>Ga0310122_10000594_pt1 | contig 23068 bp, 18 predicted proteins | sample CB6_Bottom_1051__FD_203503 | JGI IMG/M metagenome (GOLD analysis project Ga0310122, IMG submission 203503) | Marine microbial communities from Western Arctic Ocean, Canada - CB6_Bottom_1051 | ecosystem: Environmental > Aquatic > Marine > Oceanic | place: Canada: Western Arctic Ocean | collected...
GGTCAACGCGTGGCTCCGATCACGACAGGACAATCCACCCGTCGTCAACTGGCAGTTCACCACCAGCGATGCCCGCATCAAGCTTAGACGACTCTATCCGTCATTACAAACTGGATAATCCACTAGACGAATTGATGCTGTGTCGGACATGTATCGTGTGTCACGCAAGGGTGGAGAGAGGCGTGCTACAACTGCGCACTGTGATTGGGCGGCGGCCGTACCTCGACTCGATGGATTACAGCAACATCGATGGAAGAATGAGGCATGAGATAGGAAAGTGCGTGAGTTTCTGATATGATTCACATACCTATACTGCGCTGGGGGGAGCCGTATTACAGTCTGAAGCGGGCGACGCTGGCCGATATCCGCACGGGCGAGCCGGTGGCTCAGATGAGCTTGGCTAATGGCGGGCTTATCGGGAGGGATCTGGGGCGGGCCGGCGAAAGCCAGCGGCGGTTGGCGACGGTGGGGTGTGAGGAGCTCGTGGAGATTTGCGGGCGGGCGGCGGAGTTTTTTGTGGATGGGGAACTGCCGCTGGGCGAGGGGGGGCAGTCGCCGCAGGAGTATATAGCTCTGTTGTCGGCTACTACCGGAATGCCGCAGAGCTTGTGTCGGCGGAACAGTGAGAAGATTCGGCTGGTGTTGAGCGAGATGAGGGGTGTGCTCGATGGGCTGACGCGGGGGATGAAGTTGTCGGTGCTGGACGCAGGGTGGGGGGAGCAGGAGGGGCGGATGTTGAGCTATCTGCGGCAGGCGGACGCCCTTGGGGCGGTGCTGCCGAATAACTCGCCGGGGGTGCATTCGCTGTGGCTGCCGGCGATTCCGCTGAAGGTGCCGCTGGCGTTGAAGCCGGGGAGCGAGGAGCCGTGGACGCCCTATCGGATCGCGCAGGCGTTTATTGCGGCGGGGTGTCCGCCCGAGGCGTTTGGGTTCTACCCGTGTGACTACGGTGCGGCGACGCAGATTCTGTTGCGGTGCGAGCGCTCGATGGTGTTTGGCGGAGAGGCGACGGTGGGGCCGTGGCGGGGGGATTCGAGGGTGGAGATTCACGGGCCGGGACGAAGCAAGATTCTGTTCGGCGAAGATGCGGTGGATGAGTGGGAGGATCACCTCGATGTCGTGGTCGCGTCGGTGGCCGAGAATGGGGGTAGGTCGTGTATCAACGCTTCGGGAGTGTGGGTGCCGTCGAGGGGGAGGGAGATCGCTGAGGGACTGGCGCGGCGGCTGGCTCAGATCGAGCCCCGCGCGCTCGACGACGCCGATGCGGAGCTGGCGGCGTTTTCCAATCCGGTGGTCGCGCACCGGTTGTCAGAGCTGATCGACAGGCAGCTGAAAACACCCGGCGCCGAGGATCTGACGGCGAAGGTGCGAGGCGCGGACCGGGTTGCGGAGGTCGGCGGGTGCACGTTCCTGCGTCCGACGGTCATCTGGTGCGAGGACCCGGAGCATCCCCTGGCCAATGCGGAGTACCTGTTTCCCTTTGTCGCGGTCGTCGAGATGCCGCAGCGGGAGCTGCTGCAGGCGATTGGCCCGACGCTGGTGGCCACGGCCATCACGGCGGACGAGTCCTTTATCGGAGAATTACTCGCGTGCACGTCAGTGGACCGATTGAATCTGGGTCCGATGCAGACGAACCGCATTTCGTGGGATCAGCCGCACGAGGGGAATCTATTTGAGTTCCTTTATCGGCAACGGGCTTTTGCCGCGATGCCGAAGCGGGCGTGAGTTGGCCGTACCAGTGGTGAAATCAGCCGGCCTGTTTGCCTCTGTCATCCTCGTCGCGGCGGTCCTTCACTCTACCCGCGCCGCAGCCGATAACTGGTCCAGTTTCCGCGGCGATACGCAGCTGACGGGGGTAGCACGCTCCGGCCTGCCGGTGAATCTGGAGCTGCTGTGGGCCCTGGACACGGGCAAGATTGATACTAGCGGGAATGGTCTGGCCGGTATCGAGTCCACGGCGGCGATCTGGGAGGGCACGGTATTCGTCGGTAATCTGGACGGCCACCTCGATGCAGTGGATCTTATTTCCGGCAAGCTGAAGTGGCGTTACGAGGCTGGGGAGGAGGTCAAGTCTTCGCCGGCAATCAGAGCAGGGGTGGTGTATTTCGGCGATGAGCTGGGTGAATTCCACGCGGTCGATGCAGCTACGGGCAAAGCGCGGTGGACTTTTCACGCCGAGGGTGGCATCACCTCGTCGGCCAATTTCGCGGGTGATCGGGTGCTTTTTGGCAGCTACGACAACCATCTGTACTGTCTTGACGCGGCCAGCGGTGAACTGGCCTGGCGCTTCGAGACCGCCGGTTATGTACACGGCTCGCCGGCGGTGCTGGGCGGTCGGGTGGTGACGACTGGGTGTGACGGTTTTTTGCGCTTCGTCGATGTGAGCTCGGGGGAAGAGAGCGGCGCTATTCAGCTGGGGACTTACGTCGCCGCTAGCTGCGCCGTACTGGAGGGCAGAGGATACGTCGGTACCTTTGGCAATCAGGTACTGGGTATCGACTTGGAGGAGGGCCGCATCCTGTGGCGCTACGAGCACGGGAAATATCAGTTCCCGTTCTACGCGTCCGCGGCAGTCGCGGCGAACATCGTCGTCGTCGGTGGGCGGGACAAGATGGTCCACGCGCTGAACCCCGAAACCGGGGAAGCGCTGTGGACGTTCGCCGCCGGGGCGCGAGTGGATTCCTCGCCGGTATTGGTGGGGGATCGTGTCTTCTTCGGCTCCGAGAAGGGAATTATCCATGCTCTTGATGTGGCCACGGGGGAGGAGACATGGCGCTTCGAGACCGGGTCGGCTGTGGTCGCCTCTCCCGCCGTCGCTGACGGCAGACTCGTTATCGGCGACGACAACGGCGTGCTGTACTGTTTTGGCGAGGGTGGGTAGACGACATGGGATCGGATTGGGACTTTATCAACGGGCTGTTAACCGCGGAGTAGACCAGTGACGACCGAATCCATCAGACCAGACCCCGCCACTTCAGTTACATCGGGCACTGGGACCGAGGTCGCCGAGACGGAGGTGGGCAGTGTCTTTGTCTCCAACTACCCGCCCTACTCGTTCTGGCATGAGGGAGACATCCCAGCCGCTCGCGAGACGCTGCGCCACGTCCCGCAGGGAGAGGTGCCGCCGCTGGGGCTGTATCTTCACATTCCCTTCTGCCGCAAGCGCTGCAAGTTCTGCTATTTCCGCGTCTACGTGGACAAGAATGCGGCGCAGATCGAGACCTACCTCGAGGCGCTGAGCCGAGAGGTGGAGATCTACAGCCGGATGGAACGGATCGACGGCCGGACGCTGGATTTTGTCTACTTTGGGGGCGGCACGCCTTCCTACATCAGTGCCCGTCATCTCAAAGGACTGGCGTCGAAACTGCGCGATTCGCTGTCGTGGGAGCATGCTCGAGAAGTCGCCTTCGAGTGCGAGCCGGGAACGCTGACGCAGGCGAAGCTGGAGGCGATCAAGGAGATCGGGGTGACTCGCCTGAGTCTGGGGGTGGAGAATCTCAGCGACGAGATTCTGCGGGAGAACGGCCGCGCCCACGTTTCGAAGGAAGTATATCGCGTGGTGCCGTGGATTCGAGAGCTGGATTTTCAGTGGTGGAACGCCGATCTCATCGCCGGTATGGTGGGGGAGACGTGGGACAGCTGGAAGGAGACCGTGCGGCGCACCATCGAGCTGGATGCGGATAGTATTACCGTGTATCAGATGGAGCTGCCCCACAATACGGTGTATTCGAAGGGGATGACCGAGGGCGGAGGCCCGCTCGTTGCCGCTTGGCAGACCAAGCGGGAGTGGCACCAGTACGCCTTCGACGAGTTCGCCGCTGCTGGGTACCTGGCTTCCAGCGCTTATACCATGGTCAAAGAGGGCACCGGGTCCGCCTTTCTGTATCGCGACGCCCTGTGGCGTGGGAGTGAGATGATTGGCGCGGGGGTATCGTCCATATCCTACGTGGGCGGTGTCCACTACCAGAATGATCCCTCCTGGGACGGGTATCTGTCGTCTCTGGCACAGGGGGAGCTGCCGCTGACGCGCGCTCTGGTGACGACGCCGGAGCAGCGGCTGACGCGCGAGCTCATCCTGCAGCTGAAGTTGGGACGCCTCAGCGCCGCTTACTTCGCCGACCGACACGGCGTGGATATCTTCGAGCGCTACGGGGAGGCTTTCGCCACGCTGGAGAGGGAGGGGATGGCGAGAGTGCAAGGAGAAGAGGGAAGGGAGAGGGAGGTGGAGCTGACGCCGCAGGGCCTGCTGAGAGTAGACCAGCTGCTGCCGTCGTTTTATGCTCCAGAGCACCGAAATGTGCGTTACACTTAGGAGAGCGATACACGAATGACACGGCTTCTTCCGATCCGAGTTTGCTTCTCCGCCGTCTTTCTGGCTTTGTGCCCCAGCGGAGCTGGCGCCGAGAGTGCTGACAGCCTGACGACGTACAGCGCTGAGGAAGTGGTGATTACGGGCGTAATTCCCCCGGTCATCAGCACGGCCGTAAAACTGCCATTGCCGCTGACGTCGACTCCGGCTTCGGTGAGTGTCATCGACGGGCGGCAGCTGGTCCGCCAGGATGCCGTCGTCCTCGGCGACGCGCTCGAAAACGCTAGTGGCGTCAACGTGCAAACCGGCTTCGGGGTGCACGATTTCTTCGTGGTGCGGGGGTTCGATTCGCTGGGCAATGGGCTGGTGCTCACCGACGGTGCGGCGGAGCCTGAGGCCACGTTCTACAATCTCTACAATCTCGAGCGGGTAGAGGTGCTCAAGGGTCCGGGGGCCTTCCTGTACGGGGCGAACCCACTTTCGGGCACCGTCAACCTGGTGCGCAAGAGACCGGTTTTCGGCCCTGCCTTCGGGCGCGTGATCGGCTCCGCCGGGCGGTTCAGCAGTTTCCGCGCCACGACCGACCTAGGTTGGTCCGATCCGCAGGCTGGCATCGCCTTGCGCCTGAACGGTCTGTGGCGTCGGTCGGACAGCTATCGCGACGACAAGGAGCATTGGGCGGCGGCGTTCAATCCCGCCCTTTCCTGGCGTCTGAGTGAGAGGAGCACATTGCACCTCAACCTCGAATACGCCGCCAACGACTACAACTCGGATTCGGGGCTCCCGGTTGTCGGCCAGGGCCAGGGGTTGGCGGCGGTGCCGCGACAACGCTCGTACCAGTCCCCGTTCGACGATTCCGAACAGACGATCTTCCGCCTGCGTCTCGACTTCGAAACCCGACTGACGGAGACGGTCAGTCTGCGAGACAAGTTCTATGTCGCCGATTTTGACTGGCCTTCATCGGGTACGCTGTTCAACGGTGTGTTTCCCGACGGCCAGGGGGGACAGCAGCTGTTTCGCCTTCTGCTCTCGCTGGACGACCACCAGACCTTTGTCGGGAATCAGTTGGAAGCGGTGCTGACTTTCGGCGGCTCGGGTCTCGAGCACACCTTGCTGGCCGGTCTGGAGACCGCGTGGCAGAGCGACGAGTTCAGTCTGGATGTGGGGGAGTTGCCCTCCATCGACTTAAACGATCTTGTGGAGACGGCGGTGGCGCCGGTCAGCTTCGTTCCGGGTCAATCCTCCACGGCCGATGCCCGTAGTATCATCCTGGCCCCGTACATCGTCGACCACGTGGTGGTGGGCGACCACCTTCAGCTGTTTGCCGGGGGGCGTTTCGACGCCATCGACTACGAGGATGACGACAGCGGCACCAGCCGCACCTACAAGAAATTCAGCCCTTTGGTGGGAGTGGTGGTGACGCCCGGCGATCGGTGGTCGGTCTATGCCAGCGCCGGGCAGGCGTTTGCGCCACCCTCCAGTCAGGTAGTGGGAGATCGGAAAGCGGAGAGCGGCCACCAGGCGGAGGTGGGCCTGCGGGCCCACTCGTCCGATGGTCGGCTGTACGGGTCGGTCGCCGTCTATCAGTTGGAGAAGAGCGACATCGCCATTCCCGACGAGACCGGGGTGGCCAGAGAGACAGGTGATCAACGCTCGCGGGGAGTGGAACTGGAAATCGGCGCACAGCTGCGGAAGGGCTGGAACGCGGCCGCATCCTACGCCTTCTCCGACGCCGAGCTGACGGATTTTCGGGAGGTGGTGGTCGCCTTGACCCAGACCGGTCCGGTCTTCAACGTGACCGACCGCTCGGGCAACGACGCGCCGTTTGCCCCCCAGCATATCCTCAACATCCGCTCCACTCTGGATCTGGGCAGTGGGCTGGGCGCCGGCGCCACGCTACGTTACGTCAGCGGACAGAAGATCGCCCCGGACAACACCTTCGAAATCGATGGCGTGCTGACGCTGGACGCTTCGCTCTCCTATAGGTTAGGGCAGACTCGCATGCGCCTTAACCTGCGGAATCTGACCGACACCGACTACGAGACACGAGGCTTTGGCAACACCTCCGTTATCCCTGCCGACCCGATCGGCGTGTCGGCGACGGTGGAATGGGAGCTGTGACGGTCGGTGGTTTCACTGAGTGCGGGCGAGGACGCCAGCACTAGGCGTCGGGTTCGGGTACCCACTAACGACAAGCGAGGTCGTTGGCGGCACCGGGGTGAGTGTCTAATTTGACGCAGACGGATTCAGGTTCCGGCAACCTCCAGCGTATGGCGCGCCAGCCGTTGGAGGAGCTTCAGATCGACCGACTGCAATCGCTGCTCGGGCCTGTACTGGAGGGCAACAGCTTCTACGGGCGCAAGCTGCGCGCTGCTGGCGTGCGGTCACCGGAGGATGTGACTACCCTCGAGGTGTACCGCCAGCTGCCCTTTACCACTAAGCAGGAGCTATCCAGCGACCAGGCTGAGCACCCGCCGTACGGCACCAATCTCACTTTTTCGGCAGACCGCTACGTGCGGCTGCACCAGACGTCGGGTACTACCGGGAAACGACTTCGCTGGCTGGACACTGAAGAGAGCTGGCAGTGGTTCGGGAGCTGTTGGCGCACGGTGTTCGAGGGGGCTGGGGTGAAAGCTGTGGACTGCGTTTTTTTCCCGTTTTCCTTTGGTCCCTTCATCGGCTTTTGGACCGCCTGGGAGGGAGCGCGGCAGCTGGGGGTGATGGCCATCTCCGGCGGAGGCATGTCGTCCGAGCAGCGGCTGGAGGCCATCGTCGCCAACAAGGCCACCGTTCTCGTGTGTACCCCCACCTACGCCCTGCACCTGGTCGAGGTAGCGGCCGCCATCGGTCTGGATACGGCCAGCGACACGGCGGTGCGGATCTGCATCCACGCAGGAGAGCCCGGGGCCGGTCTGCCAGCGACGAGGGAGCGCATTGAGACCGCCTGGGGTGCGCGGGTCTACGACCACGCCGGCGCCACTGAGGTGGGGGCCTGGAGCTTTGAGTGCGAGGCGCGTGACGGACTTCACCTGAACGAGGCGGAGTTTATCTGTGAGGTCGTCGACCCCGACACGCTGGCGCCGGCCACGGAGGGGGAACTGGTGATCACCGGTCTGGGGCGGACGGGGATGCCGGTCATCCGCTATCGCACGGGAGATCGAGTCCGGTTGCCGGCGGAGGACGCGAGTTGCTCGTGCGGACGGAGCTTTCGCAAGCTGGTCGGTGGCGTTATTGGGAGAGTCGACGACGCCCTGCTTATTCGCGGTATAGTGGTTTACCCCAGTGCCATCGAGAATGTCGTGCGCCGGTTCGCTGAGGTGGGGGAGTTCGCTGTCGATGTGCACCGACCGCTGGCGCTGGATGAGCTGGAGATCAGCCTGGAGGATCTCAGCATGAGCGCTGGCGAGGGAGAGGAGGAGCTTGCGGACGCGGCGGCGGCCGATGTCGACGCCGCCGGGCTCGAGATTACCGGTGCGTCGCTGCCTGGTCGGGTCGCCGAGGCCTTTCGCGCTCAGTTGGGGCTGCGGGCGCGGGTGAAGGTGGTGCCCCGCGGCAGCCTGCCGCGCTTCGAGCTCAAGGCGAGGCGGTTCACCGACCACCGCAAGGAGGCGCTTGGAGCATGAGCGCGATTCCTTCCACGGATGCGGTGGCCGACAGCTACGATGTCATCGTCGTCGGCGGCGGGCCGGCGGGGTCGACGACGGCGTCTCTGGTGGCGGAAAAGGGCTACGATGTCCTGCTCCTGGAGCGGGAGGCGGAGTCCCGGTTTCAGATCGGCGAGTCCCTGGTCCCGGCGACCTACTGGACCCTCCAGCGCCTCGGCATGGTGGAGAAGCTCAAGGCCTCGGGGTCGCCCAAGAAGTACAGCGTCCAGTTCTTTGGTCGTTCCGGCAAGGCGTCGAAGCCCTTCTACTTCTTCGAGAACGATCCGCACGAGTCGTCGATGACCTGGCAGGTCCTGCGCAGCGATTTCGATCGTATGATGATGGACACGGCGCAGGAGAAGGGGGCGTGCGTGGTAGAGGGGGCGATGGTGCTGGAGGTTCTGCTCGAAGGCGATCGCGCTACCGGCGTGCGGGTGCGTCTTCCCGATCGTGCTGAGCGGACCATCGCGGCGGCGGTGATCGTCGACGCCACCGGGCAGAGCGCCTTGATGGCGCGCCGTCTGAAGATGAAGAAGGAGGTGCCCAAGCTTCGCAAGGGTTCGATCTACACCCACTACGAGGGCGCTGTCCGGGATGAGGGCATCGACGAGGGAGCGACTCTCATCATGAGTACCGAAAACAGGGACTCCTGGTTCTGGTACATCCCGCTGCTCGGAGATCGGGTCAGCGTGGGTGTGGTGGGATCGATGGACTATCTGCTGCAGGGGAGGGATGGGACGCCGGCGGAGATTTTTGCGGAGGAGCTCGCCTTGTGCAGGCCACTGCAGGAGCGTCTGTCACCGGCCCGGCAGCTGTTTCCGGTGAAGACGACGAAGGACTTCTCGTATCGCTCTGAGCGCCTGTCGGGAGAGGGCTGGGTACTGGTCGGCGATGCCTTCGGCTTTCTGGATCCGATCTACTCGTCGGGTATATTTCTGGCGCTCAAGTCGGGGGAGATGGCGGCCGACGCAATCTGCGAGGGGTTGGGCAAGGACGACGTGTCGGCGGACCAACTGGGCAAGTTCGGCGATGAATACCTGCACGGTGTGGAGGCGTTTCTCAAGCTCATATACGCCTTCTATTCAAAGGACTTCAGCTTTGCCACCTTCCTGAAGGAGCACCCGGAGTGCACCCAGGGTGTGATTGACATCCTCAGCGGCAATATCTTCAAGGAGGGCGTCCACGAGATCTTCGGACCTATGGAGGAGACAATGAAGAAGAGGCGTCTATGACCATACCCAAGTGGTTGCTCTACCTGTTGATCCTGGCGATGTATGTCCTTCACAACGATCTGTGGCTGTGGCATGATTCCAGCCTGTTTTTCGGCTTGCCAGTGGGGTTCACCTACCATATCGCCTTTTGTCTTGGCGCTGCCCTGCTGCTGACGCTGCTGGTCAACTACGCCTGGCCTGCTCACCTGGAAAAGCAGGCCGAAGGAGATGACGGCGACCAGGAGGGACAGCCATGACACTTGCGGTCATTTTCGCCTACCTTGGTCTCGTGCTTCTGGTGGGAGGGCTCAGTCACCGGTTGTTCCGCGGCACAGGTGAAGACTACTTTGTCGCCAGCCGCACCATCGGGCCCTTCCTGCTGCTCATGTCCCTCTTCGGCACCAACATGACCGCCTTCGCCATCCTCGGCGCCTCGGGTGAGGCCTATCACGAGGGGATCGGCGTCTTCGGTATGATGGCGTCGTCGTCGGCCCTCATCATCCCCACCGTGTTCTTCTTCGTGGGCATGAAGGTGTGGGCGCTCGGCAAGCAGCACGGCATTCTCACTCAGGTCCAGTATTTCCGTCAGCGCTGGAATTCCGACGGGCTGGGCCTGGTGCTTTTTATCGTCCTCATCGTCCTGCTCATCCCCTATCTCCTGATCGGGGTCATGGGCGGGGGCCTCACCCTCAACCTGATCACCAAGGGAGACGTACCGCGGTGGGCGGGATCGCTGCTGGTGTGCGTGGTGGTGATGACGTATGTCTGCTACGGCGGCCTGCGCGGCACGGCGTGGGTGAACACCTTTCAGACGCTGGTCTTCATGATTCTGGGAGGGGTGGCGTTCATCGTCATTCTGCGGGAGCTCGGCGGGCTGTCGGGGGCGATGGCTGCTCTGGCCGAGAAGCAGCCCGACCTGCTGATCCGCGGCGACCACATAAAGCCCTTGAAGCTGCTGACCTACACCTGCATTCCGCTTTCGGTCGGTATGTTCCCCCACATGTTCATGCACTGGCTGACGGCGAAGGGGGCGCGGACCTTTCGGGTTCCCCTCATGGTCTACCCCTTGTGTATCGCCGCGGTGTGGATTCCCAGTGTGACGCTGGGCGTCGTCGGACACCTCAGTTTCCCCGGTCTCAAGGGACCGGCGGCCAACTCCATTCTGGTGCGCCTGATCGATCTCCACGCGCCCGAAGTGCTGGCCGGGCTGCTGGCTGCCGGCGTTTTCGCGGCGGTCATGTCGTCGCTCGATTCGCAGGTGCTCTCCATCGGCACCATGTTCACCCAGGACATCGTCCGCCACTACGGTTGGGGCGGAGGAGAGCAGATGAGCGAGCGGCGGCAGGTGCTGTACGGCCGGCTGTTCGTCACCGCGATTCTCATCCTGACCTTCGCGCTGGCCCAGGTGGTGGATCGCAGCATCTTCAAGCTGGCGATCTGGTCGTTTACCGGATTCGCCGCTCTCTTCCCCATCGTCGTCGCTGCTCTGTTCTGGAAGCGGAGCACGAAGTACGGGGCGCTGGCTTCCATCGCTTCGGTAGCGGTCCTGTGGATCTACTTTTTTTCCAAGGGGTGGCAGACGCCCGGGTATACCGTGGGGGGCACGGGCATCATGCCGGTAGCGGTCATTCTGGCCGCATCGGCGGTGGCAATGGTCGTAGGGTCGTTGCTGACCCGGCCGCCCGAGCCAGCGGTGGTGAGGCGCTTTTTCCCTTCCCACGACCCGGGGGGGAGGTAGTGCGGGTCTCGAGTCAGAGCGGTCAGGAGTAACGTGCGCCTGGCATTTGTCGCGGCCGGCGCGGCGGGGATGTACTGCGGCAGTTGCATTCACGACAATACCCTGGCGGTCGCGTTGATGCGCCAAGGAGTGGATGTCGCTCTCATCCCCACGTACACGCCTATCCGCACCGACGAGAAAGACGTCAGCACGCGGCACATATTCTACGGTGGTGTCAACGTCTATCTGCAGCAGAAGCTCGGACTCTTCCGGCACACACCGCGGATGGTGGACTGGTTACTCGATCGTCGGGCCCTGCTGGGTCTGGTTTCGCGCTTCAGCGCGGCCACGAGCGCGCGCGATCTGGGGGCCTTGACGGTCTCTGTGCTGCAGGGGGAGGAGGGGCACCAGGCGAAGGAGCTGGAGAAGCTGAGTCGTTGGATCGCCGATGAGTTCAAGCCGGATGTGGTGCAGCTCACCAACACCATGTTTGCCGGCATGGCGCGTCGCCTGAAGGAAGAGACGGGCGTGCCGGTGCTGTGCGCGGTTCAGGGGGAGGACCTCTTTCTCGAGCAGCTGGTGGAGCCGTATCACTCCGAAGCGAGGCGCATCTTGAGCTCGCGTGCCCGCGACGTGGACGGATTCATCGCCCCTTGTCGCGACTACGCCGATTTCATGGCCGGGTATCTGGACGTGCCGGCAGATCGCTTCCATGTGGTTCGGCTGGGGTTGAATCTGGAGGGCCACGGTCGCAGCCAACCGCGACCGGGAGGGATCCCTTTCACCATTGGTTACCTCGCCCGGATTTGCCCGGAAAAGGGGCTGCATATCCTGGTGGAGGCGTTTCAGCTGTTGTCCGAGCGCCGGGGACCAGGCCAGGTGCGGCTGGAGGTGGCCGGATGGCTGGGAGCGGCGGATCGGAGATACTTTGGCGATGTGGTCCAGAGCGTCGAGCGAGCGGGGCTGGCTGACTCCTTCCGCTACCGGGGAGAGGTCGATCGGCAGCAGAAGATCGACTTCCTGAACGAGCTTCACGTTTTTTCGGTGCCGGCACAGTACCGGGAGCCGAAAGGCCTTTACATCCTGGAGGCGTTGGCTAACGGCGTCCCCGTGGTGCAGCCGCGGCTTGGCGCTTACCCGGAGTTGGTGGAGGCCACGGCAGGGGGGCTGCTGGTGGAGGCGGGCTCCGCACCAGCGCTGGCCGATGGCATTGAGGAGCTGATGCAGGAGGAGGAGAAGCGGCTCGACCTGGGACGAGGGGGGAGGGAGTCGGTGCACGCGGCGTTCGGCGACGACGCTATGGCGTCGTCGACTCTGGCGGTGTATAACAAGTACGTCGGAAACTGACATTTTTATGTTTTTCGGAGAAAGGACGCGATCATGACCTGGCTGCTGTTTTCGATGATCACGGTTGGCGCGTTTGGGGTGTACGGCGTGCTGCTGCACACGGGGATTATGTCGATGGCGGATCCGGTGAACGGCCGCTACAAGGCGTTTCTGTTTGTCGGCATCGCCTACCTCCTGACCGCGGTGCTGGGGTCGTTGATCGCGCTCAAGATGAACGGGGTTGAGTGGAGCTTCCCCGCCAGGGGGATGATGTGGTCGACCCTGGCCGGTATCGCTGGAGCCGTCGGCGCTTTTGGCATCCTGCTGGCCTTTGGAGCGAAGGGGACCCCAACGGTGGTGATGGCGATTGTTTTTGCGGGGGCACCTATTGTCAACGCGGCGGTGGCGGTGATGGCGCATCCACCGGCCGGTGGTTGGGCGGCCGTCAACTGGCGGTTTGTGCTGGGGATCGGCATGGCGGCGTTAGGGGGGTGTCTTGTGAGCCTGTACAAACCCACATAATGGCCTACGAGTACCACTCCAGGCGCTGCATCGAGTTTGAGGATACCGATGCCGCCGGGATCGTTCACTTTGCTCGGTTCCACGTCTTCATGGAGCAGGCGGAACACCAGTTCCTGCGCTCCCTGGGCGCAAGCGTGCACATGGAGATCGACGGCGAGTTGATCAGCTGGCCCAGACTGGCGTCGTCGTGTGAGTTCTTCCATCCCGTCCGTTTCGAAGACGAGCTCGAGGTTCGCCTTTCCGTACGGCGAAAGGGAAACAAGGCGATCACCTACGAATGCGAGTTTTTTGTCGGCGAGGAGAAGGTGGCGCAGGGCGACATCACGTCCGTGTGCTGTGTGTGCAATCCAGGCGAGAAGCTGAGGGCGATCCCCATGCCCAGCTTCATCGGCGACAAAATCGAGCAGAGACCTGATCCGGATCCCTCATGAAGATCACCGCCGTAAAAACCGCGACCCTGGCCGGGTATAAGGACTGGAATTTTGTTCGTCTGGAGACCGATGCGGGTATCGCCGGCATCGGCGAGGCCTACCCGGGGGAGGGCGTGGCTGAGCTCATCGTCCGGCGACTCGCACCTCTGATCATGGGGAAGGATCCGCGCGATGTCGAGCCGTTGTACAACCACATGGTGGCGCGTACGATCGGCCAGTCGACAGCGGGCACTATGCTGGCCGCCATCAGCGGTGTGGAGACGGCGTTGTGGGACGTGGCCGGCAAGGCGATGGGAGTGCCTGTGTACCGACTACTGGGCGGGCACTATCGCGACCGCATCCGACTCTACGCGGATGTGGGACGTGGCAGGAATCACACCGACACACCCGAGGCCTGGGCGCAGCGCGCTCGCGAGGGCGTGGCCGACGGCTTCGGCGCGATCAAGTTCGACATCGATCACTCAGCGGATGAATTCCAGCACGACGCCGTCAGTCGGGGTCTGAGTCTGGGAGAACTCGACAAGATGACGGCGCTGGTGGAGGCGGTTAGGGAAGCGGTGGGGCCGGCGGTGGATGTCTGCATCGACTGTCACGGTATCTACGGGGTCCGTGACGCGGTCCTGCTGGCCGCACGGCTGGAGCCATTCGATCTGATGTTCATGGAAGATCCGGTGCCGCCCGAGAACGCCGAAGCCATGGCCAAGGTCACGTCGTCGACCTCTATCCCAATCTGCACCGGAGAGTTCGTCCACCGTCGAGACGGGTTCCGCCCCCTCGTCCAGAACCAGGCTTGCGACATGCTCCACGTCGATGTCTCCTCAACCGGAGGCATGCTGGAAGCGAAGAAGATCGCCGACCTGGCGGATCTGTACTACATGCCCTTTGCCGCGCATAATATCACGTCTCCCATCGGCATGACCGCAGCCGCCCACGTGTGCGCGGCGGTGCGGAATCTGCACACCATGGAGCTGCCCTACCACGCCGATCAGGTGACGTGGCGCTGGGATCTGGTGGAGTCACCTGCGGCGCTGGTCGAAGAGGGCGAATTCGCCCTGCCGGATCGGCCCGGTCTGGGGGTGGAGCTCAACGAGGATGTGGCGCGCGAGCACCTGAAGGAGGGCTATGGGTTTTTTGAGGAGTAGTCGTCCGGTCGACGCCACCAATGGCTGGCCCGCGCGGCTGGTCTTTGCGGCGGTGATCTCTGGGCTGCTGCTGGCGGGGACGGGATGCGCTCACCACAGGCTCACCCGGTCGGATATGGGCACCCTGGAAGCCTCTCGGGTGCCTCCGCCCGCCGCCCATCGACAGGACACGCGTTTTGTCGTGTGGGGTGACAGCCGCAGCAAGGGGTCTCAAGATCTGGCGCGGGAGTCGGAGCTGCGCCGGTGCCGACGGCAGTTGCGCGATGCCATCCTGGAGGAGGACATCGATTTTGTCATCAACACCGGAGATATGGTAGAGTCCGGGCGGGAAGAGCTGTGGGACTTTTTCAGCAAGGATACTGGAGATCTGATCAGGCCCAACTTCTTCTTCCCCGTTCTGGGCAACCACGAGTACAAGGGGGACGGCGACGACGATCTGCGGCAGTACTTCAACCGGTTCGAGCCCATGGTCGGCAACCGCAGGAGCTACGCTTTTGCGCACGGGGCAGCGTACGTGATCGCGCTCGACTCCTTTGCGCAGCCGCGGCCGGCGACAAAGGGCGACGACGTCAACTTACACAGCCAGTGGTTCCAGGCACAGCTGGAGCAGGCCAGGAGCAGCAGGACGTTGATCGTCGCCCTCCACTACCCGGTATTCTCCAGCGGCCGCAATACGGTCGTGCGGTGGCTGCTGGAGAAGGTCGGGGTTCGACCTACGGGTCACAATCCACCCAGATGGACCGAGCACCTGCGAGACGATCTGGTGCAGGAGCTGGCCCAGAGGCAGCGCCGAATACCGGCGGCTCGCACGCTCGTGTTTTCAGGGCACAGCCATTTTTTTGAGCACTACCGCTTCGGCGGCGTGGAATTCATCGTCACCGGAGGCGGCGGAGCACCGGCGCACAAGACCTTCGGCGAGAGCGCGCATCGGCTGGCGGCACACGAAGGGCCGCACTACGTGCGCGTGCAGCTGACCGACGCGGAGGCAAAGATCGAACTGGTGCCGATCGACTGCGGGGAAGAGTGAAATGCTGAGGGGGTGATTGATTATGCGGGGTCTTCAGCCCGCATCCTCGCCTAGGACGAGGCTGTAGCGATAGCTCCTGGGCGTAACTCCCTCAAGCCTTCTGAAGGCCTCACAGAATCGTCGCTGGTTTCGGTAACCGCAGCTCTCGGCCACCCTGCTCATAGAGGCGTTTGAGGACTCGATGAAACGCTTGGCTGCGTCGATCCGGTGTCGGTTCAGGCGGGCCCGGAAGGTGGTCTCGAAGCCGTCGCGGAACTGTCGGCACACATACCGTTCCGAAATGCCGAACTCAAAGGACAGATGCCGAAGACTCAACGCCGGCTGACCCAGATGGCCCCGGAGGTAGCTATCCAGCCGCCGGGCCAGCGAGCTTCGCGCCGGGTGGCGCTTCTGCATTATGCCGGTTACCTTGGACAGCAGTACGCTCAGATCGACGGGCTTTTCGACAAAATCGCGCGCGCCCAGCTTCATGGCCTCGACGGCGAGATCGACGGTTCCGTAGCCGGTGATCACCACCGAATCCGTCTGGATGCGCCGGCGTTGCATTATTTGCAGGATCTGAAGTCCGTCCAGATCGGGCATCTTGATGTCGAGCAGAGCAATGTCGATAGAGCGAACAGTCAGCCGGCGAATGGCTTCCTCCCCTTGCTCTACAACTTCCACCTCCCACGGTTGCCGCCGGAACAACGAACTGAAAGTGAGACCTATGTAGGGGTCATCGTCTGCTATCAGCACGCGATACGGCACGGGAGTATCTCCTGACAGTTGCGATTGGATCCATTTCCGACCCAACCCTCCCACCCAAGACTCTGTCGTACCCCAATACTCATTTCGGGCAACAAGATATGGAATCAACCGACAGCCAACAACAAGAAAAAACCGAAGGTCGAAAGGGGTTAACTGCTGGCTCAGTTTCCCTATGCGTCTCAAATGTCCACAAGCAGTACGGCAGCCTGGAGCGTCCTCTGGACGTTCTGCGCGGTATTTCCTTCGAGCTGGAGGCCGGTCAGTCTCTGGCGATCACGGGGCCGTCCGGTTCGGGCAAGAGCACGCTGCTTCATCTGATTGGGACACTGGACCTGCCCACATCGGGCTCGATATTCATCAACGGGGAGAATCCAGCCGCTCTCGCCGAGAAGGAATTGGCGCGATTCCGCAACCAGGTAGTCGGCTTCGTCTTCCAGGGCCACCATCTGTTACCGCAGTATTCGGTTCTGGAGAACGTCCTCATCCCGACGCTGGCGCCTGGTCAGTCCGGGCAAGTTGGACCGTCCGGCCAGGGCGCGACGGACAGAGCGCACGAGCTTCTCGATCGCGTCGGTTTGGGCGATCGACTCGATCACCGCCCGGGGGAACTGTCCGGCGGGGAGTGCCAGCGCGTGGCCGTGGCCAGAGCGCTGGTCAACTCTCCCAGCCTGCTGCTGTGCGATGAGCCAACCGGCAATCTCGACGGCGCTACGGCCAACTCCGTATCGGCGTTGCTGTTTGATCTGCACCAGGCGGATTCCACCATCCTCATCGCGGTCACGCACAGTCCCTCGTTCGCCGGCCGCTTCGATCGTCGCCTTGAGCTGAGGGAGGGCGTATGCTTCGAAGTCTGATGCACTACTGTTCGATGCTCGCTTGGAGCCTGAGGGAAGGCGCATGCTTCGAAGCCTGATGCACTACTGTTCGATGCCCGCTTGGAGCCTGAGGGAAGGCGCATGCTTCGAAGCCTGAGGCACTACTGGAGGATCAACTTCGCCGTCAGTCTGGGAGCGGCCGTGGCTACGTCGGTGCTGACGGGAGCGCTGCTGGTCGGTGACTCGGTGCGGGGTAGTCTGCGCGATCTGACCTTGGCGCGCCTGGGGGAGATCGACCATGCCCTGGTGTCGGAGCGTTTTTTCCGGGAAGAATTGGCCGGGCAACTGTCGGCCGACCCAGGTGCGCGGGCGGGCGTGGTTGTCAACCGCAGCGCAGAGGCTGGCCCGGGTGCAGCGGGCAAAGTCGAGGGAGACCGGGCGGGAGGCGGCGACGTCGGCGTAGTGCCGGCCATCCTGCTACGCGGGACCGCCATTCACGCCCGCACCAAAGCGAGAGCGTCGCGGACCCAGATACTGGGGATAGACCGGCGTTTCGCAGCGTTGTACGGCCAGAGAGAGGCCATGCTGCTGCGCGAGTCCAGCGGGCCGTTCTCCGCTGTGGTCATCAATCAGTCCCTGCAGAAGGAGCTGGGGGCGCAGATCGGCGATCCCATTCTGCTTTCCTTTGAGAGGCTGAGCGCTGTTCACCGCGAGTCCTTGTACGGCCGTCGCGGCTCGGCGGAGGTGGTGCAGTCCATGCGTTTGAGCGTCAGCGGGGTCGTTCCCGATCGAGGCGGAGGAGGTGGGTTCGCCTTGAGACCCCATCAGAGTCTGCCGCTCAACGCCTTCGTGCAGCTGACGGTACTGCAGCAAGCACTCGATCAACAGGGTGCGGTGAATGCGCTTTTGGTGACCACGGCCGGTAAAGGCGTGGAGAGCGATGACGGCGCTGGCGGTGAGGGGAGAACCGATCCGCAGGCGTTACTGGAGCAGACGGTGGCATTGGCGGATTTAGGCCTGGAGCTGCGGCGGGGAGAAGGGTACAGCTATCTGGAGAGCAACCAGCTCATCATCGAACCCTATGTGGGCGAAGTAGCCCTGGAGGCTGCAGTGGAGCTCGGCCTCCCGCACTTGCCGGTGCTGACCTATCTGGCCAACTCGCTGGCGCTTGATGGTGGAAACTCCGTTCCGTACTCAATAGTGGCCGCACTCGATCCGGAAGAACTCGCGGGGCAACCGGGTCTGGGCACCCTTGAGTTGATCGATGGATCCCCGGCCCCGTCACTGGCGGCGGACGAGATTCTTCTGACCCAGTGGGCGGCCCAGGACCTGGGGGCGACGCCAGGCGATGAGATCGCCGTCGATTACTACGAGGTTGGGCCTCGAGAGGAGCTCTTCACGCGGCGGGTTCGGTTCGAGCTCCGCGGCGTCGTAGCCATGGCGGGGTTGGCGGTGGACCGGGCCCTGACGCCGGTGTATCCCGGCATGCAGGAGGCTGCCGACATGGCGGCCTGGTCGGCGCCGTTTCCGGTCGACCTGAGCCGCGTCCGTCCGCAAGACGAGGACTTCTGGGACGAGTTTGGCGCGGCGCCGAAGGCGTTTGTCTCCCGCGAGACAGGTCGCCGGCTGTGGGCGAGCCGCTTCGGCGAGATGACTTCCCTGCGGATCGCCGCGGCTCCCGGGCGAGACCTGACAAGCACGGCGGCTGATTTCGAAAGGCGCCTGCTGGGAAAGATCAGCGCGGCGCAGGCGGGGATGGTGTTTCAGCCGGTGAAGGCGCAGGGATTGCGGGCGGGAGCGGGGGCGACCGACTTCAGCATGCTGTTTATCGGTTTCAGTATGTTCCTGATCGCCTCCGCGGCGTTGCTGGTGGGGCTGCTGTTTCGGCTGGGTGTCGAGCAGAGGGCCCGGGAGATGGGACTGCTGCTGGCGACGGGATTCTCGGTGGCGGCGGTGCGGCGGCGTCTGTTGGGTGAGGGCGCCGTGCTGGCCGGAATCGGCGGTGCCATCGGCGTTGTGGGCGCGGTTGGCTGCGCCTGGATGATGATGACGGGGTTGCGCACCTGGTGGCTGGCTGCTGTCGGCACGCCATTCCTGTTCTTGCATGTGGAGGGGTGGAGCCTGGTCATCGGCTACGTCGTCTCTGGGCTGGTGGTCCTGCTCTCCATCGGTTGGGCGGTGCGGCGGTATGCGAGTCTGCCAGTAAGCGCGCTCCTGGCTGGCGGCACGGGAATAGCCGGGACTATCGACAGCAGGGACGGTGGCCAGGGCGCCAAGAGGCGCCGGCTGCTCGGGGCGCTGGCGGCCTTCGCCTTGTCCGTGGGGTCAATTGCTCTGGCGGCCGGATCCGGTCCAGCCGCGGCGGCCGGTCTGTTCTTTGGCAGCGGCGCGCTGTTGCTGGTCTCCGGACTCCTCTTCCTGTCACTGTGGCTGCGCGGTGCGCGCTCGGGGGCGGCGATGCTGCGGGGTGGGAGATGGGCGACGGTGCGGATGGGGTGGCGCAACAGTCAGCGGCAACCGGGCAGAAGCATGCTGTGCTGTGCCCTGGTGGCATCGGCCTGTTTCGTGATCGTCGCCGTAGGCGCGAATCGCCGCACCGAGGGCACGGGGCCGGATGGTGGCGGGCCGGATTCGGGGACGGGCGGGTACGCGCTCGTGGGCGAAGCGGAGGTGCCGCTGTATCAGGATCTCAACGATGCGGACGGGCGCTTCGAACTGGGATTGTCGGGGGCCGACAGTGGGCTGCTGGCGGATGCAGCCGTGTACAGTTTCCGCGAGCTGCCCGGCGAGGACGTGAGCTGCCTGAACCTGTATAAGCCCGAGCAGCCACGGGTTCTGGGCGCGCCGCCTGAGTTCATTCGCCGGGGCGGGTTCGGGTTCAAGCAGGTGGCTGACCTGGACGGATCCGCCTCGGGGTCGGCGACCAGCGCACAAGCCGCCGACAACCCATGGTTGCTGCTGAACGAGGATCTCGGGCCCGGGGTGATTCCCGCCATCGGGGATTACAACTCCGTCCTCTGGATCCTGCACCTGGGGCTGGGACAGGAGCTGACGATTCGGGACGAAAGCGGAATGGCGGTGCGACTGCGTCTGGTAGCGCTGTTGGAGAGCAGTATATTCCAGAGCGAACTGGTGATCTCAGCCGCCAACCTCAACAGGCACTTCCCCGGACGGGGGGGATCCGGGTTTTTTCTATTTGAAACAACCCGGGCGCCCGAACTAGCCATCGCCTTGGAGCGATCTCTGGGAGAGTATGGGCTCGACATTGAATCCGCCGCCGATCGGCTGGCCGCTTTCCAGGTGGTCGAAAGCACCTATCTGTCTACCTTTTCCGTCCTGGGAGGATTGGGGCTGTTGCTGGGCACCGCGGGTCTGGGGATCATCCTGGTGAGGAACGCCATTGAGCGCAGGGCCGAACTGGCGGCGCTGCGGGCGTTTGGTTTCCGGCGTTCCACCCTGTCCCTCATGCTGCTGACCGAGAGCGGTTTTCTACTCGCGGTCGGTATTTTCATCGGCAGCGCCGCCGCCATGATCGCCGCCGCCCCCCACGTCATCTCCAGTCCAGGGGCCATCGCCGCAGGTCCCCTCGTCGGGACGCTGGCAGCGGTCGTCGGTGTCGGTATGGGCGCTAGCGCTGTGGCGGCGCGATTCGCCCTGCGCATTCCCCTCCTCCAGCCGCTGAAGGGCAACTGACCTTGAGCGATACCGTCGCGATCCGCCTCGATAACCTCTGCAAGACCTATCGGGTGCCGATCCGCGAGCCCGGACTGGTTGCCGCTCTCAAGAGCATCGTCCACCGGCAGCACCGCGAGGTGGAGGCGGTGAAGCAGATCTCCTTCGAGGTCGCATCCGGCGAAATCGTCGGTTTCCTTGGTCCCAACGGAGCCGGCAAGACCACGGCCCTGAAGATGCTCTCCGGGTTGCTGAATCCAACGGCGGGCGAAGTGCGGGTCCTGGGGTACGAGCCCTTCCGTCGTGACCGGGACTTCCTCCGCCAGATCACCCTGGTCATGGGCAACCGCAACCAGCTGGTGTGGGACATCCCCGTGTCGGATTCTTTCGAGCGCAACCGGGCTATCTATCGACTTGGCCAGGGCGAGTTCAACAGAACCGTCGACGGACTCACCGATCTGCTCGATCTGGGCGATCTGCTCGACAAGCCGGTGCGCAACCTGTCGTTGGGCGAGCGCATGAAATGCGAGATCGCCGCCGCTCTCCTGCACCGGCCGAAGATCCTCTTTCTCGACGAGCCCACCATCGGGTTGGACGTCACCATGCAGCGGCGGGTGCGCCGCTTCCTCGCCGAGTACAACAAACGCTACCAGGCTACCGTCCTGCTCACCAGCCACTACATGAAGGACGTGGAAGCCCTCTGTGACCGCGTCGTCGTCATCCACCACGGACAGCTGTTGTTCGATGGCAATCTCGCCCGTCTGGTGGCGCGCTTTTCCCCTCACAAGACCATCGCCCTCGACCTGGAGCAGGAGGGGATGGACTTGAGCGCCTACGGGGAGGTGGTGAGCACCGACGGCTCCAGGGTCACGCTGCTGGTGCCCAAGGAGGAGACGGCCAAGATCACCGGGCAGCTGCTGGCCGATCTGCCGGTGATCGATCTGACCGTCGAGGAACCGTCCATCGAAGAGGTGATCGAACAGGTGTTCGCTCAGGAGGTGGCGTGAGGTGAAGTGGTGAACCCATCCGCCCTAACTCCACAAAATGTGGCATGAGCCGGTTTACCGATATCTACACCACCCTTTTCAAGATCTCGGTGGCGATCATGCTGCAGTACCGGGCGGTCTTGATAATTTGGCTCATCGGACTCGTCCTGCAGCCTATCATCTATCTCGTTGTCTGGCTGACGGTGGCCGAAACGCAGGGCGGGCAGGTCGGGGACTTCGACAAGGGAGGTCTGGCGGCCTATTTCATCGTCCTTATGATCGTCAACCACGCCACCTTCGACTGGCATATGTACGAGATGGGTTACCGCGTGCGCACCGGCGCCTTCTCTCCTCTGCTGCTGCAGCCGCTGCATCCCATCCATCGCGACATCATTGAAAATGTCGCCTACAAGTTCATCACCTTGTCGGTAATGCTGCCCGCTGTTTTTCTTCTGATCTGGCTTTTCGAGCCCACCTTCGGGGCGCCGATGTGGGCGGTCGCCGCCTTTGTGCCGGCGCTGCTGCTGGCCTTTCTGGTGCGCTTCTTTGTCGAGTGGAGCCTGGCGCTGCTGGCGTTCTGGATAACGGACACGTCCGGGCTGAACCAGATGTATGCCGTTGCCAGCATCTTCCTGATGGGGCAGATGGCGCCGCTGTCGCTGATGCCGCAATGGGTTCAGTTTGCCGCCGGGGTGTTGCCTTTTCGCTGGATGGTGGCTTTTCCGGTGGAGTTGCTGCTGGGGCGGCTCTCACCCGAGCAGGTCGTGGACGGCTTCCTGATGCAGGCCTTGTGGCTCGGCCTTGGCCTGGCCGGCCTGGCGTTGACTTGGAATCGAGCTGCCAGGCGCTACTCGGCGGTGGGCGCATGAGGATCTTCCGATTATTCTTCGTCTTCTTCCGCATCGGGCTGATGAACGAGCTGCAGTACCGGGCGAACTTCTTCATCCAGCTGCTGAAGACGGCATTCAATCTCACCTGGTCGCTGGCCGCCGTCGCCGTCGTCTTCAGTCATACCTCCGATCTCAACGGCTGGCAGCCGGCGGAGCTGGTGGCCCTGCTGGGGGTCTTTGTGCTGATGAGCGGCCTGATCGGCGTGGTGGTTCAACCAAGTATGGAGCGGCTCATCGACGATGTCAGGCAGGGAACTCTGGACTTTACCTTGACCAAGCCGGAGGAGGCGCAGATTCTGGTCAGCATCGGGCAGGTGCGGGTCTGGCGTCTGGTGGACGTGGTCGTGGGTCCTATCGTCATCGGCGTTGCGCTTGTTCACCTAGACAGGGAGATCGGGCTCGAGGACGCCCTGCAGTTCGGCGTCACCTTGGTGGCGGGCAGCGTCATCATGTACAGCTTCTGGCTCATGCTGTCGACAATCGCCTTCTGGTTTATCCGCATAGAGAACATCCTCATCATCTTTCACAGCATGTACGAGGCCGCCCGCTGGCCGATTACGATCTATCCGGGATGGCTGCGGACCGCCCTGACCTTTCTCGTGCCGGTCGCCTTCGCCGTGACCGTGCCG
>Ga0310122_10000595_pt1 | contig 23062 bp, 16 predicted proteins | sample CB6_Bottom_1051__FD_203503 | JGI IMG/M metagenome (GOLD analysis project Ga0310122, IMG submission 203503) | Marine microbial communities from Western Arctic Ocean, Canada - CB6_Bottom_1051 | ecosystem: Environmental > Aquatic > Marine > Oceanic | place: Canada: Western Arctic Ocean | collected...
AATTTTTCGGTGACGTCTTTTTCCGATTCGTTAACTGCTAGGTGCCGTCTCGAATATTATGGGTTTATCACTATCATTTGCTGTAATCCCGTCGATATTGTGTAGATCTACATCTAATTCTTGGGGTTCTTCCGGAAATACAATTTCAAAGGTTGTAAATTCTGCAGGTTCATCGGGTAATGAACTTTCGGTATCAGGAGTCTCAAGCACCTCGAATTCCTCGGATTCTAGCTCGCTAGAATTCGAACCGCTAGAATCCGAACAGCTAGATTTCGAACCGCTAGATTTCGAACCGCTAGATTTCGAACCGCTAGAATCCGAACAGGACTGTGCAGCCAATTCCATTTCCGCAACATATGATTCGTATAATTCTTTATTATCCGGTATACTATCAGAGTTATCTAAATCAATATCAGATTCGCAATACTGGGGTATGGCCTCCTTGCATTCGTCTACCTCCTTTATTTCTTCCTTCGCTTCGTTATCATCGTTCGTATTACTTTCACTATCTTTAACCATCGCAATAGTAGGCGCTATTTCTTCTTCTTCGCAATCATCTTTATCAATAAATTGCGAGGTGGATACCTCATGAGGCGTTTCACCTTGCTTATCTTCCACTAATTTTTTATTCTCCTCTTCATCGACTGGCTCTTCCTTCCCCTTTTCGTCTTCGTCTTTATCCTCGGAATCTTCATCATCTGAATCAAAACTTTTTGGCTTAAATGCAGATTCATCTGTATTATTATCTAATAAGGAAAAATTCTTGTCTAGCAAACGAAATAATTGTTGTAAACGCGGATCGTTGATTTTGCCAGCCGTCTGTTTCTGATAAAATTTCATGATTCGTTTAAATTCTATGGTGGTGCCTCTATCATGTTTTTGGTTTTTCGAAACATCTAACACAAAATTTTCTACGATCAAATTAGGATTTTTGCTCTGTACCATATCGCGATAATACCCATCGAAGTTATCCTCTAAGAGATCAATTGACTGTTCAATCTTGTCAAATGCTCGATTACATCCTCTTATTTGTTTTCGTGCTGCGACAAGTTGTTGCCCGACTGCGCCTGAAAATCCTTTTACATCTACGTCCGCCGACAGTATTAGCTTAACTATTTTCTTTATTTTTGAATAGAAAACAGATAGACATATCAAAATATACACTTTAATATTTTCAAATTCTTTCATACGAGGTTCATCCCAAATATTTTTAAGTTCAAAGGAACTAAATGGAAATACGGTAAGCTCTGGTCCGGGATATTCATATATAAATCTCTCACACCGGAATAAATTAGCTCTTATGTCCGTTGCGGATTGTATGTATTTTTCATGTTCTTGTAAATTTCTTCGCGTAATAATCAGATTTTTCATATAATCAGAATTCTTTAACGTTATATAACTATTGTTTTTATTACCTTCTTCTACCATAGCTTCATAGCTTCTGCGGGTACCTAATGCATCTCTAAACTGATTACAAAAATATCGTATTTCTTTCATTGCCTTTTTTAATTCAGGAAATTGTTTCAATAAAATATTATCAGCATCTGCAAATTTAAGCATATTTTTTATAAGACTTTGACAATCACTCCATATGACTATGTACTTGGGATAAATAACATTTATATCCACCTCTGACCCCATCATTTGCATAAACATTGTGTACCATTCTTCTTTATTTATATTTTTGGGTAATATTTGTCGTGTGGTTGATTTTCCGCGTCCCATTGTGTATGATAAGATTCGTAAAAGTTAGAAATAAATCTTACAAAATATCAGCGATCCAATTTTCTATTTTGGATTTAAGCGATTAACGGTATAGTATACTATACCGCTAATCTTAATATATTTAAAATTCTTTATAAATCTAACTTTTATAAATAAAAGTTAGATTAAGTAAAAAAATATAAATGGATGAAATCTTATCCCTTGTGCTTAATGCATAGTCATACTAATCATTCGGATGTGCCTTACAATGTTTTACATATAATAAATACTCTAATAATAAGTTAGATATCAATTTATGTATTTCATTTAATTCGTCGTCGCTGCATGTATTATATACCGATACAAGTACGGTCGTCAACATAATATATTCGTCCATTTTATTTTTACCATTGCTGAATTCATCTTCGTGTTTTCGGATCTCATTTTCGTAATTTAGTTTCGTTAGAAAACTAAAATCCTGATTTAATATACGTTTTCGGTGAGAATATAATTCAGGACCTACCTTTAGTAGTACCATATCTCCCAAATGTGAATTTAATCGATTTGCGCCAGTATCTAGCAGTTGTAATTCTTTATTGTCAGGAACAAGATTGTTCGTGAGTTTGATGAGTTTTTTCATATTGAGATTAAACATTCCTATGATTTTTGATTTTTTATCTGCTATATCCCTGCTTATTTTTCTATCCATCGTTGATAAAAAATCGAATGAATGTATAAATCTAACTTTTTCTATATATTATTAAAAACTGAACAGTTTAGAGTTAAATGCACGGCATAAAATAACAATTATATTATTAAAAACGATGGTTAATTCAAAAATGACAATTTAATTAAAAACTATCACGATATTCTCGTTCATCATAGTAGTCATCGTCGCTGTCATCATATTCGTTATATGTAGTGACATTCGTGGTATTCTTCTGCGAATTATAGGTCGTTGTGTCTGTTTTTTTTATAAACATCGTTGATAATTTTTTGGTAATTTCGTCCATCGGTGGTATGTAGTTCCAGATCGTATTTAAAATAGGTTGTTTTTTTAACGGCGAAGATGGAAATTTTAGCGACTCGTCGCATAAATCGGATGTAGATTGCATTATAAAATATAAATTATATAATTCTAAAAATATACATATTTAAATAAGTTTTACTAATATGAACATACACACTAGCGCTAGTTAATATTACTACTAATGCGTTTTCATGCTGCTCATGAAGGGTACTAATTCCAGTGTTGTACACTACTAACTCGGGTGAAATATTATTTGAACTGGAGAACCCTGGTATTCTGTCTTCGGAATTCCCGAATTGTAATCAATCGATTCGAATTCTAGCTCGCTAGAATCCGAGTGATATAATGCCGGATAGGTAGAATTTATAAATTCTAAGGTCTAAACTCATTATCTGCAAACTTTTATAAATAAAAGTTTAGAATCCGAGGTGAAAGCGCTTCTCGAGGGCTTCGCCCTCTCTCCCCCCTTGGGGAGCGCGCATCTAGAATCCGAACAGTAGAATCCGAGGGGGATTTCATCCCGAACGGAATGCTTTGAAAGTTTGCCATCAGAGTATACTGGTGGATAATAGAGTATGAACAAACAATTATAACAAAAAATATGTTAAATTATTATAGTTTTAATTGTATAATGCATGTAACTTTCTACGAAAGTCTAACAATGCAAACACTTAAAAAATTAGGAGAGGGATGGTTTGGTGTGGTTTATTTATGTGAAGATATAAAACGATTCGGATCGAAACTATTGGCTGTTAAAAAAGAAAAGGTGTTATACAACACTATAGTAGACTATGAACAAACGGGTGAGTTTAAATTTTATAAAATGATCGAAACATTACCGCTTGAACAGCAGCGATATTTTACAATTCTGTTAGATTATAATGTTATTGAATATAATGGGATTACTGGCATGCAAGATTTTACTGGTCATATTAATTATTGGAATAATCCTGAACGATTTAGATTGTTAGATGAATCTAATAATTGTTTGATCACTGTAATGGAATACGCGGGGGAATCCATGGCTAATAAAATACTCACAAAAGATCACCTATCACAAATCTTAAATATAATTGATATAGTGCATGATAAGCATTACATACTAAAGGATCTATGGTTAAGTAATCTATGTTTATACAAGCAACAAGTGAAACTAATTGACTATGGTGAATTAGAAAAAATAAATCCGGATAACGTGAATGACGTATATAATCAAAAATATGACATACTGTCGTTTCTAAGATTATGCGTAAATCATCAACTTATATTTGAGCATATATTAATGATTCAACCGCCTACTGAATTCATTCCCGATAATATGAAAGCAATATATAACAGCAAACGGTATCCTACTATTAAAAAATACATGAAACGTATATATCCAATATCTATCACATCCAATATTAAAAAAATATTAGACGACAAATCCATGGTCTACAATGATATACTATCAGTTATAGAATGGGCATCTATATTGTGGATTATATTCGATTTTAAAACTAGTTCATTATACTGGAAAAAATATTATAGCGAATACATTCCGCGCCTTGTTTCTCAAACCTACTTATTACAAATATTAAAGCGCTATTTTCCGCCTCCTAAATAAATAGTCAAAAAATAAGATATAAATATCAAAACCATGACAGTGTGATATAATATCTATAAGCATAACCCCCTTGAATTCCTCGAATTGTAATCCGTCGAATTCAAATGCGCTAATTTTAATGTAACAGTTAACTAACTTAAATCAACTCATCTATTATTTGCGCTGCATTAAGACTGTTTTCTTCCATAAATTTTTCATGGAAGATAAGATCGGTATAGTGAGTACCTACCTTAGGCCATGTACCAAGCATTAATTTAGAACTAATCGATGTGATTTCTTCACGCTTGTTATTAATTGCACTTTTAGTCAATACCTGAATAGGACCATGAAATGCTGCTCTCTGTAAAATTGCATCCGATTCACGATGACTCAATCCTGTATTTTCAAGTGATGTAACTTTTCCAATACTAGTCATCTCATCCGCAATTAAACAATAATGTGCATCAACTGCGGCTTTGTTGGTTACATTTTTTAATTCAGTTACTATTTTTTGCCGCGCTGCATCAATACCATATATGGCTTCTATTTCTTCAATAGAATCCGTGTGCAAATTGTATATGTCTAAATAAGGATTTTCTAGACATCCTGCTAAATTAGTTCCTTCTGTAATGATAACATTAATCTGATGATTTTTGATACTACCATCTTTATCAGTATATGATCTTACCTGTGTAATCAATTCGGCCGCATGAATACCATCAATGCCTCGTATAACCAATAATCGCAAGTTATTTAATAATTCGATAACCTTTTCTTGATTGAAATCAGCAAGTTTTCTGAATGTATTATTACGCAAATAACATCGAATATATAATTGATCGGAACTTTGATTCGAATACATTACATATAATCCGCTGAATTTTTCAGTGTCCTGAATCTTATGAACGAGGGTTTCTATTTTCATACCCTTTAATGTCATTTCTTCCGTGTCTAATCTAATTAATATAACCCATCGCGTTAAGTCTGATGGACGATTCATACCAAAATTATACTTTTCGAACGTTTTAATTTTTTCCTTTTCATCAAGGAAATCCGGATGCACAGGTTTACCATACTCTTCGAATAAGATATACTCTTGATTAATAAATCGTTTAAGTGGCATCATTTCAATATGATTGGCAATTTCCTGAATTTTTTGTTTATTTTCTTGATATTCTGGCAACACGTGTAATGTCATAGATGGATTTTTCATTCTATTGGTAGGTTTTGCACTTGCAATTTCTTTAACACGATCTACAACATTTGTTTTGTTACCCTTTGCTCCTGATCTATGCTTTGAATCCAACACGAACTGGGTCAATGGTTCAGACACAGACTGTGCAGCAATAACACCAACGGAGGTACCGGGTTGAATCAATGAGATCTCATAGTCGTTTTTAATTTTAGCAATCATTTCATCAAGTGCTTCGTTTTCGATATTATATTTTAATAATTGTTTCACGCATAATGTTTGTCGGACCAGTACAGTGAATAATTTAATTGAAGTTTGTAAGTGTGATGGAATGGGTGATTTTGCGGCTTCTTGTATATCATTTAATAATCTATATCCCATTGTATCACATAATGAAAACACCTTTTCTAATGCTAGCTTTGGATCAAACGAGCTCTTATGGGGGATGTGTGAATATTTGTAAGAGGTATTTTTTATGATTTTATCGATGTTTACTGGCATATATCTCTTATTAGAGAATGAATAACTAGGATTTTGTTTTGATAATACAAATTCCATAGATCTGTAATTATCACGATCTATTTTTAACTGTTCAAATTCTTCATCTAGCCATTTTTGCATCTGCTTGTTCTGAAAATTTTTAGGCAACGATTTCACATTTGTCTTGAAATCTGCCTCAAAATCTTTGTTCGATATAGAAACGGTGGGAAATTTGACTAATTCAACTTTTCGTGGGTCATATGCAGTTTCTCCGTATAATGTTTGAATTACCTTAGTATTACGCATGGATCTGTAATTATGATTTACAATTAAAGTTTCTAGGCTTTTAATAAATTTACGCTCCTGTTCCCCGCTAACGGCTGTTGATAATGCGATGTTAATTAAACCATTTCGAGCTTCTTGTGCCGCTGGTATATATGATGTTTGTCCTATACCTTGTGTATAAGACGTAGTGATATACCCACCTGCTTCAGGCGAATTATCAAATCGCGTAAAGTATATATTAGATCGCCCTTCGCTAAATTGATCAATAAATCGATTTCCTCCGATATCAAATTGACCAATTGCAGCGAGTACGGACAATATATTATCCTTTTTTCCCTTTGATCCATAGAAAATCAGTTTATACAGTCCATTATTATCAGGATCTATATTTGTAAGTAGCGGTTCTATAAACTCATCCCCATGTTCTAGTTTTTCTATCATTTGCCGTAGATAATATTCACGTATAGTCATACCTACAGGCGGTATAAGTTTTCCATCATATAAACGCGATGTTAAATCATTTGCATCTGCTAGAATCTTTGCAATCTGTTTATTTATTTTTCGACGAACTTCCGGAGTCATCGCCAAATCTTTCAATCCCACGGTAAATCCACGGTAGTAAAAGAATCTATTAGTTATTTGTTGAAATCCATAAATCACATCTAGTACTTTATCTGCTCCATACTCATTGTGAATGATATGAAATAAGCCACCAGACGCCTCTTGTCCCACGGTTGCGTCGTCTAAAACGCCTGTTTTAAGAACGCCGCGTTCTATAAGAACATTAAATTCGTCGGGATGATATTTTAAATTATTATATTTGGACCATTCTTTTTTGTAGTATGTCGCAGTACCTTTAAAATTAGTGTTATCGGGTATAATCAAACTTATGATTTCTCTCCCGGTATAGCTCTTTTTTTCAGCGGGAAATGTTGTATCAAATAAATTTGCTGGGACCTGTGCCATTAAATCCATTGCATGAAACCGATCCATTTTAACAACATTTCGTGTTAATTCAGCGGCACCTATCAAGGAATCTTGAAAACATCCCATTCTTGGATTTGATGATTTATATCCAATAAACCACTGCTGTACATTACTAACATGTTTAATTTCTGCTCGAATTGCTGATGTCGTGGGTACTAATAAATTCATTTCATCCCCATCAAAATCAGCATTATAAAGATTGCATACTGCAGAATTCAGTCGTAATGTTACACCTTCTTCCAATACCACAACACGATGTGCTGCAATAGAACAGAATAATAATGATGGTTGTCTGTTAAAACAGACCCAATCTCCGGTAACTAAGTGTCGATACATGACGTCACCTATTTCCAATCTGGAATTTTCAGGCATATGTTCTACTCTGAATGTGCGAATTCCTTTAGGAGTTTGGCGTTCGATTTTAACGCATCCTGGATATGTTTCTTTGTTTATAAAATATTTTAATAATCTATCCTTATTATATTCTTGCACAATTTCCTTAACTTCTAACGTTTTAGCCATCATGATGGGTACTCCCACTTCGTTAATTTTTATATTTTTATCCCCTGTAATAACAGCACGTCCCATAGACCACAATCGTTTTCCTAAAAGATTTTTTCGAATAATTCCGCCTTTTTTAGGAAAACGCCCCGCAATTGAATCGGTGGGCTTATTCATATTAGTCATAGATCGTAAAGTATTTGAAGAAGACGTTCCTCTGATCATATCATAATAAAATATATCTAAATTTGTTAACATTGCCTCCAAATCAGGATCTGGTATTTTGGGTATGATTTTTGGTATGAATGCATTAATTTCCACTATAGTTTTTATCAATGTAGTAATATCCGACACCGTGGTTCTCATAGAATCACCACCGCGTTTCACATCCGGTCTTATTGTATTTGATGGTACTTTGATATTATATAAAATAAATCTACGGGGATGAGAGTTCATAGTTTTACCCACCCGGGCCAGATCTTCTTCAGATATTCTATCAAATATTTCAGCCATTTCTGTATTTAACATTTGTTCTCGTTTAAGTTCGATATTAGATGCAAACCAAATCTTATATATAATCATTGGTTTAGTTTTGTCTCGTTCTATATGGGGTTGTTTGACATCACAATGAATACATGTAGGATTTTTTTCAGACGATGAGCGTGAGAGTTTGCCGTATTCAACTAATAATTTATTACGCGGAATACTCGAATGTGCTTGTTTTTTCGTAATTATCTTCCCACAACTATGACAAAATATTTTTAAGTATTTTGGAATTTCATCGCGAAAAAGAGGAGACTGTACAGGGTATTTAAGTATGATGTGACCATCATGACCCGGGCATGTTTCTTTCTCATTGCCACATGTTCGACATTCTACAAATTTATCGGTTGTACCCATGTGTAAATCGTAAGGACCATCCTCTTCTGGTTTACCATCACGAAACAAATTTTTCTTAGTAACATGAATATAACTCTGTCGTTCAATATCACTACTGCCTAATATATAAAATTCAACGGATTTGTATTCAGATGGAACAGTGAAAGTATCCATATCGATGCTGTTTATCTTTATGCTAATTTGTCTTTATTATAAAAATAGATTCAAATTTTAAACGCAATCTTAATATTTTTTTTCGCTTTTTCTTCCGCGGAATATAAAATTGAACTTTTAAATAGATAATATCATATATCAAGTTCAATCCCTTCGAGTTCTAGTGAAACTACAATTCGAATAACTATATAGTCAAAAAATCAAACCATGTCTGATACTGAACTGTTGGAGCTTATTAACTCGTTTATCAATGATATATGCGCGAGTAACAAATCTTCTATTAAAATTGCGATAATGAGTAGGTACACTATGCTAAAACCCATATTTAAATTCATATGGGATCCACATTTGAAGTTTCACGTAACCTCCGCGTCGATTAAAAAACGTGAAGCGGATATTAAGTTAGATGAAGTAGTACTCAGATATAAATCACTCCCTGGTCTTTTAGAATATTTAACCGATAGCGGTACCACTGCATCAAATGCAACCCGTGATGCGGTGTTGTATTATATTAGTCAAAATCTCAAATATAAAGATTTAATTTATACCATCATGGATAAAAAAAAGAAACTTAAAATCGGAATGGGATTAAAAAATGTTCAACGCGCGTTTCCGGGTCTATTTAAGTCATTTGATGTGGCTCTTGGTTATTCGTTTAAATCTGCCGAAAAATACTTCAATAAATCAGTTGAGGTTGATAAATGGCTAATCAGTAGAAAATATGACGGTGTTCGAGCAATTATACTCTGTGTCGGCACTCTCGATAATTTAGCAGATGTTACGATTAATGTATTTAGCCGACGAGAAAAAAAAGTAAAAGTAGTGAACTCGTTAGTGAAGTATATTAAGAATTACATAATAGATGCATATGCTCGCATTAAACGATCTGAGATGCTAGAAGAGTTGAATGACACCGAACCGATCGAAAAAAAGGATATAGTCGATTCAAATACATTTAGTATTGTACTTGATGGTGAAATTATTGTTTGGGGGGATGACAAACTTGAAAATTTCAAATCCGCGGTAAGTCAATTTAGACGCAATGTACAAATGCAAAATCTACATTATAAAGTATTTGACATGTTAACCGCTGAAGAATTCCATGCAGGTAAATCTACCAGATTATTTTCTGAGCGGATAAACATGTTAACACGTGTATTAACAATGGCTAATGAAAAGGTCATGCAGGACGCTGAGTCAGAAATGGTGTCGATAGTTCAACAATATGACTATACACCGAAGTTATTTAAGCAACTGACGCAACAATACATATCCGAAAAATGGGAAGGATTAATTCTACGACGAGATGCGCCATACAAAGGAAAGCGTTCCAATGATATTATTAAAGTTAAAAAGGGTGATTCAACAGAATTAGTAGTAATACGAATTATTACTGGTACTCAACCCACTAAATGTGATGATGGTACTATGAAAGATGAAGCTGTATTGGCGGCTGCTATTGTAATGAACAAGAACGTGGAAGTTGCAGTCGGCACTGGATTCTCATTAATGGATAAACGTAAATATTATAAAAATCCGGAACTTTTACTGAAAAAAATTATACGAGTAGATTACATGGAAGAAACAGAAGACGGAAGTCTACGTCATCCCGTGTTTCAAGGGATTGTAGGCGATAAATTACGAGATATTTGAAATCTATAGATCTAAAGCTCAAACCTAAACTTCAAACCCTTAACTTTTATTTATAAAAGTTAGATTTATAGCTTTAGATATAAAAATTTGAAGTTTAGGTTTGAGGTTTAGATTTTTAATTTTTTTTGTTGCATTAAAAGTTCACAGTTAAAAATCATATATTTATAACATAAAACATAAATATTAAAAATAGTTTACAAATATTATATATCGTGATAGTATTCCATTGCTTATAAATTTTAAAAGTTGCGGTCAAGGTTTCAACTAGTCAATCTAAACTTCAAACCTAAACTTCAAACCTAAACTTCAAACTTTTATATCTAAAGCTATAAATCTAACTTTTATAAATAAAAGTTAAGGGTTTGAAGTTTGAGCTTTAGATCTATATTATTTAAAAGAAATCCAGTTCCAAATGTGCGAAATCGTTGCGATCATTATTGTGTTAATGTTAATAATTATAATGTGTTATAGAAAACGTGGATTTAGGTCCAGCGGATCATGGAGTTTCACTCCAAAATCTAATTTGCAAAGCACCACCGGACCATATGTATATTATAACTATGACACTCCGTTTTGGAACAGTAGTTATAACACGGTGGTAACAGAAAATGAACCTATGGATTTTAATGTAGTATTATATACAGAAGACAATTTCAAAGGATGGGCTGTACCAATGAGAAAAGGCAAAAGTGTACTATTTGCCGAACAATACAGCCCTCATATAAAAACATGGCATTTTAAATCTATGAAAATAAAACCCGGGACGAAGTTACAATTTACTGTAACATCACCATTAGATGGATTTGAACTATTATTAGGAGGAGTAAACTTTATAAGTCGAGCATATCCATCGGTGTCAAATATTAATACATTACTTATGTCTCATCCTGATATTAGATTATCTAACTTTGGCGAAATATTTAATCAGAGTGATCCTAATAGACAATATTACATTCAAGAATTATACTAATACTCGGTCCTTTAATATAATTTATTTTCCTGGTTTATTTTTAATAGACCTTCAAATTAAACTCCTTATCTATTATCTTTGATAATTATTAGATTTACACTATGTGGCGATATTGTATTTGATTACTTGTGTTATTGTATCCATTATAGCATTCCTTTTGAAATCTATAGACTTCAAAGGTATATAATCCTAAGATGACAGGAATAAACATTTATTTTTGAAGCTTATGTAATTTTGAGGTGTTTCACTTAAAATTATGTATAATTTTAATTGGAACAAAATTGCATTTAATTATTTTTATATATTTTTTTTGATACTCTAAATATACTGTGTTAATCGTAGATTGTAACTCATTTTACACTCAATAAATTTACGGATATATTTAACTATACTAGACACACTATGGAGAATATAAAAAATGTGCAAGGCAGTAACTATTATGGCTTCGGGGTAATTGTGATATTATTTGTATTGCTTATATTTCAATTGGCTACACTTGGAGTAGCTGCAGGATTTGAAGGTTTTAGTCATAATAATTATTATCATGCATTAGGCGGACCTCCTGGTGCTAGTGGGTCATTAAGCGATCATACGGGATGGGGAGGAGACCAAGTATGGCATCATATTGCGGGTAATGAGAACTTTCACTCACCCAATCGAAATTATAGAGATGGTTTCTTGGGTGGCCGATTTCCAGGGCCGTTATTTACTGAAAACGCAGCCGCAATGGCCGCCTCACGCGTCGCGCCGTTATATAGATCGGTTAAAGATCTTCGTCGCGATATAGATATTCTGAGCCAAGCTCCTCCTCCAGCAGAAGTTGCACTTGGTAACGGTGGGCCAGGTTCTTCTAATGTGGTTTGGCCTACTATGACTTCTAATACCGCGTCTGTTCTGAATTCCGAGGAAGGATTAGATGATGCACACAGCGAAGATAGATTCTTCAACAAACTCCAAATGGGGCTTTGAGTGAGCGGTATAAAAAATCTTCATTATTAAATTGTCGGTGACTTTAAATATATTTGTGCTTTATATATATATGTTCTTCAGTATTATATATCAAATTTTTTGTAATCACATCTTTCTGAAATTAACATCCCTAAATATAATATTTCTAACATGGCAACCCCTGTGGTGTCGTCCGAATTATTAAAAGATAACGAGGATCAAACTCCTCTATATAAAAAATGTATATGCGCAGCAGCGTTTTTTATATTAGTCATAATAATAATGTTGTATATTTATTACAAATACTACAAGGATGGATACCTTACAGAATCTGTTAGAAGTAATTCCGATCGAGAAGGATGGGATTTGCGCAGATCTATAGAAAAATATCTAAAACGACAAAATAGTTTACTATCTAAGCGGGTATATTAACTATATCCCACTACTTCGTGCGACATCTTCAATCTTTGCCAACTGCGCAGCTCCGCTATGGTACTAGCTTACCCGTCACGGTGTCCTGTACAGCTTTATAAACCCTTAACTTTTATTTATAAAAGTTAGATTTATAAATATAACGAGATAATGACTGATAGAAATAATTTTTATTTTTTTTATATTTGTTTTTTCTATGCTGTCTAGAAAGAGGAACATGAAAAATTGATTTTCATATTAAATAATAACATATATCGCTCATATCACTTCGCAAATATGGAATATTCTCAACAAACTGATCGAAATCATATATTGAATGTGCCTGAAATGTACATGGGTCCGACTTCAATAGAACTTATACATACATATTTGATTACCGGAGATAAGATGGAATACACAGAAGTAATGTACGCACGAGGATTATTAAAAATAGTGGACGAAATATTAGTTAATGCATTGGATCAATGGAAAATTCAGAAAAATGTGAATATTAAAGTCTCCTTTAATAAAAAAACTGGAGAAATTGCGATCTACAACACCGGTGCGGGATTTAATGTATATCTCAAAAAATCTATCACATCGCATCGATACATATATACACCCGAATTATTAACAACAGAACCACGATCGAGTAGTAACTTTAAAGATAAGAGTAATACAACGGGTGGAATAAATGGTTATGGTTCGATTTTAACTAACGTGTTTTCCAAATCATTTATCGTGGAAACTGTAAATGATAATGTATATTATAGACAGATTATGGGGGATAATATGCATCCCGATAAAATACAAAAACCCATTATTATAGTTCGTGATTCTAAAAAATGGAACGAATTATGCCCGAAAGATGTTACTCAAGCGGACTACTACAATGCCCCCCGAGAATGGAAATTCTTAAAAGAATTCGAACGCAAAGTTCATACAACTATTAGATTTTTACCAGATTACGAAAGGTTTGGGTATAAAAAAATGACACTAGACATTCTGAAAACCTTATTTCGAATTATAAAAACTCGATTATATTTTGCGGCTGTGTACATGGGAAAAAATAACACTGTTCATCTAAACAAAGAACTTATTGAATGCAGAACAATGGCTAATTTATCAAATTGTATAATACCATCAGGTAAATTTAAAGTGTGTACCTTAAAATCTGAGAGTTCGAGTAATGATCAAAAGTATCCATGGGAAATATCCGTTGGATTATCAGATGGCACGTTCAGTGCAGTTTCTATAATTAACGGGATTGTTGTTCCAGAGGGTGATCATATTAATTATATTAAGGAATGTGTTGTCAGTGCGATGCGACCATATGTTAATAAGTTAACAGAAGAATATAATTGGAGTGCTACAACTATTAATGCTATGATACGATCCCAATTGTTTATTCTAATATGTGGAGAAATACCAAAAGACCAGTTTAAATGGCATTCACAATCTAAAGAAAGACTTACGATCATTAACAAGAGTACACTGAAAAAATATATATTATCCGAAGATTACTTATCATCGTTGTGGAATATCATTAAACCCGGAGTGGTAAATTCGTTTATTATTACACAATCCAAGACATCGCACAAACGTTCGATACGTTTATCAAATAGATATAAAAAGGCGATATTTGCCAAACATAAAACAAAGTGGAACGAATGTTCACTGTTTGTTGTTGAGGGTAAATCAGCATTTACCACCGCCACACGTGGTATTAAAACGAATAAATCGAATTTATGCCCCGAGTATTATGGTATACTTAGTTTACAAGGTGTACCTATCAATGTAAGGAAGGAAGTTGATGTAAAATGCATAAAAGGAAAAGAATATATTTTACACAAACGAAAACTTAAAGAAAACGAACGCTTTAGTGAATTTGTTGCTGCTACTGGATTAGATTTTGATCGAAAGTATGAATATTTTCCGGAATCAGAACATAGAATGTGCGATGGAACTTTGGATCGTGGGCATAGGCCACCCCATAGTAAACTAGGTGACTGCAAAAGTTGTACTGCCGCATTAGATGCGCATCGTCGTACTAAAATTGGCGATGACGAATTTAAAAAATTAAGCTATGGTCGTATCATAGGACTAGTAGATCAAGATGAAGACGGCAAAGGTCAGATATGGGGGTTAGTTTTAAATGCTATTGCTTTATTTTGGCCGCATTTATTTCAGCGTAAGTGGGTACTTAGATTTGATACCCCCGTTATCAGAGCATATCCAGTAGTGGGTGAAGCTCGTATATTTTATACATTGGAAAAATTTAAAGAATGGTTCCAGCATGCCAAGAAAAAATATGTCGTAAAATATTATAAAGGATTGGCATCGCATTCACCAGCTGAAGTAGGTATGATGTTCAAAAAATTTGAAACGACTCTTTATATGTATTGTTTCGATGATGATGCAAAACAAATGTTTGAAATATATTATGGTAAACGTACTGATCTACGAAAACGCGAATTACTGAATAATATCACTCCAGACAAAAAACTCAAACCCTTTAGTATCAATAACGAGAATATTACATTAAAAGGCCACCTTATAGATTGTACTACTCAATTGCGAACTGATGTTAAATCTTTTCAATACGATAACATTAAACGTCATAGTCCACATGTTATGGATGGAATGGTACCGGCACGACGCAAAGTGGTGTATGAATCTCGTATAAGATTTTGCACCAACAATAAAGTTATGAAAATATTTCAATTATGCGGATATGTTACCGCTAATATGGAATATCATCACGGGGACACATCGTTGAATGGAGTTATTACACATATGGCTCAAAAATACACAGGTGGTAGATTATTTCCATTACTCAATGGGGATGGGGAATTTGGTTCTCGCAGTAATGGAGGTAAAGATGCCGGCGCGGCTCGATATATTAAGGTAAATTTAAATAAATTATTATGTTGTGCAATTTATCCACCAGAAGATGATTATTTGTTGACATATGCATTTGAAGAAGATAAACGAGTTGAACCTTTATTCTATGTTCCTATTATTCCTATGTCCATATTAGAAGATCAGCACATGATAGGAGCAGGGTGGAGTACTACTATATATGCACGAGAAGTATTTACGGTTATTGATATTATCAAACGAATGATACTATCATGGCCATCTATGAAAGAAGTATATTTACCTGCATCGTATCAGGGATACACGAAACCTGTTATAGTAAAAAATAACATAGAACATAGTATGGGGTCATATAATCAAGAGGGTCACAGACGTATTAACATAACAGAATTACCACGAGGTGTATGGCATACATCGTACATATATGGTAGCGATACAGAACGGTGTTCTACATGCAACGATAAACCCAAAGCTTGCAATAAATGTGAACTTAAAAGGGCTAAATCTCAAGGAATAGCAAAAAAGAAATTCGTAAAGGATGTAAAGGATGAGTCGAAAGAAAATAATGTTAGTATTCTAGTAACATTAAAGGAAGATGTAGATACAATAACCCGCAAGTATGTTATGCAAATGATAACGCGGCAAAGTGATTCCAAGAAAATGGATAGATTAGGGCAAACCATTAAAAGTAATATTTTAAAATTGCCAAAGGATAAATCTGGAGAATTATCGAAGAAACAAATAGAGTTATTAACTAAATTTGACAAGGCTAATAAACAAGCATCTGATCTTAAAATACAAATATCCGATATAGATCGACAAGATGCTATGCTATATTATTTTGGTCTTAAACGATATATGAAACCAAATCTTAATTTCGTAGTTGATGGAATTGGTGACGTAATTATTGAATCGTATAAGACCTACTATGAGATACTACTCAAATGGTTTGAAGTCAGAAAACTTTATTACGAAAAACGCGTAACACGGCAGCTTATATTATTACGTTTACGTATTTTAATGATAACACATATATTATATTTCATTGAGCATTATAACACATATGGATTAAATACTCGTGGTAAAACACGAATTTCTGAGAAAGAACAAATAAATATTATTGAAAGTCAAGGTGTTTATCCTAAATTCAATAAAACTGTATTGGATAATCCAAAATATACATCTAATGACAATTTAGAAAATAAAATTTTCCATGAAAAAACAAATTATAATTATTTGTTAACATTAAATTCATTGAACATGACTGATGCTAGTGTTAAAAAATACAAATTACAAAAATCTAAATATGAAGACGAGATTGTCATGTTAAAGATGGATGATCCAATAACTGGCACTGTTAAATTTAAGGGTGCTAAAATATGGATGACTGAACTAATTCAATTGGAAAAAATTATAAAAAAAGGATTTCTGGATAATTGGGACTGGAATTAACGGAGTAGATCCGGAAAAATTAAAGTGCTTTCGCTAATAGGTATTTGGTATAAAACTTGGATTACAATTTGAATACGTTGAAGGTATTACATTACCATCGTCCTCATAATTAACATGATTATTTTTTATTTTTTGCGCCATTTATCGCCACGGTTCGAATTCCTCGAATTCCTCGAATTCCTCGAATTCCTCGAACCGCTAGAATCCGAGGAATCTTGGGCGGGCAGAATTTCAATTATATTATCAACAATACGATGCTCAAACGTGCTGGGAAATGTAAGAGACATTATGATTCCATTTACATTAACTTTTATTATTTTTATTCCGTTGTAATTTACAACAGGTGTGACTTGTCTAGACAAATCTATGTGATACAAACTACTGGGTAATTTGATACCCATATGACAAACACATGGTATATATGGAAAATATGGCAATCTACTGAAAGCTCGTTTGACGAAATTCATATACCTTTGAAAGAACTATATTATATATAGTATAATATGTTTCAATTTTTTTCTTCCGCTTCCTTTTCTTCCGAGGAAGCGGAAGATAAAGTGGACTAAAGATTTGATACTCCTATTTTTTCCATTAACGCGTCCATAAATTCTGAATCGGCTCCCGCATCTTCCTGTGCTAGCTGTGCTATATCTTCATCGGTTTCGGCATGATCAATATTATCATTTCGATCCGTCATTACAGGCTGATTCGATCCCATATCATTCTCCATATCTTTATAATTATCCATATCATTACGCTCAGGGGGAGAGGATTTAGCTTGCGCCCACGCTGCAGCGCGTACCAGTCTACTTTGTACATTTTCTTCGTCTTCTTCATCATCGTCTTGTGGTGTTGATTCTATTACAGATTGTTGATAATCTCGCAAATCATCAATATCCAATTCGTCCTGTGTTTTTTTGCGAACATAATTCTTTTTTTTACACAGTCGTTTTATGAGATCCTTGATGGATGTTTTACCCTCGTACACTTTATTTTGATAAATAATAGCAGGTAATTTTGATATATGCTTGCTTTTGGCGAAAGACTTTTCTTTCTCTCGGTTTATTATGCGTGGTATGATAACATTACCACAAACAGTAGTCGTGGTAACATTTTTATGCAAGAATTCCATTAATTCAAAATTTAATTTTTTGTTATTATCCCGAACATAAATATTAATGGTTCGCGACATGTGTTATGTGGATTTTAAAATTCCTATTGCTAACTGTTATATCTTGTTATATTTATATATAAATCTAACTTCAAACTTTTATTCCGTTAGCTATAATATTTAAGAGTTTAGATCTTTGAAATTTATAAATTTCAAGGTTAAGGAGTTATGAATAAACTGTAACTGCTAAAATTTATATATAAATATAACGAGATACAATATACTCACACTTACCGGATAAATATTTAAACTAGACTGATTATAACATAAAGTAGAGTATACAATCTAAATAAAGTGATACAAAATTGAATAATATTTGCTAAGATTATATATAAATATAACGAGATACAGTATACCACTCTTTCATTATTTAGCTGAAATTTGATAATTCTTACGGACGAACTATGTCCTCAAAATTACAAGTTAAAAAATCTGCATTGTACGAAGAAAAGTATGACTTTCAAGTGCTGTCATTTGAATTAACTTCTGACGAAAAAAAAGAAGTAATGAAACTATTGCCTATTCCTGTAAGGGGTATATCATTCGAACTACATAACTCCAATACTAAATTTGCTAATAGTTTTCGCCGATGTTTGATAGATGAAATTCCATTGTATAGCATGACATGTCCGCTGGAAAAAATTCAATCAAATGATAGAAAAATAATGGTTACTAGTGATTGTGTTGTACGGCATTTAAATTTGATACCATTAGCACAGCATATTATTACGCCAGAAAAGATTTCTAGGTACAAGTTATCATTATTCGTAAAAAATGACACTATGAAAACTATCAGCGTTACAACAGATGATATCAGTATTATTGAAACTCATTCGAGATTATCTAAACATAAATCTTCAAATTCTCGGACAAGCGTCGTATCTGAGTCTAAAATTAGCAGAGACACAAAAACAGATAAAATAAAGAAACGAGGCAGTGGACCTACCACCTTGAAACGTATTGATTCTTCAAAATATTTCTCAAATAAAATTACTATCTGTGATTTGGATAGAGGGTATTATCTTAAAATAGACGACATAGTAATTATTAAGAAACGAAATTACGATGTTTCCATTGGCGGAATTGTGCATCAGATTAACTACATACCGCTAGAGTACGAAGAACAATTAGGACCGAACTCTAAAAAAGAATTACCTATGTCTTTACAAACTAACCCCACTAAATATAAAATTAGCTATGCTGTAAATGGTACAACCTCCCCAGTATATATTGCGTTATTGGTATGTCAAGAACTATTACAAAGACTTAAAGATATAAAAACGGAGATTGTTAAATCCGACGAAATTCCCTATTATTCCGATAAAGTTGATATTGAATACGAAGAATCTCTTATATGTTATAAAATATATAAAGAATCATGGTCTATTGGATATTTACTATCCTGGTATTGTAATGCTGTAGAATACATACCATTTGTGGCTTCAAAAAATGAACATGTATTAACTCATACAATCGTCTTACGAATAAAACATGCGAATCCGAATAAAATCGTAATAAAAGCAATTGATAACATTATATCAGATTACATGATATTATTTAATAGTTTTAAACATGTTACGTAGCTATCCCCGCGTTGTAGTTGATTCGATCATTGTTGTGTTATATACAGTCGCTTATCTCTGGGATGGATACATATACCTTTTAAAAATTGAAATTATACTTCTTTGATTATGTATAAATCAAAAGGTATAAAAATCTAAGTCACATAACTCAATCAAAACATAAGTGCATTTTCCAATCAAACAACCATGTTTTTCCAAAAATTAAAATTTACATCCGTTATGCAACGTCGATTTTTAGAAAAACATGGCATTGTGTTTCCAAAAGAAGTTGAATATACAACCTATTCATACGAATATACTTCCGGTAAAGTTGTACAAGATGAAGAAGAAAAACTAGATGAAGCAACGAATCCGAAAGACCCGGAAGTGTCGAATGACCCGAAAGACCCGAAAGACCCGAATGACCCGAAAGACCCGAAAGAAAGATCCTCTGAGGGAATTCATTGTTTGGTACAATCTAATGATCATCTATTGCGAATACGAATGTATAGTTCATCATATTTGAGACGCTATCTTGAAGCAAATGGTCATAACCGGTATGTGTACATTCCACTTGTCATTAATGGCAATGGGTGGCAAGCGGAATACTGCGATGAATGTTTTATTACAAAATATGTTGTGATTGATTCAAACCAGTCTAAAGCAATGTTATTTGACCCTATGGGGGGTGATATACATATGCTCTCTCATAGTATGTATTACCGAGAGAATTCCATTGATTACTTACTTTCATCATACTTTTCAAACGTTGAAATTGTATACAAGTTGTCCGAATTGGTCGTACACAATGTAGTCATAGATTCAAATAGAATTCTCTCGTGGTGTTTGTGGTTGGTTAAAAATCTGATACAGGAACGAAATTATCCCGGTGATGCTTATGAGGTTCTGTTATCCAATTTGAATAAAATACCGGGTAATTCTGTACCAAGCTATATTGATCGATTTACAGATAAATATCTGAAAGTATTTGATATGAGCAACCACAATCTACATTTAAATCAATCTGTAGTTGATGCTGATTTTGATACAACGGACGCAAAAGACCTATCCTATTAGGTGGACCTAACTGATCTATATAATAAAATGAATAAACTAATAGCGTTATGAACGTATATTGATGTAAAATGGTATTTATGCGATCTATGTGATTATAAAGCTAAAGGGATGCGTTATATACGAAAGCATAAATTGGTAGTACACAATGTGATGTAAAATGGCAACCTACAAATGACGAGTTCGAATTCTACTGAAAGTAGAATCCGAGGTGAATACACTATCTGCTGCAGACAGTTTCCAGTACACCTGATGTTCGGATTCTAGCTGTTCGGATTCTAGCTGTTCGGATTCTAGCTGTTCGGATTCTAGCTGTTCGGATTCTAGCTGTTCGGATTCTAGCTGTTCGGATTCTAGCTGTTCGGATTCTAGCGAGCTAGAATTCGAGGAATTCGAGGAATTCGAGGAATTCGAGGAATTCGAGGAATTCGAGGAAACCGGAAGATCTGGTACCCTTTGAAATTTTATAAAATCCTTTGAATTATAAATTCAAAAGGCATTACGGATTGCAAACCCTTTAATTTTAATTTTTTGTATAAAAAATAAAACGTTAAAGAGTCTATACTAATGGACATACAAGTTTGTTATGTTTGTCAATCATAGGATGGCTCGAATCAACATCATCTACATACCAATTATATTTAGGCCCTTCGTTAATTAACCATTCGCAATAGAAACATTTTTCCCCCACTGAAATTCCAGTTTTACATATTTTTTTAATGGTTTCCGTGAGATTAAACATTTCTTTAAGGCGTTTCACTACCGCTGATGAATGACCGGATAAACATATATAATTATAAGCCAATTGCCACCATGTATATATATCATCCCATTGGTCACCGCCGCTTGGTTTTGTGGGATCCGAATCCCATACCTTATCCGAACCGAAATAATGTACAACCAGTGGTGCTTCATGTTTCATCATTTCACATTTTGTGATATGTGAACTTTCATGTTTGCGTTCCTCTTCTGTAATAGCATCTCCAAGATCATCCACGTCTACACAATCTACAACTGCTTGATTGTGTAATAAATGAATTTTCCACGGAATAGTATTTAAATTGGGTGGTAACATAGTCCATTCTTTATTTTGAGTTCGATAATAATATGTAATCGCTTGTTCATCATTACCACTTCGAGTGGTGGTAAATCCAAACGGTTGATTTTCTTCAAGCATTGTAAATAATTTTTTATAATCGTCTTCGGAGGGTGACACTAAAACACATGACCCAAACACAACACTACCTCGTCGTTGGAGTCCCTGGTCTATAACTTTATGTGGTATTTTTTCTCCTATTTTTAAATGTCGATAAAAATCGTAAAATCCTCGTTTAAAATAGGTTTTGACCCATGGGTTAGTAAATACACCAGCCGGTGTGTCAAATTCAAAAACAGAATCTATATTACGTATTACTATTGTATCCGCATCCAAGAATAAGATTTTTTCATATTGTACAAACCCCACTAGATTCCATTTAGTATAAATAGCATCTATCCATGCCGCATATCGTTTGCGTTGTTCGGGCGTTGATACAATAAATGGCTCAGATTCGTATTGCCTATATGGAACGGTGATTACGTGAGTAAATATATCCTGCATTAATTTTACACATTTTGGACTAACATCATCTGTTACCATCACGATTCGATCCATATCGGAAATGTTTTTTAGGGAATATCCCATTATTAATGCGGCACGAACATACGAATCGCCTCGCATAACTAGTGTGCAAAATGCATATTTAGTGTTTGCTTTATACTCTTCAAAATCCATGATTCTCGAATTCCCCGAATTCGAATTGTTCGAAATCCTCGAATTCCTCGAATTCCTCGAATTCTAGCTCGCTAGAATCCGAACAGCTAGAATCCGAACAGCTAGAATCCGAACACGACGGGTTATAAATCTAACTCTTAAACTTCTTATCTGCAGTTAAGAGATGCTATAATTATATTTACATAAACTAAACTTCAATATTTTATTCCATACGAAGTGTTCGAATTCCTCGAGGAATCCAGGCCTATATGATCACACCCGAAACAATACAAATTTACTGACAATCCATCTCGGTTCCTCGTAGTTTTATTTTAAATAATTTCTTTAGTTTTGCAATACCCGGCATTTTA
>Ga0310122_10000597_pt1 | contig 22988 bp, 20 predicted proteins | sample CB6_Bottom_1051__FD_203503 | JGI IMG/M metagenome (GOLD analysis project Ga0310122, IMG submission 203503) | Marine microbial communities from Western Arctic Ocean, Canada - CB6_Bottom_1051 | ecosystem: Environmental > Aquatic > Marine > Oceanic | place: Canada: Western Arctic Ocean | collected...
TCCGGATCGAGATCGTTTGCCCGCGCTTCGCGAAGAATCGTTCGCACCAGGGCAACGCGTTCGCGTTCCGGTAGCGCCGTATGTCGCATCGAAAGTCGTTGGAGAATTCGAGAAAATACGGCCTCTTCGGTGGAGGATTCGACTTCGATTGCGTCGGCGATGTCTGGCAGAGCGACGAGACTTGTCTCGATCGCCGCCTCATCGTGGATCGGGCCGGCACTCGATACCGCGGGAAGCTCACGGGCCACCGTCTCGCTCGAGATCGGAGCAACTTCCGAGGACTCTGTCGACTCGAAGGGCCAGACGGTCGTCGTGAGCAGAGCGCAGACGACGAGCAAAGCCAGCCTTACGCGATCCATTTCAGACGATCCCAGACCAGGGCGAGAGGCCCATGCGAGAGATCGCGCCCAGATTGTTGATGACCGCATAGCCAGTCGAGATCGTGATCACGGCGAGCAGCGCGATCTTGATCGCGCGACCAAAGATTGCGGTCGTTGCGAGGAAGATCACCGCTGCGAGCGTCACGATCGAGTCGATCAGTAGGCCCGCATTGAGTCCCGCCCACCCGAACAACCATTTCGCGACCGGGTTGGCCTCGACGACATTCCAACCCTCGACAGGAGCTTGAAGGCAAAGGTAGGTCGTCCAGTGGTCCGCACAGGTCAACAGGATCGTTGTCATCGCAAATACGCGCAGCATCGGTCGGGCTCCCAGCCACAAGGGTTCGAGTTCGCGGGAAATCGGCCCGCGCGGATCGACCTATAGAGAGAGCAAGAGGTATGCCCGTTGCTGCTGCCGAAGCACAATTGCCTACAAGAACCGGTTACTCGGGGGATCGTTGCCGGCGCCTGTAAGGACGCGACGTGCAGGGGCGTGGAAGCAGAGTGCCCACAAGAGGACAATCGCGTACACCGACTCCAAGCGGAAGCGAGAACGCAACCAACGTCACCGTGTTGCGTAAAGGTCCAGGGCAGCAGCCCCGGTGGCTCTCGTCCGAAGGGAGAGCGCACTGGTTGCGGGCGATCGCGAGAAGGCGCAAAGGTGAGAAAAGGGAATAGGAAGGCGGACTACGATCGCTTCGTGTGGGTGTTGTGTGGGTGTTGTGTGGACCTTGCTATCGGCTTCGTCGCATTCGACCCTTGCCGAGTAGCAGCCAGTCGAGAGAGATATTTTCCTTGGTCGACAACGTAATCAAGAAATCCGTATGTGGCGTCGTGCCGTTTTCGTATCGATTCACATTCTGCTGAAACACACCGAGCTCTCGAGCAAATTGTCGCTGGGAACGTTCGCCACGAACTTCAGCCAGTCGTTCGGGGAGCTTCTTCTTGATGCGTTTTACAGCGGCGCTGACCATGAACGATCGTCCTTTGCTTTGATTGCCTGGATTACCTTGATTGGGTTTGGAAGCACGATCGTATAGCGAAAAATTCTCATTCGCTGGCGGATCGTCGAGAGTCTCTCGAAAAATATTGAGCGATGATTGATGATCGACTGACGGAGCGACCCCATCGCGCGGTCTGACGCATCCGACACCGTCCAACACAAAATCGCGTTACTGCGTTTTCTAGAAATTGAAACGCGCGGATTTTAGACACCGAGTTCGTTGCGAGCAACCCTGAACTCGCTTTGATCCGGAGACTCCTAGAATGCTCGCGGCCGAATTCGCGTGCGCCTCGATCGGCATCCGGTAGCGTGTCCCGAATGAGGATCATTGCCGGAAGTCTGCGCGGACGCGACCTCGGCGCAGTGCCGCGCGGCGTTCGACCGACGACGGATCGGGTTCGCGAGTCACTCTTTTCGGTTCTCGGGCCTGTTTCAGGCTTGTCCGTTCTCGATCTCTTCTCAGGAACCGGCGCGTTCGGGTTCGAGGCGCTTTCCCGGGGGGCTACTGAAGTCGTCTTCGTGGAGCAATCGAGGCGGGTGGTTCGAGACCTTCGAGTGCGAATTGCGGCATTGGGGCTATCGGAAGGAGAGGAGATCCAGATTCTCGCGACCGATTCGAAAAGGGCGATCCGCCGGCTCGCGCGAGACGGCCCAGCGCGTTTCGATCTCGTTTTCCTGGATCCACCTTACGAGGAGGGGGATCGAGTCGGTACATTGGACGCGCTCTTTCCATCGGGGTTGTTGCGACCGGGGGCGAGAGTGGTCGTCGAGGGTCCGAAGCGCGATCCTATTCCCCCCCGACCTGGGGTCGCTGTTCTCGAGGTACGTGACTATGGCGATACGATGCTGACCTGGCTCGAGGCATCGAGTCGAATCCAGGAATGAGGACTCAATCGATTGAGCGAGAAAAAATCGACTCGTAGGCTGGCGCTCTTTCCAGCAAGCTTCGATCCGATCACGAACGGGCATCTGGACCTGATCCATCGCGGCCGGATGCTATTTGATGAAGTGGTCTTGGCTGTGGCGAAGAATGTCTCCAAGAGCGTGACATTCGATACGGAGGAGCGCGTTGAGATCCTGCGCGAGGTGACCTCGGGCATGGAAGACGTGTCGGTCCGCGTGTTCGATGGCCTCGTCGTTCACTACGCCGAACAACTCGGTGCCAGTGCGATCATTCGCGGCCTGCGGATGATGTCTGACTTCGAATATGAATTCGAAATGGCGCTCATGAACAAGCATCTGGCGCCAAAGGTCGAAATCGTCTTCTTCATGACGAGCCAGGAATACCTTTATGTCAGCTCTTCGCGACTGAAGGAACTCGTTCGCTTCGGCGCGAGTATTGACGAATTCGTGCCACCCGTCGTGGCGGAAGCACTCAAGAAGAAACTTCGAGGCTAGGCTTCTGGCATCGCCGATCGCACGTATTGGCCCAGAGCCCGCCAAACCTGTACCCTCTCGCGGCCGCAGATGGCAGGGGTTTCACCAGGCCTGGGAGGACGGATCGTGAAGGATCCGCGCCGAATACTACTCGCGATTTCCGGCGGGATCGCGGCGTACAAAACGCCGGAGGTCGTTCGCGCGCTGCGCCGGGCCGGACACGACGTTCGCTGCGCCCTGACGCCGGAAGCCGGCCGCTTCGTTACTCCGCTGTCTCTGCAGGCCGTCTCCGGCCACAGCGTACGCCAGGACCTCTTCGACCCGGGAGAAGAAGGCGAGATCGATCATATCGGCCTGGCCGATTGGGCGGACCTGATCCTGGTTGCTCCCTGCACGGCGAATCTGATGGCGAAGATGGCGCATGGACTCACCGACGATCTAGTCAGCGCGGTGCTGCTCGCGACGCGCGCGCCGATCCTGGTCGCGCCGGCAATGAACGTCAATATGTGGAATCACGTCGCGACGCAAGACAATCTCGCAATCCTACGCGATCGGGGGCTGACCTTCGTCGGTCCGGAAGCGGGTGAGCTCGCTTGTGGCTGGGAGGGGCAAGGGCGCATGAGCGAACCGGCGCTCCTCGCGCTCGCGGTCGATTCATTGCTCGCGCCAAAGACTCTCGAGGGCAAACGTGTAGTGGTGACGGCAGGAGGGACCGTGGAGCCGATCGATGCCGTTCGCTCCATCACCAATCGATCTTCGGGAAAGATGGGATTTGCGATCGCAGCAGAAGCAGAACGTCGGGGCGCCGAGGTCGTGTTGATCGCGGGCCAAACCCCTCTCGAAACTCCGATCGGTGTCCGCCGGATCGACGTGGGGAGCGCACTCGAAATGCGTGACGCAGTCTTCGCTGAGCTGCCTGCAGCCTCGATCGTCGTCATGGCGGCCGCAGTCGCCGATTTCAGGCCCACCGAGTCGATCGAACGAAAGATCAAGAAGGAGGATCTTGGGGCGGACGGACGTCTCGTGCTCGAGTTCGTTCAGAATCCAGACATCCTGGCAGAGATCAGCGTGCAGAGTCCAGGCCGGAGCGATCGCACGATCGTGGGATTCGCTGCCGAGAGTCATGGCGTCGTTGCAGCAGCGCAACGTAAATTGCTTCGAAAGGGCTGTGACATGATCGTTGCGAACGATATTTCGCGAGGCGATTCGGGCTTCGATGTCGACGAGAACGCCGTCCACTTCGTCTGGCCGAGCGGCGAGGTCGAAGCGCTTTCCCTCTTGCCGAAATCGGCCGTCGCCGGCGAGCTCTTCGACCGAATCGAAAAATTGCGAGCCTCTCGATGAGAAAGCATCCTCGCAGAATCTGCGAACGATTTGCGACGGCCTTGCTCGCCGTGATCGTCCTGGCGATTCATGCGGCAGCTTTCTCGGGGTCCGCGGCGGCCGCCCAACTCTTCGTCGTCACGATCGATGGTTCGATCAATCCAGCCAGCGCGAACTATTTGATCGGTGCGATCGAACGTGCGGAGAAGGAGAATGCCGCGGCCGTACTGATTGAGCTGGATACGCCCGGTGGCCTGGTCTCGGCGACGCAGGACATCATCAAGGCGATGCTCAATTCCAGCGTTCCGACGATCGTCTTCGTCATGCCACGCGGCGCCTCTGCGACCTCCGCCGGAACATTCATCACACTGGCGGCCAACGTGGCCGCGATGATGCCGGGAACCAGCATCGGCGCGGCCCACCCAGTCAGTCTTTTCGGTGGCGAGTCGCCGCCGCCGGCGGGCGGCGGCGAGGACGGCCAGGCGCCCGCCAGAAACGCCGTCGAGCAGAAGATCGAGAACTACCTCGCCGCCTACGTCGAGTCGATTGCCAAAGAGCGAAACCGCAATGTGGAATGGGCGGGAGAAGCGGTTCGCAACTCGGTCGCGGTGACGGCGGAAGAAGCACTCGAACTCAACGTCATCGACCTGGTCGCTTCCAGCCGCGAGGACCTGCTCGCGACCATTCATGGTCGGATACTGACGATCGAAGACGCGGAGCACACATTGGATGTTGCGGGGGCAACCGCGGTGCGCGTCGAGATGACCCTGCTCCAGTCGATCTTCAATTTCTTGTCGGATCCGAACGTCGCGACCCTGCTGTTGGCCATCGGAGCGATCGGTCTCTACATGGAGTTTCAGAGTCCGGGGCTGATCGTTCCCGGCGCGACGGGCGTAGTCGCGTTCATCTTGCTTGGCTTCGCGCTACAGATCCTTCCCTTTTCATGGATTGGTGGACTTTTGCTGCTGTTGGGGATCGCTCTCCTGATCGCGGAACTCTTCATCACGTCTTTCGGGTTGCTCTTTGCGGCGGGCGTGACTTTTTTCCTCGTCGGCGGAACGATGGTGTTCGATCGCCCCGAAGTATCGGACCTCACCGTATCATTCTGGGAAGTACTGGTTCCCATCGCGGCGGCCATGACGGTCCTCGGCCTCTTTATCGTCTACAGTCTGGGTCGCACATTCAGATCGCAGCAGACCGCGGGAATCGACGAAATGATCGGGCTGGTCGGACGCTGCGAAACCGCGATCGATCCGAAGGGGAAAGTCTTCGTTCGCGGCGAGTATTGGAATAGCGTTGCCGACGAGAGCATTCGTGTCGGGGACGCTGTCGAGATTCTCGAAATCAAAGGGCTGACGCTACGGGTGCGGCGCGCGTCACAGACTCGATAGCGGCCGGACCTGATCAATGACCGCTAGTCCACTAGTCCACTAGACCATTACCAGCATCGAGCCACAACGAATCGATCGGGGAGGCAAAGTTGTTCGGATTCCTCATTTTCTTGGCTGTCATTCTGGCGCTGTTCTTCTTTGGCGTGCGCATTCTGCCGGAGTACGAGCGCGGTGTCGTCTTTCGTCTGGGTCGCTACGCGGGCGTTCGATCCGCGGGTTTTCGCTGGATCATTCCTGGAGTCGATCGAATGGTGCGAATCGGTCTTCGCGAGATCGTGATGGATGTCCCTGCGCAAGAAGTGATTACCCTGGACAATGTTTCGGTGAAGGTGAACGCGGTTCTCTATTTCCGGGTCTTGCACCCAGAGAAGGCCGTCATTCAGGTCGAAAATTATCTTTACGGTACTTCGCAACTTGCCCAGACGACGCTGCGGAGCGTTTGCGGTCAGGCGGAACTCGATCAACTGCTCGCGGATCGCGAACGAATCAATCAGCAGCTCCAGGAGATCATCGATCTTCAGACCGAGCCTTGGGGAGTGAAGGTTCGGGCTGTCGAACTCAAGCAGATCGACTTGCCCCAGGAAATGCAGCGCGTCATGGCGAAGCAGGCGGAGGCCGAGCGAGAAAAGCGCGCGAAGGTCACGCTCGCGGAGGCCGAGTACCAGGCGGCGGAACGTCTCGCGGACGCGGCGGCCACGCTCTCGCGCGAGCCGATGGCTCTTCAGTTGCGATATCTGCAGACGCTTGCCGACATCGCGGGCGGGGATAAGAGCTCGACGACGATCTTCCCGGTTCCTCTCGATCTCATTCGTCCGTTCTTCGAACATATGACGGCGGCTCCGGTAGGCAAGACGGCTCCCAGCGATGGTGAGGACGGATAGTTGGCAACGGAGAAGGAGCCGGGCGCTGCCGAACGCGCAGGGCGCGGTGTGACTGGAACGATTCTCAACACGTTGGTATTTCTGGTTTCGCTTGCCGTTCTGATGGGTTGGGCGTCCGAGGGAATCTACCAACTCGAACCGGGCGAGTCCGCCATCATCTTGAGACTCGGCGCTTACGATCGCACCCAGCGAATCGAAGGCCTGAGCTGGCATTTCCCGCCACCGCTCGAATCGCACGAAGTCGTGAACACGAGCGAACTGAGAACGGAATCGTTCGGCGAGCAGCCGAGTCAATCGACACCGGGCATTCCATCCGATGCGGTAGAACTCGAGATCGCCAAACTCATCAAGCGAGACGCCGTTCAGACAGGCGATGGCAACATCGTGAACGTCGCCTACGAACTCCAATACAAGGTGGGCGACGCATACGCCTATCGCTTTGCGATGGCGGACCCGGGCTCGATTCTTCATGACGCAACGGAAGCGGCGATGCGTACGGTGATCGGGAAGAAGACGATCGATGCAGTGCTATCCCAGGACCGCAGCGAGATCGAACGAGAAGCGAAGGCTCTGCTCGAGACGATGTTGGGATCCTATCTAGCGGAGGTCAATCATCAGTCGGCCTTCGAGGTCGGCCGGATCAACCTCGAAAAACCGCAGGCGCCCGCCGCGGTCCGCGAGGCCTTTGCCGACGTCGTCAGTGCCGGCCAGGACGAGAAGCGCTCTTCGCTCAAAGCGACCGGTGATGCCCGTGAAATTCTCGAACGAGCGCGCTCGGAAGTGGCGGAGATTCATCAGCAAGCAGAAGCGTTCAAGCGCGCCCGGATCATCGAGGCCAGTGGTGAGGCCACGCGGTTCAAGGCCCTGTTGGTGGAGTATCGGCTTGCGCCGGAGGTGACTCGAAGGCGGCTCTACCTCGAAACGATGGAAGAGATCTTGCCGGGAATCGAAAAGATGGTCGTCGAGCCCAATACAGTGAACATGCTTCCGTTGCTGCCGCTGGGGAATCGGGCGCCCGCGGTGGGAGCCAATTGATGAGATTGCTATTCATTCCAATCGTGTTGGGGGCTTTCCTGGTCGCAATCTTGTGGGCGGCGCAGATAGATATGGGTCCGCTCGTCATCAATCGCGCAGACGAGTATCGACTGATTCTTCGCTTCGGAAAGCCAGTGGCAGTGTTGACCGAACCTGGCATCGAGGATGGCATCAAGCTTCGCATTCCCCTGATCGACGAAGTGCAGGTCTTCGACAAGAAGATTCAATATCTCAATGCTGCGGCGACAGAGATCGAGATCGCTGGAAACGAACGGCTGATCATCGACTACTTCGTACTCTGGCAGATCGATTCGCCCCTCGAGTTTCGGCGCAGCTTTCCAGGCGGATCTGGAGAAGCGCAGAAGCGGATCCAGAGAACGGTAGGTTCGTTGGTTGGTGATGCAGTCGGGAATCTCAGCATGGCCGAACTGCTCGCGCGCGCGGAAGCGCTCGATTCACTCGATGAACAAGCGACCCACGAACTTGCAGCGAATGGGGTTCGGGTCATCGATGTACGAATCAATCGAACCGAGCTGCCACTGCAGACGGAAAGCGCGACGTTTGAGCAAATGCGCGAGCAACGCCGTGCGATATCGCGAGAGAAACGAGCCATCGGCGAACGAGAAGCTCGCGAGATCAGGGCCAAGGCGGATCGTGAGGCCACCGAAATGGTCGCGCAGGCCAATGCGGATTCAGAGGTCTTGCGAGGGGAAGGCGATGCCGGAGCGGCCCGGATCTACGCCGAAGCGTACGGTCGGGATCCGGAATTCTACGCTTTCGTTCGCAGTCTGGCCGCCTATCGGAAGACGTTGGGCATTCGGACGACGCTCGTGGTTCCGCCCGATCACGAATTCTTCAAGTACCTCGATCCAGGATCTCCGACGCTCGCTCCGACTGCAACCGCGAACTGATCCCCGGCGCCATTTTGCCCCCGCATGTCGCCTAGAGGCGCTGGGTCCGTAGTGCGACGGCCGAGCCCAGGAGGACCATCGAGATGGTCAGCCAAGGTGTTAGGCCAATGGGGATCAGCTCCCGGTGAGCCAACGTGGTTCCCGCGCTCTGCAATAGATAGAAGGTGCTGAGTGTTGCGACGGCGGCGGCGGCCGGGGGTCCGAATCGGCCTCGATGATCGACGCGAAGCGCAAAGGGCAAGGCCAGCCAGGCGAAGATGAGAACCAGAAGTGGGCTGGTGAGACGTTCGTGGAAGCGGCTCTTTAGCTGGCGAAGACTCGATGGAGTCATGTCGGGATCCGCCGCGAGATAGTCCGCCAAGTCTCGAAGCGGCAGCAGTGCGGGATCCGCTTGCAAGAGAACGCTGCTGCCACGCGCATCGAGGTCGAGTACGATCGACGCGTTTTGTTCGTGTTCTGGAGACGCGGCGGGGTCATCTGGATCGAATACCCAGATCGAGGCGTTGGTCAGATGCCAGACGCCGTCCACGGCGATAGCGGCCTGTTCCGCTCGAATGACTCTTGCGATCGTGCCCGTTTCTCCACGTTCGAAGATTTCAACTCCGTACAGCGTTCGGGTCTGCGCATCTGCGAAGGTGATGTTGGTGATGGTTCGACCCCTGTGATACCAGAAGGCTTCGCGTCCGAAGTCGGGCTGACGGCGATCGCTTTCCTCTTGAGCAGACCAGGTATGCTGCGTCCGCAGGATCAGGGATTCGTGGAGAATGGCGGTTGCACACGATAGGATGATGGCGGTGACCAGAACGGGAAGGATGATGCGAGGGAGGCGAATCCCGCCAGATTGGATGCTGACGAGTTCCATGGCTCGGCCAGCCCAGGCAAACGTGATGAAAACGGCCAGAAAGCTCGCAATCGGGATTACGTCCGCCAGATAGTACGAGGCCAGGCGAATCCAGAGCGAACGAGCGATGTCGCCAAAGCTAGCGTTCAGCGCAGCAGAGCTGCCGGCGGTCGCCGAGGCGGAGCCGAAGGTCGAGAGGTCATCGAAGTTGAGGACGAGTTCGACGGTCGCCAGGATCAAGAACGCGGAGACGAGGACCGTCGCAAAGAGGCCGAGATATCGTGCCACGAAGTAGTGCGACAAGATCCGCACGAAATGAGTCTAGCAGGCTGCTAGTAGACGAGGGAAACGCTTGGAGATCTTTCGCGGCATTTCAGAGTTGAGCCGGAACTTCCGATCCCCGGTTCTGACGCTCGGCAATTTCGACGGAGTCCACCTCGGACATCAGGCAATCCTGGACCTCGTCATCGCCCGCGCCCGGTCGCTGGAGGGCGAATCGGTCCTCTATACATTCGAGCCACACCCGCGCCGCGTACTCCAGCCGGAAGGGAATCTTCGTCTCCTCGATACCTTCGAACAGAAAGTCGATACGCTCGAGGCTCTCGGACTCGACGCGATCGTTGCAGAGCCCTTCGATCGAGAATTCGCACAAGTCACCTCCGAACGTTTCATCCATCATCACATTCACGAGTGTCTTGCTCCGGTCGAGGTCTACGTCGGCTACGACTTTCATTTCGGACGAGATCGAGAAGGATCGATGCGGATGCTGACGGAGCTCGGTCCCCATCTGGGATTCTCCGTAACCGTGGTCCCCGAAGTCCAGGTCGCGGGCCGAGACGTCAATTCCACGCGAATCCGAGAGCTCCTGGGGCAGGGCGCCGTCGAGGAAGCCGCCTTGCTGCTCGGCCGGCCCTTTTGCGCACGCGGCGAAGTGATCGAGGGTAACCGCCGGGGACGGACGATCGGATTTCCGACCGCCAATCTTGCGCCCGAGACCGAGATCCTACCCGCGCCCGGCGTCTATTTTGGCCATCTCCGCTGCCTCGACGGCGATTCAAAGTGGCAGGGAAAGTCCCTGCCCGTCGTGACGAATGTCGGCTTTCGACCGACCTTCCATGACGGGCGAGATCTGGTGGCCGAAGCGCATGTCATCGATTTCACAGGAGATCTCTACGGCGCCTTGATCGATTTGACTTTCGAAGGGCGGATTCGCGAGGAGCGACGATTTGATTCCGTAGACGCATTGAGTACGCAAATCGCCCGCGACGTCGAAGAGGCTCGCCTGCTGCTGAAGCGCTGACATGCAAGAGGGCGTGCGCCAGCCGCTCGATTGCCCAGGGTGTATCCCCCATCACCCGGATCTGTGCCCCGACTCGGAGACTAGTAAAGCTCGCCCCGATCCTCGCCGATAACTCAGCGAGATTGCGTTTGTTTTGCCACGAGCAGGACAGACGCCTGGCGCCCCAACGGATCCTCCCCAGCCGCAAGTGTGCGAACGGGAAGATCCTGCCGGGGAGGGGTTTCGTTGAACGAGCGCATCGGAGAGCTGCTGGTCAAAGAGAATCTGCTCTCGTCGGAGCAGTTGCTCAAGGCACGCGAAGAAGCAGCGACCGGGGGCAAGCGCCTTGGCTCGCAGATTACCGCGCTTGGCTTCATGGACGAGAATGAGCTCACCGAGTTCGTTGCGAAACAATATGGTGTCCCTTCGATCAACCTCGAAGATTTTACGATCGAACCCGAAGTGCTCGCATTGATTCCCGAGGACGTCGCCAGCAAACACAGCGTCGTACCAGTCAATCGAGCCGGATCCACCCTGATTCTCGCTACAGCCGACCCGTCGAACATCTTTGCACTCGACGACATCAAGTTTCTGACCGGCTACAACATCCAGCCCGTCGTGGCCTCTGAAGAAGCGATTCGACAAGCAATCGAAACCTACTATTCGGAGCCCGAGGAAGATCTGCTCGAAGACGTGATGGCGGACTTCGATGATGCTGGCATCGACTTCGTGTCCGGCGAGGATGAAGACGACACCTTGGAAATGGCCAAGGAGGCCGAGGACGCGCCCGTCGTCAAACTGGTGAACCTCATCCTCACCGATGCGATCAAGAAATCCGCCTCGGATATCCATATCGAGCCCTACGAAAAGTCGTTCCGCGTTCGCTACCGGATCGACGGCGTGCTCTATGAAGTCATGAAGCCTCCGCTGAAACTCAAGAACGCGTTGACGTCGCGCGTCAAGATCATGTCGGAACTCGACATCGCCGAACGACGGCTGCCACAGGATGGCCGCATCAAGCTGAAGATGGGCAAGGGGCGCGAGATGGATTTTCGCGTGTCCGTATTGCCGACGCTCTTCGGTGAGAAGATCGTGTTGCGGCTTCTGGACAAGAGCAATCTGCAGCTCGACATGACGAAGCTCGGCTTCGAGCGAGCTCAGCTCGATGACTTTCAGGAGGCCATTCATCTGCCCTTCGGCATGGTCCTCGTCACTGGGCCGACGGGCTCGGGCAAGACGACGACTCTCTACTCCGCGCTCTCGGAACTCAACCAGACCAGCGAGAATCTCTCTACGGCCGAAGACCCGGTCGAATTCAATCTCGCTGGCATCAACCAGGTCCAGATGCATGAAGACATCGGATTGAATTTTGCGGCCTGTCTCCGCTCGTTCCTCCGTCAGGACCCCGACATCATCATGGTCGGTGAGATTCGCGACTTCGAAACGGCCGAGATCTCGGTGAAGGCGGCTTTGACCGGCCATATGGTGCTCTCAACCCTGCATACGAACGATGCGCCGTCGACGATCAATCGTCTCTTGAACATGGGCATCGAGCCCTTCCTGGTCGCGTCGGCTGTGAATTGCATCGTTGCCCAGAGGCTGGGGCGCCGAATTTGCACGGAATGCGTGGCGGACGATCCAGAGGTCGAGACCCAGCAGCTACTCGATGCCGGCTTGAGCGAAGAAGAAGTCCAGTCCTTCACCGCCACAAAGGGTCAGGGATGCAGCGTTTGCGCGGATACGGGCTTCAAGGGTCGGGTCGCCATCTACGAGGTCATGGTCATGACCGACCAACTGAAGGAATTCGTACTCAACGGCGCTTCGGGTGCCGAGATCAAGCGTGAGGCCATTCGCGGCGGAATGGTCACGCTGCGTCGGAGTGCGCTCAACATGATGCTCCAGGGTGTCACGACGATCTCCGAGGTCTTTCGTGTCAGCACCTCGGACTCGAGTTAGAAGGGGACAACGAACTTGGCCAATATGCACCAGCTCTTGAAGGCGATGATCGAGAAGGGCGCGAGCGATCTTCATATCACGACGGGGACGCCGCCCCAGCTCCGAATCGACGGCAAGCTCCATCCGCTGAAAATGCCTCCGCTGTCTCCGCAGGAAACCAAGCAGCTCTGTTATTCCGTCCTGACCGACGCACAAAAGCATCGCTTCGAGGAAACGAACGAACTCGATCTCTCTTTCAGTGTTCAGAAGCTCTCGCGCTTCCGAGGCAACGTCTTCGTCCAGCGCGGAAATGTTTCGGGCGCCTTTCGAGCCATTCCCTTCAAGATCATGACCTTCGAAGAATTGGAATTGCCGCCGATCGTCGAAGCGCTCTCGAAGAAACCGCGGGGATTGATTCTCGTCACCGGACCGACCGGATCGGGAAAGTCGACCACGTTGGCCAGTATCGTCGATCGCATCAATCAGGAACGAAACGAACACATCGTGACGATCGAAGACCCGATTGAATATCTCCACCCGCACAAAGGCTGCATCGTGAATCAGCGCGAGATTGGCTCCGACACGGACTCGTTCAAGGCGGCGCTGAAATACATTCTGCGTCAGGACCCGGACGTGGTTCTGATCGGCGAGCTACGGGATCTCGAGACGATCGAAGCCGCACTCACCGTGGCCGAGACCGGCCATCTCGCTTTCGCGACGCTGCACACGAATTCGGCGGTGCAGACCATCAATCGAATCGTCGACGTCTTTCCGCCCTATCAGCAATCCCAGATTCGCCAACAGCTCTCCTTTGTGCTCGAGGCCGTGATGTGTCAGACGTTGCTGCCGCGCGCAAGTGGTCCGGGTCGAGCGTTGGCACTCGAGATCATGGTGCCCAATCCTGCCATTCGCGCGCTGATGCGCGACGACAAGATTCACCAGCTGTATTCGCAGATGCAGATCGGTCAGGGGAAGTCCGGCATGCAGACGATGAATCAGAGCCTGGCCTCGTTGGTGACGAAACGGCTTGTCGATCCCGAAATCGCAAAGGGTCGGAGTCCGGACGTCGAAGAGCTTAAACAACTCATCAACAAGGGACCCGATGCCATGGGCGCGGCCGGCGGCCGACGCCCGAAGCCTTCTTGAGCGGGCGGGTGAACATCGATCGCGCGCGACCTATCCCTTGCGCGATTGGAGGAGACTGAAGAATGCCGTGGTATCTCTGGAATGCGAAGACGCGTTCGGGCGAAAAGAAGAATGGAGAGTTGGAGGCCGTCTCGGTCGATGCGGTTGCCATGCATCTAAAGAACATGGGTCTCGCGCCCGGCAAGGTCAAAGAGAAGCCGAAGGATCTGTCCGAGATCTTCCCCTTCCTGGCCCCGAAGGTCACGATCAAGGATCTCGTTGTTTTCACGCGGCAGTTTGCCGTGATGGTCGATGCGGGTCTTCCGCTCGTTCAATGTCTCCAGATTCTGGGTGACCAGCAAGAAAATCAAACGATGAAGAACGTCCTGCGGAAGGTGAAGCATGATGTGGAATCGGGCTCGACGTTCGCCGAGGCGCTCGGCAAACATCCTAAAGTCTTCGATGATCTCTTTGTGAACCTCATCGCGGCCGGTGAGGCCGGCGGTATTCTCGATACGATCCTGAATCGGTTGGCCGTACAGCTCGAGAAGCAAGAAAAGCTCCGCAAGCAGTTGAAGGGTGCCATGGTCTATCCGGCCACGGTTTCGACGATCGCAATCGCTTGTATCGTGCTTCTGCTCGTCAAGGTCATTCCGGTCTTCGAGCAGATGTTCGCAGACTTTGGTGGAACGCTGCCCGGGCCGACGCAGATGGTGATCCAGATGAGCAACTGGCTTCAGGCCTATCTCGTTTACCTGATGGTTGGAACGGTCATGTTCTTCTCGGCCTTTTCCCAGGCGCGTAGTCGTAGTGCGGCCTTCCACTACCAGACCGATCTGGTCGCGCTCAAACTTCCCATCTTCGGCAACATCATCAAAAAGGTCGCGGTGGCGAGGTTTACGCGAACGCTCGGTACGATGATTTCCAGTGGTGTCCCGATTCTCGACAGCCTCGACATCGTGGCGAAGACCGCGGGCAACATGATCATCGAAGAAGAGTTGCAGTCGACCCGACAGTCGATTTCCGAAGGCAAGACGATCGCAGAGCCGCTTCAGCAGTCAAAGGTCTTTCCGGGAATGATGGTCCAGATGATCGCCGTCGGCGAGGAAACAGGGTCGATGGAAGTCATGTTGAACAAGATTGCCGACTTCTACGATGATGAAGTCGATAGCGCGGTCGCTGGACTCACGGCGATGCTCGAGCCCATCATGATGGTCTTCATGGGCGGGTCGATCGGTACGATCCTGATTGCGATGTATCTCCCGATCTTCACGATTGCGGACAGCATCCACTAGGCCAGCGACACGAACCGACACGACACACTGACACTGACATTGACACTGACACTGACACTGAGGGGCTGAGTTTGACGGGCGACGACGTGATCCTCGGAGGGGAAGAACGCGTCGATGCGAAGGCCCGAAAGGAGCTCGCGTGGCTGATCGGCGCGCGGCTCCTGCTTTCGGGTTTGAGCCTCGGCCTGGCGATCACCCTTGACCGCATCGAAGCCTTCGAGGCAGACTCCGGCATCTGGGGCGTCTACTGGACGGTCGCCGCGGCTTTCATGGCGACGATCGTATCCGGGTTGATGGTGACCCGAACGATCAATCCGTCACGTTTTGCGACGGTCCAGGTCGCGATCGATCTGACGATCGTGACGGCTCTCGTCTATTTCTCAGGCGGCGGTGAGTCCGTCTTCACGTTTCTCTACGCCCTGGTCATTCTCTACGGAGCGCTCTTTCTCGATCGACTTGGCGTGGTCCTCAGCTCGGGCCTGGCCGCAGCCGGCTATGGGTTCGTGCTCTTTGGCGCGGAGCTTGGCTGGCTGCCCTCGATGGGCGTGGCCGGACGGGGTTTGCCGCTCTCCGTATTGAGCGCCTATTGGGGATTCTACGCGGGCGCGCTGCTGGTCCTCGGAATGCTCGCGAATTCTCTTTCCTCTGAGCTTCGCCGAACGGGTGCCGCTCTCGATCGCCGAACCATGGATCTTCGTCGTCTGCGCGATCTGCACTTGCGGACTGTCGAGAGCATCGGCAGTGGGCTGCTGACGACGGATGATCAGGGCCGAGTTACTTCGTTCAATCCAGAGGCCGAGCGGATCACGGGCGTGAACGCGAGCGATGCCGCGGGTTGCCTGCTCGACGAGATCATTCCTGGAGCCAGCCAACTCATGGTCAAGGGCGAGGCCTCGCGCGAGACCGAGGTGGGGCGAGAGCGTATTCCCTTTCGAAACCTTCGCGAGGAAGATCTCTTTCTGGGCGTGGCGGCTTCGAGTCTGCGAGATGAGTTGGGCAACCACGTTGGATATGTCGTGATTTTTCAAGACGTGACGGATGTCGTTTCGATGGAACTCGAATTGCGCCAATCGGAACGGTTGGCGGCGGTGGGTGAGATGGCGGCGCGCATGGCGCACGAGATTCGAAATCCGCTGGCTTCGATTTCGGGCTCGGTACAGATTCTCAAAGGGACCAATGCGCTGCAGGAGAATGATCCTGAACAAGTGAGATTGATGGAAATCGTGGTTCGCGAAGTGGACCGCCTGAATCAGCTGATCAGCGATTTCCTCCGATACTCGCGCCCGTCGCCGATCAAACCGGAATCCGTTGTGCTCGCGGATCTGATCGACGAAGTCGCAGAGATCAGCAAGTCGCGCGGCTTCAGCGACCTCGAGATCGTCCTCGATCTAGACCGGGAACTCGTGGTGAGAGCCGATCCAGCGCAGCTGAAGGCCGTCGTCTGGAATCTGTGGAACAACGCCAAGGAGGCGATGAACGGCGAGGGGCGGCTCACGGCACGCGTGAGTCGAATCCCAAGGGACGACCCTCAAGACCACCGGCCTACGCGCCGTAACGAACAAGCTGTGGGGCTCGTGTCGGGTCACAGTCCGGAATGGACGGTGATGCTCGAAATCGAGGATACCGGCCCCGGTATTGGGTCGGACGCGCGGGCGACGATATTTGAACCCTTCTTCACGACGAAGAGGGACGGGACGGGGTTGGGATTGGCGACAGTGCGGAGAATTGTGGAACAGCACGGCGGCTCGATCGAGGTGTTGCCCGCGGCATCGGGAGGGGCTTGCTTTCGAGTCTCTCTTCATTGTGTGGAGACTGAATCATGAGCGGTCGCAAGGCTCGAATTCTCGTCGTCGATGATGAGCAGAGCATGCGGGAGTTCCTCGAGATCTTTCTGCGCCGCGAGGGATACGACGTCGTCACGGCCGCCGATGTGGATACGGCGCTGTTGCATCTAGAGGCCGACGAAGTCGATCTCGCGATCACCGACATGCAGATGCCGGGAAAAACAGGACTCGACCTTCTCTTGGCCGCTCGGGAAGTTTCGCCCGAGACCATCTTGATTGTCGTGACCGCTTTCGGCACTACGGACAGCGCGATCGCTGCAATGAAAGAGGGTGCCTACGATTATCTGACGAAGCCTTTCAAGGTCGACGAACTACGCATCGTCATCGAGAAGGCACTCGAGAAGAAGCTTCTATCGAAAGAGAACAGGCGGCTGCGTCGCGAGCTTCAAAGTCACTCTCGAGATCGGAACATTATCGGCCACAGCCCGGCGATGCAGATCGTCTATGACCTGATCGCGCAGGTGGCCGAGACGAAGACCAACGTTCTTGTCTCGGGTGAGAGTGGAACAGGCAAGGAACTCGTCGCCCGAGCGATCCATGAACAGAGCGATCGCTTTGATCAGCCCTTTGTCGCGATCAATTGCGGTGCGATTCCCGAGAATCTCCTCGAGAGCGAACTCTTCGGTCATGTGAAGGGTGCGTTTACGGGAGCCGTACAGACGAAGGAAGGGCTGTTCGAGGCGGCGAACAGAGGCACTCTCTTCCTCGACGAGATTGGCGAGTTGTCTCAGCCACTCCAAGTCAAGCTCCTTCGGGCACTTCAAGAAAGATCGATTCGTCGCGTCGGCGATACAGTCGATCGCAAGATCGACGTGCGAATCGTGTCCGCGACCAATCGACACCTCGAAGAAGAGGTGGCGGCGGGTCGCTTTCGTGAAGACGTCTACTACCGATTGAACGTGATTCAGCTCGTTCTTCCGCCGTTGCGGGATCGACTGGATGACATTCCGCTTCTGGCTCAGCATTTTATTCGGTCTTTCGCCGAGGATATCGGGAAGCATGTCGAGGCCATGGACGATGAGGTCTATGAAGTGCTCGCGGGTTACGCGTTTCCCGGGAACGTTCGGGAACTCGAGAATCTCATCGAACGTGCGGTGGCGCTGACTCGGGGACCGATCATCGGCACGGACCTGTTGCCGGCGAGCGTGACCGAGGCTCGAGAAGTCAAAGCCGAGGTGCGCATCACCGAAGAGGGAGTCCATCTCGAAGAACTCGTGGCGGACTATGAAGGATCCCTTTTGCGCGAAGCCCTCGTCCTATCCGGCGGCGTGAAGAAGAAGGCGGCCCGACTTCTCGGCGTATCCTTCAGATCGTTTCGCTACCGAGTCGAGAAGCTTGGGCTCGAGGACTCCAACCGAGAGGGCTGACGGTGGCGATGCGGCAAGGCGTGCAGGCCGAAGTGCTGCTTTCGCTGGCCCTGGTGATGATCACGGGCACAGCGCTTCTGGCCGCTTTCTTCCTCGAAATCAACCATACGAGAATCGAAGGTCTGCACGATGTGCTCGGCCGAGGCTTCGCTTCACAGGTCGAGAGTCCCTCCTTTGCAGTCTCCCCGACCGATGGGGGCCTATGGTGGAGGGTCGAGCGCGATGGTCGCGTGTCGGGGGTGAATGCCTCTGCCGAAGATCTCGATTCCGCCACTCGCGAGCTGGCGATTGAATCGCTTGCGCAGGGTCACGCACTCGTGGAATCGGGAGCTCCCTGGGAAGCCATTCGTTTTGCTGCACCGGCGGGAAACTCCCAGCGAGTCGTGGCCGGGCGTATCGACGCACCCGTCTCGGGCCTGATTCTCGCAGTACTCGTCGTGATCGATGTTCTGATCTTTGGCCTCTTCGGCGTCACGCTACTTCGTCGCCGCGTCGTCGGTCCGCTTGGTCGATTGTCCCGCGCGGTCCATGAAATCGGCGAGGGGGGACTCGTAGGAGAGGTTCCCGTCGACGGCGTGCTGGAAATCGAAACCCTGGGCAGGGCATTCAATGAGATGCAGGGTGCGTTGGCCGCCAGAACGGGCGCGCTCGAAAAGGCCGTTCACGAACTTCGCGCCGTCAATGCAAATCTCCTTCAGGCGCGCGACGGACTCGATCGCGCCGAAAGGTTGGCGATGGTCGGAAGTCTCGCGGCCGGCGTGGCACACGAAGTGGGGAACCCGATGGGCGCTCTCTTGGCGTTTCTCGATGTCGCCTCCCGTGATTCAGGACTCGGCGCAGAAGGGCGACGTTGTCTGGAGCGGGCGAGCGAACAGGGTGAGCGCGTACGGGTAATCCTTCGGCAGCTTCTCGATTTCTCGAGGCCTCCCGAGATTGAACGTCGACCCATCGCACTTCCGGAGATCGCTCATCAAGTCGTCGATCTGGTTTCAGCCCAAAAGGAATTTTCGGATATCGAATTCGAGATCGAGGTCGAGAAGGGCGTTGGATTCGCACAGGGCGATGCGAGCATCGCTTCGCAGATTCTGCTGAATCTGGTGCTGAACGCGGCTTTTGCCATGAAAGAATGCACGTCGAAGATCATTCGATTCGAGATCGCAAAGACCACTTCCAGGCGGCGCATGGGTGAGAGAACGACGTCGGTGCATTCCTCGTTGCGGGACGACTCGATCGTCTGCCGAGTCGCAGACTCGGGACCGGGGATTCGACTCGAGGATCCGGAGCGAATCTTTGATCCCTTCTTTACGACGAAAGCGCCGGGTGAAGGGACCGGGCTCGGACTGGCGAATGCGCGACGTCTGGCTCAGGAGATGGGGGGCAGCGTCGAGCTGGATGCGATGGGTTCGACACTCGGGGGCGCGCAATTCGAGTTCTTGCTGCGCCAGGCAGAGAAGCGGGAGCAGGACGAGCCGATCGTGAAGGCCCGAGAAGGCGCCTCTCAGTCTCGAAGACCATAGTCCTTGATTTTGTACAGCAGCGCTCGGTGGCTGATTTCGAGAAGCTTGGCGGCGTGGGTGCGGTTGCCGTTCGTGCGTTCGAGAGCGCGTCGGATCAGCTGCGCCTCGAAGGCGTGTCGTGCCGGCTTGAGCGAGAAGGATTCGTTCGGGTCGGATCGAGCGGAGGACGCCGGTCTCCCCTTCACCGAGCTTCCGATCGAAGGCGGGAGCGCCGCAACTTCGATGCAGTCCCCGTCGCTGAGGATCATCGCTCGTTCGATCATGTTTTCGAGTTCACGCACGTTGCCCGGCCATTGATGCGCGACGAGCAGATCGAGGGCTTCGTCGGAGACGCTGCGAACATCCTTGCCAAGCTCCTCGCGCAGGCGACCCAGAAAATGATCGACGAGAAGAGGAACATCCTGACGGCGATCCCGAAGTGCGGGGACTTCGAGGCGAACGACATTCAGGCGATAGAAGAGATCCTCCCGAAAACGACCCTCGGCCATCTCGAGTTCGAGATCCCTGGCGGTCGCCGCGATCACGCGAACATCAATCTCTTGTGACTTGGTGTCTCCGACCGGTCGAATCTCTTCTTCCTGAATCGCCCGAAGGAGTTTCACCTGAAGCGTGGAGGGCAATTCAGCGATCTCGTCCAGGAAGAGCGTTCCTTTGTTGGCTTCGGCGAAGAGGCCGCGTTTCGCGCGACTCGCCCCAGTGAACGCGCCCTTGACGTGTCCAAAGAGCTCACTCTCGAGCAGATTCTCTGGGATCGCGCCGCAATTGATCGCGACGAAGCATTCGTTTCTTCTCGGCGACTGAGCGTGGATCGCGCGTGCGATGACCTCTTTGCCGGTTCCGCTCTCTCCGGTAACGAGGACGGTTGATTTGTAGGCGGCCGTCCGCTCGAGCAATTCCAGCAGGGCGATCATGCCGTCGGAGGCCGCCACGATCGATCGTTCTCCGACACTTCGAGACATATCGCGCTCGAGGAGATCGTTCTTGCGGCGAAGCGCTTCACGCTCATGTGCCTTCAAGAGCGTGAGGCGAATCTCGGCCGGCTGAAAGGGTTTGGCGAGATAGTCGTAGGCACCCCTCTGGATGGCCTCGACGGCGAGGTCTTCGGTGCCGTGCGCCGACATCAAGATGATGGGAACGCCCGGCAATAGCCGAGAAATCTGGGGCATCAAATCGAAGCCATCGATTCCGGGCATTCGGATATCACATAACACGGCGTCGACTGGCGCTTGCTCGATCAGTTCCAGCGCGGCTTGACCGCAATCCGCGGACAGGACCCCGTACCCCTCGCTGGAGAGGAGAAGTTCCAGGCTTTCTCGCAGAGCTTCGTCGTCGTCCACGATCAAGATTCGATCGAACACCGCCGCCTCCATTCCAAACCGGATCGTCCTCATTCGAGGTCGTCAAGGCTCTCGATTCCTCTCATCGGCCGTCGGCGTCAGGGAATGAAAGAAATTGCGTGCTGTGAAATCACCCCAATTCATGGTGAATGCTCGAAGCCGGTTGCGCTCTCATGAAATGTGATCCACCGCACAACGAAGACGCGTCGAGGTCACTCAAGTCCCTGAATCTCCGGTCCGATACGGCAGGAGTCGGACCCGAACAAAGTTGGACGGGTTGCGGAGGGTGATCGGTGGGTAGCAATCAGGTTCAGAGGTTCCGAGAGAACCTCATGATGAGCAAAGCAGAACTCGCCCGAAAGGCAGGTCTTTCGACGCTCACGATCGATCGCGTCGAGGCCGGGCGACCGAGCCGCCTCGATACCAAGCGCAAGCTTCTACTGGCTCTCGGACTCAGGGTGACGGACAAAGATCGCGTCTTTGGTCTGAACCTCGTCGCAGACGAAAGCCAGAACACGGCAATTGATTCGCGGAGGGAATTCTCGGGATGAATTTTTCGCTACCGAGCTTCGGCAAAGCATCTGTCATTGGACTCGATATTGGATCGAACTCCGTGAAGGCTGTCGAAATCGCAATGAAGAGCAGGGACAAGGGCTTCGAGCTTCGTGGCCTTGGTCAGGCCGCGCTTCCTTCCGAAGCGATCGTGCAGGGCGCCTTTCTCAATTCGAGCGCGATCGTCGACACGATTCGTGAGGCGATCGATAGCGGACGCTTCAAAGGCACCGATGTCGTCGCTTCGGTTTCCGGCCATTCCGTCATCGTGAAGCGAGTGAATCTTCCAGAGATGACTCGAGAAGAACTCGAAGATCAGATCCAGTGGGAAGCCGAGCAGTACATCCCCTTCGACGTCAACGAAGTCAATCTCGACTTTCAGATTCTCGCATCGAACGAAGAGGAGGGGCAGATGGATGTCCTTCTCGTCGCAGCGAAGAAGGACCTGATCGACGACTACTACCAGGTCATCAGTGAAGCCGGCCTCAATCCGGTAGCGATCGATGTCGCGGGCTTTGCGATTCAGAATGCGTTCGAAGCCAACTACGAACAGGATCCTGACGCCGTCACGGCGCTCGTGAATATTGGGGCCCAGGTCGTGAATATCAACGTTCTGCGAAACGGCATTCCTGCATTCACGCGAGATATCATGACCGGCGGCGCGCAGTACACCGAGGAAATCCAGAAGGCGCTCTCCGTTTCATTCGATGAAGCAGAGAAAATCAAGATGGGTGGCAGCGATGCCGGTGCGAGTGCCCAGGACGTAATTCCGCAGGAGGTCGAGCAGGCGGTGCGAAGGGTCTCGGATACGGTCATCGGGGAGATTGCTCGTTCTCTGGATTTCTTCGCCGCGACGTCCGCGGATGCACGGATCACGAAGGTCTTGCTCTCGGGCGGGGGATCGAAGATCGCCGGCTTTGCGGCGGCCTTCGCGGAGCGAACCGGCCTCGAGACGGCAGAGCTGAATCCGCTGGCACACATGCTGCCGAGCAACGGTTTCGAAGCGGAGTATCTCGAGACGATGGGACCGCTACTCGCGGTGGGCATTGGACTGGCCACGAGGAGACTTGACCGATGATGATGGAAATCAATCTACTCCCGCATCGCGAGGCCCGTCGAGCCGCGGACCTTCGAGAGACCGGCGCATTGTTGCTGCTCGGTCTCGTCGTCGTGCTTTCGGGGATTTTCTTTGCCTCTCAGAGTGTGAAGAGCGACCTCGCAGCTGCCGAGGCGAGCGTTGCTCAACTGCAGGCGGATATCGATCGCTACAAACCCCAGCAGGCGCAGGTTGCAGCGTTCAAACTGCAGAAGAAGGAACTTCAGGACAAGCTCGACGTGATCGATAGCCTCGAGCGAGCACGCAGTGGCCCCGTTCGCATGCTCGACGAGTTGTCGGCGAACGTACCCGACCGACTGTGGCTCACCTCCATCAAGACCAAAGGCAAGGGCATCGAACTCGAGGGACAGAGCCTCGACACTGGAGTCGTTGCTGATTTTCTCCGCGGGCTGAACCGCTCGCCCTTCTTCAGCAACGTGGATCTCGACAAGACGAGCGGAGGCAAGGTCGTACGTGGCGTTCGCCTCGTCAATTTCGT
>Ga0310122_10000600_pt1 | contig 22888 bp, 15 predicted proteins | sample CB6_Bottom_1051__FD_203503 | JGI IMG/M metagenome (GOLD analysis project Ga0310122, IMG submission 203503) | Marine microbial communities from Western Arctic Ocean, Canada - CB6_Bottom_1051 | ecosystem: Environmental > Aquatic > Marine > Oceanic | place: Canada: Western Arctic Ocean | collected...
GTCTGAGGGGGGTCGAGCTCGTGGTTGCCGGGCTCCCGGTCACCGAACAGCGTCCCACCCGGTTCACGCTGCAGGATCAGCGTGTGACGGTGAACAGCCTGGTCTGGCAGCTGGGCGCTGCCGAAAACACCGTGACCGTGGGGGGCTCGGTGAACCTGGTCCCGGAGCCGACCGCCGACCTCGCCCTGACCGGTGTGGTCGACCTGCGAGTGCTGAACGCGTTCACGAGCGCGGCGGCGTTCTCGGGCGCCGCGAAGTTGGGTGCCAATCTGGGTGGTACGCTCGCCGCGCCGCAGATCGACGGCGTCGTGGAGCTCGACGACGTCGAGCTCCGTGTGTCGAACCCGCGGCTGCTCGTTTCGGATCTCGGCGGTGCGCTGGTGTTCGAAGGCACCGAGATGCGGACCGTCGACCTGGCCGGTACGGCGAACGGCGGCCCGGTCAACATCGACGGGGTGCTGCGTTTTCCGGGGTTCCGACCCGAGGGCACGCTGTCGCTGTCGGGACGAGCGATCGCGATGGTCCTGCCCCCCCGGTGCCCGGACCGAGCTGGATACCGACCTGCAGCTCGATGTGGCGCCGGACGACGCGGTCCTGTCCGGCACCGTCTCGGTGCTGCGCGGAGACTACCGCGAACGGGTCAACACGGCAGGCGGCCTCCTCGCGCTGCTCGAGTCGCGGGCCGAGCCGACGCTGTCCGTCGCCGGACCGACCTGGGTCGACCGACTGCGTCTCGATATCCGGGTCGAGACACAGGAAGAGATCGTCGTCGACAACAATTACGGCGCCGGCACGCTCGCTGCCGACGCACGGCTTGGCGGCACCGTCGGCCGGCCGGCGGTGACCGGACGGCTGACGGTCGGCGATGGTGGACGGGTCTTTCTCGGCGGCAATGCCTTCGAGATCGAGACCGCCACGGTCGACTTCGTCGACCCGGACGGCATCGTCCCCGAGATCGACATGAGGGCTCGGACGCAGGTCGGGAACGAGGAGATCACGATCACCCTCGCCGGCACAGCCGAGACCCTGACCACGACGATGCAGTCGAGCGGCGGCAAGCCCGAGAGCGACATCGTGTCGTTGCTGCTGACCGGTCGCACGCTGGACCAGGTGGGCAGCGCGCCAGGGGCGGTGGCGCGAGACCAGGTGCTCGGCCTCGTGTCCGGCGAGGTACTCGGTGTTGCCGGACGCTCGATTGGGCTCGACACCGTTCGGGTCGAACGGGGCATCAGTCTCGTCGCTGGCGACACCGACCCCAGCACCCGGGTGACGGTCGGGAAGAATCTCAGCCCTCAGGTCCAGCTTGTCGCATCGCAGAGCCTGCGTGAGAGCGGGCTGCTGACCTGGATTGTCAACTATCAGCCGCGCCCGAGCGTGGAGCTGCGGCTGGTCATCGACGACGAGACCGACCGGTCCTACGAGTTCCGGCACGTCGTTACGTTTGGGGGGACCCAGGTCCGCACGACGCCGACCGCTGAGCGTGTCGAGCCACGGGTCACCGCGGTCCGCTTCTCAGGCACCTCGAGCGTGCCGGAGCCGGAGCTGCGGCGACTCGTGCATCTGAAGCCAGGCGACCGGTTCGCCTTTCTGCGATGGCAGGACGACCGGGACCGGCTCGAGCGGGCTTTGTGGGATCGGGTCTTTCAGGAGTCGCGGGTCCGGGTGCGCCGGGAGGTCGACGAGACGGGAACCGGGGTCGCGCTGGAGTTCGACGTCGAGTCGGGCCTGCGCACGGTGCTCGACATACGGGGGTACGGGTTTCCGGGCCGGCTGCGTCGCGAGCTAGAGACGGCGTGGCGCACCGCGGTCTTCGACACGTTCCTGCTCGAGGAGTTGGAGCAGATCGTGCGTCGGCATCTGGTGGAGGACGGCTATCTGCGGCCGGTGGTCGCGCTTGAGGTCGCGATCGACACGGCAGTCGGCGAAAAGCGAATTTCCCTCGTTGTCGAACCGGGGCCGTCTGCGACCGGGCGTGTCATCCGCTTCACTGGCAACCAGCAGCTGTCGGACGAACAGCTCGACCTGGTCATCACGCCGGGCCGCGACGCCGACGCCTGGGCCGGCGGGGACACGCTCATTGAGGCCGTCGTCGCGACCTACCAGACCCGAGGGTTCCTGGAGGCGACCGCGAGCTTGCGCGCGCCGGTCTTCGAAGGCGAGACGGCGGCACTGGAAGTCGCGATCAGTGAGGGTCCGGTGTTCCGGCTGTCGGAGCTCGTCGTCGAGGGCGCGGTTGCGTGGAGCGCCGACCAGGTTGTCGCCGTCGCCGGTGCAACCGTCGGCGCCGTCTACACGGCCGGTCTGGCCGAGGCGGTGCGGACGGACATACTGGTCGCGTATCGTGGCGGCGGGTTCAACGCGGTGCGCGTTCGCGTCGAACCGGCGGTCGGTCCGGCCGACGGTGAGGTGGCGCTCCTGATTGCAGTGGTTGAGGGGCGCCGCCAGTTGCTGCGGAACATCGACGTCATCGGCGCGTCACGCACGCACACCGGCACGATCGACCGTGCGCTGCAGCTCGAACTGGGTGAGCCGGTGGACCAGACCGTCTGGAACCAGGCCCGCAAGCGGCTGTATGACACCGGCGTCTTCCGTAGCGTCGACATCACGGCCGAGCCGCTGGAAGCAGACCCGGGTGTTCCGGACCAACCGGTGACCGCTCGGGTGATGCTGGAGGAGTGGCCGAGCTATCAGCTCCGCTACGGGGTGCAAGTGATCGATGAACGGGCGCCGGCCGGTGCGAGCAGCGACCGGGGCCAGGTCGGCGTGGTGGGCGATCTGACCCGGCGGAACCTGTTCGGCCGAGCGATCACTGCGGGCGCGGCGTTCCGATTCGACACGGTGCAGCAGGCGGTGCGGGGGTTCATGACCCTGCCGTCGTTTTTTGGCCGCCGGGTCACCTCGAACCTGTTCGCGTCGCGGTTGCAGGAGACGTTCGGTCCGGACGGGTTCCAGTCGATCAGCCAGCGTGACGGGGTGACGCTCGAGCAGCAGATCCGGCTGCGTGAGAGGCTCACGCTCTCCTACAGCTACAACTTCGACCGGGATCATACGTTCGATGAGGACTTCGACCCGAACGACCCGTTCGCGTTCGACCTGACGGTGGACATCGCGCGGCTCAACGCCAGTCTGATCTTCGATCGCCGGGACGATCTCTTCAACGCGACCCGTGGCTGGTTCCACGCCTCGACGATTGAGTGGGGCGTCGAGACGCTCGGTTCCGATCTGCGATTCCTGAAGTATGTGGGACAGCACTTTTACTTCCGCGGCGTGCCTCGTGGGGTGGTGCTCGCGTCGGCGGTGCGTGTGGGATTGGGGCGGGGATTCGGCCAGGAGCTGATTCCCTCCGAGCGGTTCTTTGTGGGCGGTGGCACCACGGTCCGCGGCTACGAGCGGGACGTGCTCGGCCCGGTCGGTTTCTTCGGCGACCCGCGCGGCGGCAGCGCGTCGGTCGTGCTCAACCAGGAGGTGCGGTTCCCGATCTGGAACATCTTCGGCGGTGCGGGGTTCCTCGATGCCGGGAACGTGTTTTCGACGGTCAGCGACGTGTCGTTCCGGGACCTGAAGGTTGGCGCCGGGTTCGGGCTGCGCGCCGAGACCCCGGTCGGTCTGTTCCGGATCGACTACGGGTTCCCGCTGTTACGCACCGAGGGTGACCCGCTGGGGCGTTGGTTCTTTTCGCTTGGGCAGGCGTTTTAGCGGAGGTAGGAGGCTTCGCCAACCACGCTGCAGGACCACGACAACGAGCGGTCCCGGGGAGACCCCGTGCCGATTACCGGCGGCCGCGGACGGTGCGCATGGTCGACTCGACCTGCGGGCGCTCTGGCGCGTTGGGCGCCAGTTTCAGGAACGATTCGAAGAACTCCGCCATCAGATCGATCCGTTTCGCTTGGTAGTACGAGAGCCCCGCATAGTAGTGCGGATAGGCCGGCATCGGGTCGATGGCGATGGCCGCCTCGAACGCCGGCGCCGCCCTGACGTAGTCTCGTCGCTCCGCCCGGGCGAGTCCCAGCTGAAAGTGCGCCTCGGCCACCGTGGGGCCGAGTGCGACCGCGCGGTTGGCGGCTGCGACCGCTTGCTCGGTCGCGGCCGGTTGGTTGGCGGCGGTGGTCACCTGGGTCGGCTGCGGGGCCGTCAATAGCACAGCCGAGCGGCCGATGAAGTGCCACGGGTCGGTCTGGGGTCGTGCGGCCAATCGCTCATAGGCGGCGCGTGCCGCGACCGGCTGTTTGAGCTGGTCGTGGCTGCGGGCCACGAGATACACCAGGGCCGGAGTAGTGTTGTCGTTCAGCGCGACGGCGACGACCTGCTGGTGCTGGCCAGCTTCAAACCACTGGCGCGCGGTTGTCAGGTCCGGCGCAGTCGCGCCGAGTTGCGTAAACAGCACCAGCAGCGTAACAGGATGCATGATCAGCCCTTTTTCCTGATGCGACGTCGGGAGCGCCACCACCGGACGCGGGGCGCCGCTCCGGTGTCCACATTGTACATAGACGACCGTTGTTCGGAAAAAGGTCGCTCGGCTGGTCAGCTAGGCCGTGACCGACGGCCTGCACGCCGCCTTCCAGTCGTTGCGCCAGGACTCGAGGCCGGTATCGTCAGAGAGTAGCGCGCCTTCCGGCAGGAAGTCGTGGCATTCGGCGAGGGTGTGCACTTCGGCGTCGCTGATCCGTCGGAAGATGTGGTGCGGGCCGATCTCCCGTGGGTGGGACAATCCCATCGCGCCGAGCAGTTCCAGAAAGCCTTTGACGGTGGCGGCGTGAAACCGGGTCACTCGCGGGGCCTTGTCGTCCACGTGAAGGCCGTGCACGAGTGCCGGGTTCTGGGTCGTGATGCCGGTGGGACAGTGCCCCGAGTTGCACCGCAGCGCCTGGATGCAGCCCAGGGCCAGCATCATCGCCCGCGCCGACAAGCACAGGTCGGCGCCCAGGGCGAGCGCGCGGACCATGTGGAAGCCGGTCAGGATCTTGCCCGACGCGATCACCGTCACCCGGTCCCGCAGTCCGAGCCCCGTCAAGGCGTCATGGACGAGCATCCACCCATCCCGCGCCGGCATCCCCAACGAATTGGCGAACTCGAGCGGCGCCGCGCCGGTGCCGCCCTCGCCGCCGTCGACCGTGATGAAATCCGGGGTGATCTCGGTGTCGCGCATCGCTTTGCAGACGGCCAGAAACTCTGACCGATGCCCGACGCACAGTTTGAACCCGACGGGCTTGCCGTCGGCCAGGTCGCGGAGCCGAGCCACGAACTCGAGCAGCCCCTCAGGCGTCGAGAACGTCGAATGCGCGGGCGGCGAGATCACGGTCTGCCACGCTGTGACCCCGCGAATGGCTGCAATCTCCTCCGAGACCTTCCGCCCGGGCAGCACGCCCCCGTGCCCCGGTTTCGCACCCTGCGACAGCTTGACTTCGATCATCCGGACCGCGTCGTGCGCCGCTTGGTCTCTGAACCGCTCGGCGTCGAACCGCCCATCCGCAGTGCGACAGCCGAAGTAGCCGGTGCCGATCTGCCAGATGAGATCGCCGCCCGGTTCGAGGTGATACGACGAGATCGCGCCCTCGCCGGTGTTGTGCGCGAAGCCGCCCGCTTTCGCACCGGCGTTCAGGGCCAGCACAGCGTTCTTGGACAGCGCGCCGAAACTCATGGCGGAGATGTTCAGCAACGAGCACGAGTACGGCTGCCGACAGCCCGGGCCGCCGATCAGAATGCGGGGCGGCTCCTCCAGCGGCGGGATCGGCGCCATCGAATGCGCCGCCCACTCGTACCCGATGCGATAGACGTTGCGCTGGGTGCCGAACGGTTGCGTCTCGAGCTCGCCCTTGGCTCGCTGATACACGATGTTGCGAAACTCCCGCTCGATCGGGAAGGCGTCGGTGTTCGACTCGATGAAGTATTGCTGGATCTCCGGCCGTATCATCTCGAACAGGTAGCGGATATGTCCAAGGAGAGGAAAGTTGCGCAGGATGGTGTGCTCGCGCTGCAGGCTGTCGTGCAGCCCCACCAGGATCAGCGGTACGATCACCACCAGTGCCCAGAGCGCGAGCGGGGTATAGGTAGCGGCCGCCGCGACGGCGGCCAGCACTGTGACGGCGACGACGTAGAACCAGCGACGGATCATTACTTAGACGGGGCTGCGCCCCGAACCCCACGCCGGTGCTTGTGGGGGCCCCCATCGCCCCACGCCGCACCGGCGGGGCGCGCATTGCCGCGCGCCCTGACCGGCGTTTCGCTCCTTTGCGTCACCGCGTCCAGCGCACGAATGACGGCCCCTCGGGGCCGCGACTTTCCCCGCCGTGCTCCGGATACACCGATGCCACATAGATGTCGCCGCTCGTCGGGTCCAGCGCCATCTGGTGGACGTAGACGTCGGCGCTCGTGATGATGTCCACCACCGTGTCGGTCTCGGCGTTGACGATCACCAGGTCCTGCCGTCCCCGTTCCGAGCCGGTCGTGCCCGCGTAGATTCGGTTGCCGTAGGCGGCGATGCTCAAGGTCAGATTGCCTCCGACGACCGACCACGGACCCTCATACGATCCGTCCTGATTGAAGACATCAAAGCGGCTGGTGCAGCCGGGGATCGGCCGCAATCGTTCCTCGGCGATCTGCCCGCGCACGGTGACATACGGGTGCAGCGCCCCACCACACACGTTGGCGACCAGGAGTCGGCCGCGCGCGTCGAGCGCGACCGCATGCACCACACCGAGCTGTCCGGGCCCGTTGCCATACTCGCCCACCTGCTTCAGGAACGCGCCATCCTCGTTGAACCAGACCAGCCGCGAGTTCCAGTATCCGTCCGAGACCACGAAGTCACCGTTCGGCAGGAACGCCACACCCGTCGGGCCGTTGAAGTGCGACTCGTCGTCCCCGTATGTGCCGTACTCGCCGAGGGTCAGTACGGGTACGCCGTCCGGCGTCAGCTTCTTGACCTGGTGCCCATCACGGTCGACGACCCAGACGAAACCGCCGCTGTCGACATACAGGCTGTGTGGCCCGATGAATTCCTGGTTCTCCGCGAACTTGCCAAGCGAGGTCCCGTTCGCGTCGAACATCCAGATCGAGCCGGTGCCCCGATACCGGGTCATTGACAGGGGATGACCGGCCCAGTGGTCTCGATCTCGGGAGATCGCATAGACGACCCCTTGGCCATCGACGGCGATGCCGGAACCCATCTCGAACTGGCTCCCGGGCGGATACGTGGGCCAGTGCTCGTCCAGCCGATAGGTCCCGTTGTTCTCCTGTGCCTGGCTGTGCTGTGCTCCGACGCCGAGGCTGGCCGCGAAGACCAGTGCGAGCACTACGTGCGATGCCACCGGTCGCGGTCGGTTCACTCGTCGCATGATGCTCTCCTTTGCTCTGAACCCCCACAGTCTACGCCACCACACTCGTCAGCCAATGCAAGCCGGTCCAGAACACCGTCGCACACAGCGAAAATGATTCCCGCCCGCGCTGACATCGAAACCCCCTTGTCTTGCCCGAGAGTAACGGACTGGGCCGCGCTTCCCGCCTACCCCGGGTACGGGCCATGCGGCTCGCGTCACCCCAGCGCTCGCAGCCTGAAGCCCGGGTCGATCGTGAAAACCAGCACCGGCCGGCCCGACGGATGGGCCTGGCGGTTGGACCCGTTGGCGGCGAGCGACGCGGTCGTCTCGACACCGTCCTTTACCTATACTCAGGCGATCGGGCACAATTGACCCGAACGACTACGCCCGATGAGGATGTCATGAGACGGATGCGGTTACCTGGCTACCACCAGAGCGGCGCGCTGCGCAGAGTGACGCGGTATGTCTCGCTCATGGTCCTGGTCGTCGGGAGCATCGGGCTTGCGTCGCCGTTCACCGGACGGGTCGCAGCCCGGCAGACCCAACCGGCTTCGGCTCCCCCCGCGACACGCGAGGTGCTGGACCAGTACTGCATCGGATGTCACAACGAACGGCTGCGCAGCGCCGATCTGTCGCTCGAGGCCGTGGACGCGGCGCACCCGGAGGCGGACCCCGAGCTCTGGGAACGAGTCATCGCGAAGCTGCGGGCGCGCTCGATGCCGCCGCCTCGCAGGCCCCGGCCCGATGCTGCCACCTACGATGTGGTGGCCGACCGGCTGGAGTCGGCCCTCGACCAGGCCTGGGCGGCCGAGCCGCACACCGGTCGAGGCAGTGCGGTGCATCGCTTGAACCGCACCGAGTACTCCAACGTCGTCCGCGACCTGTTTGAGCTGGACATCGACGTGACTTCCTTGCTGCCGGGCGATGAGACAGCGGATGGCAGCTTCGACAACTTTGCCGACGTCCTCACGATCTCGCGGGCGCATCTCGATCGCTACCTGTCGGTGGCCCGGCAGGTCACACGGCTCGCGGTCGGGCTCCCGCCGGTCAGCCCGGGGTTCGAGACGTTCGAGATTCCGTTGCACGTGGTCCAGGACGGCCGGCAGGACGAGGCGCTGCCGCTCGGGTCACGCGGTGGTCTTGCGATTCCGTATAACTTTCCGGTCGACGGCGAGTATGTGATCAAGATACGACTCCGCCGTCAGTATCAGGCCTACATCATGGGCATGGGCTGGGCGCAACAGCTCGATGTGCGGCTCGATGGCCGGTTGCTCGAGCGGCTGAGTGTCGGCGGCAACGCGCCGGGGAGACCGGCTGCGTCTAGCTACGCCGGTGACGGCGAGCCCGGGTTCGCTGGCGCCGAGGACTGGGAAGCGTTCATGCAGCTCACCGGTGACGCGGACCTCGAGGTCCGGGTGCCGGTCGAGGCGGGCCAACGTGTCGTCGGGGTGTCCTTCGTCCGCGAGCTGTGGGAGCCCGAAGAGCTCCCGCAGCCCCTGCAACGTGGCCGAGTCCTGACGAACGACCAGATCTACATGGGCTATGCGGCCGTCGGGTCGGTCGAGATCGGTGGCCCGTATGAGGCGCCCGGGTCGGTGGCTGACACAGCGAGTAGACAAGCGATCTTCAGCTGTCGGCCGCAGAGTGCGAGTGACGATGCCGAACGGCCATGCGCGCGCGAGATCCTCTCGGGATTCGCTCGGCGCGCCTATCGGCGGCCGGTCACCGACGCCGACTTGGAGACGCTGCTCGTGTTCTTCGACATGGGGCGCCGTGACGGTGGCAGCTTCGACACCGGTATTCAGTTTGCGCTCGAACGTCTGCTGGTCGACCCCGACTTCCTGTTGCGCGTGCACCGGGACCCGACCCGCCTGGAAGCCGGGCAGAGGGTCTACCCGCTCAGCGACCTGGAGGTGGCTTCGCGGCTGTCATTCTTCCTCTGGAGCAGCATCCCCGACGACGAGCTGCTGTCGCTTGCCGAACAGGGGCGTTTGAGGGAGCCGGCGGTGCTCGAGCAGCAGACCCGGCGGCTGCTTGCGGACCCACGCGCCACCGAGGCGCTGGTCGACGATTTCGCCGCCCAATGGCTCAACCTGCGGCGGGTTGTGGAGGTCGTGGTCGACCCGAACCAGTATCCCAACTACGACGAGACGCTGCTGCGGGCGTTCACGCGGGAAACCGAGCTGTTTGTGGGCAGCACGCTGCTCGAGGATCGCAGCGTCACCGAGCTCCTCGACGCAGACTACACGTTCGTCAACGAGCGGCTGGCGCGGCACTACGAGATACCGGGGGTGTATGGCAGCCGGTTCCGGCGCGTGCACCTGCCGAACCATGACCAGCGCGGCGGGTTGCTCGCCGAGGGCGCGCTGTTGGCCACGACGTCTTACCCTGACCGCACGTCGCCGGTGCTGCGGGGCAAATGGTTGCTCGACAACATCTTCGGTCTGCCCGTGCCGCCACCCCCGCCCGGAGTGGATACCAACCTGGAGAGTGAGCCGGGCGCTGTGCCGCCCACGATCCGCGAGCGGCTGGCGCAACATCGGGGCAGCCCGACCTGTGCGAGCTGTCATTCGGTGATCGACCCGCTCGGGTTCGCGCTCGAGAACTTCGATGTTATCGGCGGGTGGCGCACCATCGACGAATCGGGGCAACCGGTCGACGCGACCGGGACCACGGCGAGCGGTGCGCGGATCGAAGGATTGGCTGGGCTGCGGGCCCTGCTGCTGGACAACCCGGAGCAGTTTCCCAGGACCGTCACCGAGAAGCTCCTGGCGTATGCGATCGGCCGGAGGCTCGAGTACTACGATCGACCGACCGTCCGCACCATCGTTCGTGATGCGGCGGGCGACGACTATCGCTGGTCGTCGCTCATCGTGGGGATCGTGAAGAGTCCGACGTTTTTGATGCGGGCGGCCGAGACGGCGGCCAACCAAGGGCCCTAAGATGAGAACGACCTTGGGTTTTGGGCGCTCAGCTCGGCTACGCGCGTAGAGGAGCCAATCGACGCCGGTCTTGAATCCCGGCAGAGACGCTCTGACAGACAAGTAGAGGTAGATATGACCTTCCTGACGAAGACGTTACCGCGGCGGACGATGCTCCGGGGGTTGGGTGCGACACTGGCGCTGCCGCTGCTCGATGCCATGCACCCGGCGTTCTCCCTTCGTGGGATGGCCGCCACGTCGCCGGTGCGTCGCTTTCAGGCGTTCTACACCCCCAACGGCATGGCGATGGAGTACTGGACACCGAAAGGGGAGGGAACCGGGTTCGAGTTGGCGCCGATACTGGAGCCGCTGACGCCCTTCAAGGACCAGACGATCGTGTTGTCGGGTCTCAAGGCCAACTGGAACTATATCCATGCCGGAGCGTCCGGGTCGTTTCTGACCGGTACGACCCGCGGCGGCCGGACCGAGACTGAGATCCTCGCCGATGTGTCGATCGACCAGCTCTTGGCGCGGCACTTCGCCAGCGAGACGCAGGTCGCGTCGCTCGAGTTGTCGATGGACCGGCCGAACAACGCCGGTGCCTGCACCGGGAATCTGAGCTGCGTGTACACGCACACCCTGTCGTGGCGCAGCCCCACACAGCCGTTGCCGACCGAGTGGAATCCCCGTGTGGTGTTCGAGACGCTGTTCGGCGATAGCGGCAGCACCGATCGGGCCGCGCGCGAGGCGCGGTTGCAGCAGCACAAGAGCCTGCTCGACTCGGTGGGCGACAAGCTGGCCGCGCTTCGACGAGAGCTCGGACCGAGCGACCAGACCAAAGTCGAAGAGTTCACCGAGGCGATTCGCGACGTCGAGCGGCGGATCCAGAAGGCGGAGGAGCAGCGCGACCTCGAGTTGCCATCGCTCGAGCAGCCGCAGGGTGCGCCACCGGTGTTCGAGGATCACGTCGAGCTGATGTTCGACCTACAGGTCCTCGCGCTGCAATCGGATCTGACCCGCGTGATTACGTTCATGATCAGCAAGGAACAGAGCGCCCGCCCGTATCCCCAGATCGGTGTGCCCGAGGCCCATCACCCGTTGTCGCATCACAACGACGTGCCGGAGATCATCGAGCACATGTCGAAGATCAACCGCTATCACGTCGAGCTCTTCTCGCGGTATCTGGCGAAGCTGCGCGCCACACCTGACGGCGACGGTTCATTGCTCGACCACATGACGATCATGTATGGCTCGGGCATCTCCAACAGCACCCGACACGCGGGCGACAACCTGCCGCTCATGCTGGTCGGCGGTGGCGGCGGCCGGCTGCCGAGCGGGCGGCACCTGGTGTATGACGATGAGCCGTCGGTGGCGAACCTGCTCGTCACGCTGATGGACAAGATGGATGTGCCGGTGGAGTCACACGGTGGGAGCACCGGTGCGCTCCCGATCGACACGCTGACGGGGCTACTCTGAGTATTCTAAGAAGACAGGAGTCAGGAGACAGGAGGCAGGAGACGTCGGGGGGCTTCGCCGTCTTCTCTTCGAGCGCTGTGCGCAGCAAGACTGGTCGGTTGATACCGTCGCTGTTGGTCGTGGCCCTGGGTTACGCCGGTGCGGCTGGCGCCGCGGCGCCCCCTCTTGTCGATGCTGCCCGCGACGGCGACATGGACGCGGTCCGAACGCTGCTCGCCGAGGGGGCCGGGGTCGACGCAGCGGAGGCGGACGGCACGACCGCGCTCCACTGGGCGAGCTACCGGGATGACGTCGAGACGGTCGGGTTGCTGCTGGACGCCGGGGCCGACGTGAATGCGGCGAACGATCTCGGGGCCACGCCGGTGTGGGCGGCCGGTCAGAACGGGAGCGCGGTCATGGTGCGGCGGCTGCTGGTGGCTGGCGCGGACCCCAATCTGTCGCTGCTGGCGGGAGAGACACCCCTGATGGTCGCCGCTCGGTCGGGTGCCCCCGATGTCGTCGAGCTGCTGCTGAGCCACGGTGCCGAGACGGAGGCGCGCGGCGCGCGCGGCCAGACGGCGCTCATGTGGGCGGTGGCGCAGCACCACCCCTCGGTTGTCACCGTGCTGCTCGCGAACGGCGCCGATGTGCATACGCGTTCGGACGCGTGGAGTCAGATGATGGCCGTGCCGCCTCACGGGCAGCCTGAGTACAACCGCCAGACCCCGCATGGTGGCAACACGGCGCTGATGTTTGCCGCTCGTGTGGGAGAGGTCGAGGCTGCCCGCCAGCTGATTGCGGCCGGTGCCAACGTTGACGACACCGATGCTCGGGGTGTCAGCGCCACCGCCCTTGCGGCACACGCCGGGTTCGCAGAGGTCGTCGAGTTGTTGCTGGAGCACGGTGCCGACCCGAACGCGGCGGAAGCCGGCTTTGGCGCCCTGCACCCAGCGGTCATGCGTAAGGACATGCGGATGGTCGGTGCGCTGCTCGATCATGCGGCGGACCCGAACGCCGTGCTGCGGACCTGGACCTCCCCCCGTCGCGCGTCGCGCGACCTCCATTTTCCACCGCCGTTGGTGGGTGCCACACCGTTCTGGTTGGCTGCGCGTTTTGCCGCGCCCGACGTCATGCGCCTCCTGGCCGACCACGGTGCCGACCCCACGTTCGTGCATCACGCCGACTACAAAGAACCCGCCTATGCGCGACCGCGTCTCGAAGCGACGACAGCGTTGATGGCGGCGGTCGGCATGGGGGGCGGTCGGTTGCGAGCCTGGGTGCCGCTGGACCGCGACGTTCTCGAGACGCTGACACTCGAGGCCGCGCGTGTGGCGGTCGAGCTCGGTGTCGACGTGAACGCTGTTGACACCGATGACCGCACGGCGCTCGACGGCGCGCGGACGGCCCGGCCCCGCTTCGACACGGTGGTGGCGTTTCTCGAGTCCCTCGCCGCCTCCGGGGCACCGTAACGATCAGGCGACGGAACCTCATCCTGTGAGTCTCGTATTCCTCCAATAGAGAGAGGATCGCAACCGGTTGCTGATGTGAGTGCTCCGGTTGCTGCCTCTCCCTTCGGGAGAGGGCCGGGGTGAGGGCCACCATGCTGGCAATCGCGACGCTCGGTCACGCGCTGGGGTTCTCGCTGGCGGCCGGTGTCAACCTCTATGCGACGGTCGCTATCCTCGGCCTGGCCTCCCGCTTCGGTTGGGTCGACCTGCCCTCCAGTTTCGCCGTCTTCGACAACAACGTCGTCATCGCGGTGGCGCTGGCGTTATACGCGGTCGAGTTTGTCGCCGACAAGATTCCCTGGGTGGACTCGGCGTGGGACGCGGTCCACACGCTGATCCGGCCGGTCGGTGGCGCCTTCATCGCGGTGGCGTCTCTCGGCGAAGCGACACCGATGACCGAAGGGCTGATGGCGCTGCTTGGCGGGGCCGTGGCGGCTGGCGCGCACCTGACTAAGGCGGGGACGCGGGCCGTGGTCAACACCAGCCCAGAGCCGGTGTCGAACTGGACGCTGAGCCTGGCCGAGGACGTGTTCGTCATCGGGCTCGGCATCCTGACGCTGAGCTTCCCGGTGGCCGCGTTTGGCGTGGCCGCCGTGCTGATTGTGCTCATGCTGCTTTTCCTTGGTGTCATCTCCCGCGCTGCCTGGCGGCGGCTCGCCCCGGGTCGTCCCCAACCGGTCTCCTGAGCCGCAGGAAACCGTGCTAGGATGCGACGATTAGCAGTCCGTGGTGGAAGACCCGCGCCGGTCGACGGCAGCTGGGTTTTCACGACGGGCTGTCAGGGCCCGAAGGGACGGTGTCCGAGCGAAACACGATTCAATGAGGGAGACGACCCCATGATGACGGTAGTGAAATGGCGCTGGACTCGGGTGGCCGTGCGAGCGGTGCTCACTGTGGCAGTTGGCGCGGCGGTGGCGCTACCGGTGCCGGCGGCCGGCCAGACCGCGTCGGCGGAGCCGGAGGTCACGTTCACGAAGGACGTTGCGCCGATTCTGCAGCGGAGCTGTCAGAACTGTCATCGACCCAACTCGCTTGCGCCGATGTCGCTCCTCACCTACGAAGATGCGCGCCCCTGGGCGCGAGCGATCAAGGCCCGGACCGCCCGGGTGGGTAAGTCGGACGTGATGCCGCCCTGGTACATCGAGAAAGACATCGGTATCCAGGAGTACAAGGGGGACATCTCCCTGAGCGCAGCAGAGATCGCCACGATGGCCGCGTGGGCCGACAGCGGTGCACCGCGCGGCAATCCGGCCGACATGCCGCCTCCGCTCACGTTCGCCGACGCGGCGCTCTGGGAGATCGGAGAACCGGATCTGATTGTCTCGTCACCGTCGATCGAGGTCGCCGAGACGGCGCCAGACTGGTGGGGCCCCATCGGGTCGTCACCCACCGGGTTGACCGAGGACCGATTCGTCATGGCGGTCGAGATGAAGGAGGTCAACAACAAGGACCTCAGCGCCTCCAGAGACACGGTCGGGTCGAGGTGGTCGATTCACCACATGATTTGGAATGCGGTCGATCCCAACCGGCCGAGCGCGGAGGAGATGGCGCAACTCCGGAAGGATGATCCGGACGAGTTTCGACGCGTGGTCGCGGAACGCAGCGTCGGCCAGGGGTTCTGGCCGGTTCATGAAGTGGGCCGGAACGCAGACTATTTCGATCCGAAGGCGGGCCTGCGTCTGAAAGCGGGCTCCAACCTGGTGTTCAGCTCGGCTCATGTCCATTCGACCGGTGCACAGACAACTACTCGTCTGGACATCGGCTTCAAGTTTCATCCCAAGGGCTATAGACCGGAGTTCAGAAATATTCCGCAGTTCACCGGGACCCTGAACATCGATGTCCGGGGCAACGAGGCGAACCAGCGGGTCGAGTCGTTTCAAACACTGCCGCGGAACGTGAAGCTGACAGGGTTCGAGCCTCACCTGCATGCCGCCGGGGTGCGGATGTGTCTGGACGCGATCTACGCGACAGGTCTCATCGAAACGCTGAGTTGTTCCGGATACAACCACAGCTGGGTGCGAGCCTATCCGTATGCCGACCATGTCGCCCCACTGCTACCCAAGGGCACCATCTTGCGCGTGACAGGCTATTTCGACACGACGCCCGCAAACAAGAACGTCGCCGACGGCAGGAACTGGTCGGGATTGGGTCACCGGTCGATTGACCAGATGATGATCAATCTCTCGCAGGGTGTGTATCTGACCGATGAACAGTTTGCCGAGGAAATGGCACAGCGGAGCCAGGATCTCAACCTGACCCCAGGACAGTACGTGTTGGGGTGTCCGCTGTGTGGCCCTGATGAGGTCGAGGCGTCGAGCCAGAACCAACAGTAGGCGCGCAACCGGCCGGGCGACCGACCGCAACAGCGTTCCGCGGGCGAAAGCGTGGGAAGCATGGATACGAAGATGAAGGCGTGCGGCGTGCTCGGTCCGGTGTTGGCAGCGATGGTGGTGGCCTCGCCGCCGGCGCATGCGCAGGTGGCCTCCCCATTCGGCCAGAACATCGCCCCCTCGTACGAGGGGTGGGAGAAGAACGCCGACGGGTCGTTCAATCTGGTGTTCGGCTATTTCAATCGCAACTGGGAAGAGCGGATCGATCTGCCCGTTGGTCCGGATAACAGCATCGAGCCGGGCGGACCCGATCAGGGGCAGCCGACCCACTTTTTCCCGCGACGCAATCGGTTCGTCTTCAAGATCCGTGTCCCGGCAGATTTCGGCGACCAGGAGCTGGTCTGGACACTGACGAGTCATGGGAAAACCGAGCGAGCGTATGCCACGCTGCTGGTCGACTACTTCATGGATGACACGGTCATCATGAACAACAAGGGCGCCGGTGGTGGCGGCGGGGGTGCATTCAACCTCGCCGGAAACATGCCGCCCGTGCTCAGGGTCGATGGTGACACGACAAGAACGGTGGCCGTCGGCGAGCCTGTCAGCCTGGTCGCGGTCGCCAGCGACGACGGGATACCGAAGCCGAGGACGCTTCCACGTATCCCGGGCTCCTTCCGCGTGACCCCTGACAGCGCGTCAGGGTTGCGGCTCTCCTGGTTCGTGTACCGAGGCCCAGGCACTACCGTGACATTCGACCCGCCGCAGACATCGGTGTGGGAAGACTTTCGAGATGGCGCGAACTCCGCGTGGGCCTCGGGATGGCGGACACCGCCCGTGCCCCCGGACGGCAAGTGGGTGGTGTCGGCAACGTTCAGCGAGCCCGGTACCTATGTGCTGAGAGCGTTGGCCGACGATGGCGGCCTGATGGCGCACGGGGATGTGACCGTCGTCGTCAACTAGCGTCGTCGTCAACCAACGAGTGTTCGACATCAGCGTCGAACGGCGGCCGTGACTGCCAGAGTCGTGGTCGTGGGCGGCGGGTTCGGTGGGCTTCGAACCGCACGCGATCTCAGACACGTTCCGGTCGATGTCGTCGTGGTGGACAAGAGCAACCACCACGTCTTCCAACCTCTCCTCTATCAAGTCGCCTCAGCAGCGTTGTCCCCCGCGGACATCGCCGCGCCGATCAGACGCATCTTCCGCCGGCAGGACAACGTGCGCGTGGTCATGGGGGCCGTCGAGCGCTGGACCTGGATCGCCATGTCGTCCGCACTCCTGTCTGGGAGTCCACCTATGACTACCTCGTCCTCGCCGCGGGGGCGACGCATTCCTACTTTGGTCACCCCGACTGGGAGACGCATGCGCCAGGGCTCAAGACCATCGATGAGGCGCTCGAGATTCGTCGTCGGCTGCTCACCGCATTTGAGGCGGCAGAGCTGGAGGAGGACGCCGCGGCGTGCCGTGCGTTGTTGACCTTCGTCGTGATCGGAGGCGGTCCCACCGGGGTCGAGCTCGCTGGCGCGATACGCGAGATCGCGTCCAAGTCCCATTCCAGCGGATTTCCGGAGGGTCGACACGACCATGGCGCGCGTCATCCTGATCGAGGGGCGGGACCGGCTCCTCTCGACGATGTCGGAGCGCGCCGCGGCGTGGGCGACGCGCGATCTCGAGCGAATGGGTGTCGACGTCCGGGTCGATACCCTGGTCACAGCTGTGGATCAGGGTGGGCTTCAGGCTGGCGACGAGTGGCTCCCCACCAGAAACGTGCTGTGGGCCGCCGGAGTCCAGGCCGCGCCGATCGGCAAGATGTTGGGCTGTCCACTCGATCGCGCCGGCCGCGTCATCGTTGAACCCGACTGCACGATTCCCGGGCGGCCTGAGGTCTTCGTGATCGGAGATCTCGCGGCACAGAAAGACCCGGAGACCGGAGCGCCTGTACCCGGCCTCGCGCCGGCGGCCATTCAGATGGGGGCGTTCGTGGCCGGCATTCTGCGCAGCGAAACCGTGCTCGGCACCTCACCGCGCGAACGACCGGCATTTCGATATCGAGACAGGGGCGCGCTGGCAACCATCGGGAAGGCCAAAGCGGTTGTCGATTTCGGTACCCACACTGTGCATGGCGTGGGTGCTTGGAGTCTCTGGTTGTTCGTGCACATCCTGTTTCTGATCGGGTTTCGCAACAAGCTCTTTGTCATGCTGTCATGGGCGTGGAACTACCTATTGCACACCCGCGGCGCCCGGCTCATCACGCGCACACCGGAGTGATCTGAGGTCGGTCGCGGACTTGCCCACAGGGCCGGTCATACTATCGGTATGAAAACCGATGTTTCGATTCCCGACGACGTCTTCGAGAAGGCTGAGCGGCTGGCCCGCCGCGCGCGCCGGCTTCAGGAGGCATGGTTATGGGGTCGGCACCCGCTCAGTGAATCCTTCCGTCCAGTTCTGGACGGCGACGATCTGGGTCTCGACCGGGCGTGCCTGAATCGTGAACAACACGTCTCGGTGCGAGCAGGACTTTCACCACGGACTGCAGAAGCACTGGTGTCGCGTCACTCCTTGCGCTGCATGATCTGCTTGGCGATCGTCTGCAGCTGCATGTTTGAGGTGCCTTCGTAGATCTGGCCGATTTTTGCGTCCCGGTAGAGCTTTTCGACCGGGTAGTCCTTGGTGTATCCCACCCCACCGAACAGCTGCACCGCCAGCGAGGTGACCCGCTCGGCCACCTGCGACGAGAAGAGCTTGGCCATCGCCCCTTCGGTCAGGAACGGTCGGCCTGCGTCGCGCAAGCGGGCGGCGTTGTACACCCCCAGCCGTGCCATCTCGAGCTCGGTCTGCGCCTGGGCAATCTGGAACTGCACCGCCTGGAACTCCGCGATCGCCTGGCCGAACTGGGTGCGCTCTTGCACGTAGGCGAGCGCGTGGTCCAGCGCCCCCTGCGCGAGGCCGACCATCTGGGCGCCGATGCCGATACGGCCTTCGTTGAGTGTCTCGATCGCGACCTTGTATCCACGCCCCAGCTCGCCCAGGATGTTGGCCTTGGGTACGCGGCACTCGTCGAGGAGCAGCGCGCAGGTGCTCGTAGCGCGAATGCCGAGCTTGTCTTCCTTCTTACCGACCTGGAACCCGGGCCGGTCACGCTCGATGAGAAACGCCGTGATGCCGCGATATCCGGCATCGGGGTTGGCGTTGGCCAGCACGATGAAGAGTCCGGCTTCCAAGGCGTTCGTGATCCAGAGCTTCTGGCCGGTCAACACGTAGTCGTCGCCGTCCTCCACGGCGCGGGTCGTGAGCGCGAAGGCATCGCTGCCGGAACCCGCTTCCGACAGCGCATAGGCGCCGACGGTGTCGCGCGCCAGCGCCGGGAGGAACCGCTGCTTGATGTCGCTCGAGCCCCACCGCAGCAGTGCGTTGATGACCAGGGTGTTCTGCACGTCCACCAGGACGGCGACCGATGGGTCGACCCGCGACAGCTCCTCGATGGCGATGACCGACAGGAAAAAGGGGGCACCGGCACCGCCGAATGTCTCCGGGACCTCGATCGCCATCACGCCCAGATCGAAGAGCTGGTCGATGAGGGCGCGTGGGATGGCGCCGGCCTCCTCCATCTCTCGGACCTGCGGCGCGATCTCGGATCGGGCGAACGCCCGGATACTGTCCCGTAGCAGCTGCTCCTCTTCGGAGAGCTGGGTCAGCGGTGGCGCGTGTTCCAGAACGTCGGTCATCGGGACTCCATTTCTTGCAGGCTGCTGAGACCACGGGAGCTTGCTTCAGGCTTCAGGCTTTGGGCTTCAGGCGCTCTTGACTCGATTCAGATGGACGCGGTCTCCTCGTATTCGCCCCAGACATCGCGGAAGGCGTCGCACATCTCGCCGACGGTGGCATACGCCCGAACGGCGTCGAGCAGCAGCGGCATGAGATTGTCGGTCCCGAGCGCAGCATGTCGCAGCCGGTCCAGCGCGCTGTCCACGACGGCGCTGTCGCGAGTGTCGCGCAGCTCGGCGAGCCGGGCGCACTGCGCGTTGGCCGTGCCCTCGTCGAGATAGAGCGTCTCGACCCGTGTGTCACTCTTGTCGGTGAAGCGGTTGACCCCGACGACGGTCCGCTCGCCCTGTTCCATCTCCTGGTGGAACCGGTAGGCGCTTTCGCCGATCTCGCGCTGCGGATAGCCCTGTTCGATCGCCGCCACCATGCCACCCAGGTCGTCGATCTGGCGGAAGTAATCGCGGGCGCCGTCCTCCATGTCCCGCGTCAGCCGCTCCACGAAGTAGGAGCCGCCGAGGGGGTCGACGAACGCGGTCACACCGGTCTCGTGGGCGATGACCTGCTGGGTCCGGAGCGCGAGCAGCGCCGCCTCCCGTGTTGGCAGTGACAGCGCTTCGTCCAGCGAGTTGGTGTGCAGCGAGTTGGTGCCACCCAGGACGGCGGCCAGTGCCTGGATCGCGGTGCGCACGACATTGTTGTAGGGCTGCTGCGCCGTCAAAGAGACGCCGGCGGTCTGCGTGTGAAACCGCAGTTTCCAAGACCGCTCGTCCGTTGCACCGAACCGATCGCGCATCGCCGTCGCCCATAGCGCGCGTGCCGCCCGATACTTGGCGATCTCCTCGAAGAAGTCGTTGTGGGCATTGAAGAAGAACGACAGCCGTGGCACGAAGCTGTCGACCGCCAGTCCCGCGTCGACGCCGTATTGCACATATTCGATGCCGTCCCGCAGTGTGAACGCCAGTTCCTGCAGCGCTGTGGCGCCGGCCTCACGGATGTGATACCCACTGACCGAGACGGTGTTCCAGCGCGGCACCTCGGTGGCACAGAACCCGAACGTGTCGGTGACCAGGCGCATGGAGGGGCGCGGTGGGTAGATGTACTCCTTCTGCGCGATGTACTCCTTCAGAATGTCGTTCTGGAGCGTACCGGACAGTCTGGACCAGTCCGCGCCCTGCCGCTCCGCCACCACGAGATACATCGCGAAGATCATCGCGGCCGGCGAGTTGATCGTCATCGACGTCGTGATGTCTTCGAGCGCGATCCCGTCGAACAACCGTTCCATGTCCGCCAGCGAGGCAACACTGACTCCGCACTTGCCCACCTCGCCCAGTGACAGCGGGTGGTCCGGGTCGCGACCCATCAGTGTCGGGAGGTCGAAGGCGACGCTGAGCCCGGTGCCGCCGGCGGTCAGCAGATCCTTGTAGCGTTGATTGGTGTCCTCCGGCGTGCCGAAGCCGGAGAACTGCCGCATCGTCCACAGCTTCCCACCGTAGCCGCTGGCATGGATGCCCCGGGTGTAGGGAAACTGTCCAGGCGCCTCAGGCGGGGGCGCGTCAGCGAGGTCAGCGGCGGTGTAGAGCACCTTGATCGGGCGCCCGGAGACGGTCGTGTGCTGCGGCGCCGTTGGTTTCGCCGGCGCGGAGGTGATCGTTTCTTTCATCGGGGTCACGCGGGCGGATGTGGTGGTCGATCGGATCTCAGGCCAACTGGATACCGCCTCGCAGGGCGGTTTCTGAAACAGAAGACGGCGTAGCCGTCCAGCCCCTCCTGCCTCCTGTCTCCCGTCTCCTGCCTCCGCTGGCACTCGCAAGCTCGTTGACATGCTAGCAAGTTTTCTCCAAGATCTCAGGTATCGTGCAAGCTCTCGCGAACCCAGCGCTCCGAACCCTGTGTGTCCGGGGGACCGTCCTCCTCCTGGCCGTGATCCTGCCCGACCTGGCTGGTGCGCAGGACACGAAGGTGGACGCGCCGATTCCGCACACCGCCGGGCAGAGCGTCTCCGCGTCGTTCGAGGGCTGGTATCCGAACCCGGACGGCACCCGCAGCCTCGTGTTCGGCTATTTCAACCGGAACTATGACGAGCATCTCGATCTGCCGGTCGGACCGGACAACAGGTTCGAGCCGGGTCCCGCGGATCGGGGGCAGCCCACCCACTTTTATCCGAGACGCCAGACAGGGGTCTTCGCGGTCGTTGTGCCGGCGGATTTTGGCGACCAGCAGTTGACTTGGACCTTGACCGCACACGGTGTCACGATCGCGATTCCGGCTCATCTGAGACAGGAGTGGATCATCACCGCGCTCGAGGAAGTGACCAGCGGCAACACGCCGCCGGTGGTCAGGTTCGGTGGGCCGGACGCGGAGTCGGGGCAAGGCCCCTTGGGCATTCGGTCGGCCGGTGTGACGGCGGCCGTGGAGGTACCGACCACGGTCACGGTCTGGGCGACCGACGATGGGGTGCGGAAGGCCAGGGCAGCCGCGCGGCCGGCGCGGTCCGGTGTCGTGTGGAGTAAGTACCGGGGCGCCGGCACCGTCAGTTTCGATGACACCGTGCCGGCAATCGAGGACGGCAAGGCGGTCACGACCGCCACGTTCAGCGAGCCGGGAGAATATGTCCTGCGTGTGCTGGCTTGGGACGACTCGGGCGGTCAGAGCGCCATCATGGCCGGCGGTTTCTTCTGCTGCTGGACCAACGGCTTCGTCACGGTACAGGTAAACTAGGCGGTATGCTGCGGGGCAATGCGGCAGACGTTGGCTAGCGCGAATACTGGAGATGGTGATGACAGAGACAATCAGACGTCAAACCACGCGGGTCGGTCTGGCAGCCGCCGCGGTTCTGCTCACGGTCGCCGGCACCGCGTCTGCCCAGACGGGTGACGTGACGTTCAGCAGGGATGTCGCGCCCATACTCCAGCAGAGCTGTCAGGGCTGTCATCGCACCGGTCAGATGGGACCGATGTCGCTGATGACCTTCGAGGAGGTCAGACCCTGGGCCCGCGCGATTCGGTCGAAGGTGGTCGAGCGGGTGATGCCGCCCTGGCATCTCGACAAGACCGTCGGCATCCAGGAGTTCCAGAACGATATGTCGCTGACCGACGCGGAGATTGACACCATCGCCCGTTGGGTCGATGCCGGCGCGCCGCGTGGTAATCCCGCCGATCTGCCGCCGGCGATCAACTGGCCCGACGACGAGGTGTGGCGCATGGCCGACCGCTATGGCCGGGCGCCGGACCTGGTCGTCATCTCGACCCCCTGGACCCAGGCGGCCGAGGGACAGGACCAGTGGTGGACGCCGATCGTCGAGACCGGGCTCACCGAGGACCGATGGGTGACCGGTATGGAGGTAAGGCCGTCGCTGGTAGGTCGTCGCGTGACCCATCACGCGGTCGTGTATCTGCAGCAGGAGGAGGAGCCGGGCGACTTCGAACCGGTCGTCGACGTACCGGGCCGCGGCAGCTACCTGACCGAGTTCGCCGTCGGGAAGATCGGCGATGTGTTCCGCGAGAACACCGGCAAGCTGATGAAGGCCGGGTCACGTATTGCCTTCGACAACCACTATCACTCGGTGGGCGAGGAGATCACGACTCAGACGGAGCTGGGTG
>Ga0310122_10000601_pt1 | contig 22876 bp, 22 predicted proteins | sample CB6_Bottom_1051__FD_203503 | JGI IMG/M metagenome (GOLD analysis project Ga0310122, IMG submission 203503) | Marine microbial communities from Western Arctic Ocean, Canada - CB6_Bottom_1051 | ecosystem: Environmental > Aquatic > Marine > Oceanic | place: Canada: Western Arctic Ocean | collected...
TATCTCTCTTTTTGCCAAAGCATTGGGATTCCATTTTAACTGTAAGTGTTTGAAGATGTCTTTGTTTTTATACGCCAAATCATCTATCTCAATACCTGTAATGATATTGCCATAGATACGAGAATAGCTAATGTCATACTCCGGTGCAAATGTATCGGCAGCTTTTTTAATGACCCAAGGAGAATTGGCTAAAAAATATACCAATCCTGCCAAAACAATCAGCGTGATAATGAGATAAATTAAAAAATTTTTAAACACTAAAAGGAGGCTTACGAGAAATGATTGTATGGATTTCAAAATGATTGTCCTATTTGAAATGAAATGGCATAAATGGAAGAGTCATTCACATTGGCCCCTATGTCAAATTTAAAGGGTCCAAGTGGTGTCATGTAACGTACACCCACACCTACAGTAGTTATGACCTCACCACTATAGTCATAGGCTTCATCTGTAAGCATGGTGTTGTCTGTAAAAACGGCACCATAAAGGTCTCCCCAGACAGGATAATTTGCTTCTAAAGAGAGGTTTACCCAAGAAGAGGCACCGTTAATCGTATCCTCTGTAGGTGAGATAATGACCCCTATTTCTCTAAATCCATATGCCCTGTTGGAAAAAATACCCCCAGCAAAGAAGTATTTAGATTCAGGTAAACCATTTTCAGAGTCATCATCAACCACACCCACCTTACCTACAGCAGACAAAGTTAGCTTAGAAAAAGTATGTATGATACGTGCTTCAAAAAGCGTTTTTAAATAAGCCGCAGGGTCTTCTTCATATGAGACACCAAATTCTGCATAAGCAGCTAAGTAAAATCCATTTTTGGGATTAAGTTTAGAATCTCTAGCATCATAGACAAAATTCACATAAGGGTAAGCCAAGATGAAAGTTCCTTCATTAATAGCTTGTCCTAACGCTTCACCCTTTGATAAATTGTCTAATTTTGTAATTACAATGTTTTCCAAGGCCATACCTGTTTCTAAAAAGACCCGTCCATCCTCGTGACTCACATACGCACGCGTAAATGACTTTTCTTCTTGGAAACCATCAAATTCTAAATTTGAATACCCTACACGGGCACCAAAGTCAATAGAGTAATCAAAAAGAGAAAATACTGCTGGTTTAAAGTAACTCAATATAAGTAACTGTTCTCTGCCTGACCAAGATGCTTTTAACTTGAGTTTTTGTGCATCTCCCAAAAAGTTAAATTTAGTGACTTCCGTATGTACCCTTGCACCCACATACGTGTCAAATCCTGCACCTGCTTCCAAATGGTAAGGTTTAGATATCTCAGTAAAAGCAATATCTACAGGAATGACATTGTAAAACTTTCTGTCTACATTGATAAGCACCGAATCAAAGGCACCAAGCGCGTAAAGGTTATTGGATGTGTCTTGTACGAGTTCTGTACTAAAACGTTTACCCTCTAAAGCCCTCACTCTTGATATGACCACATCTTCACCTACAGTTTCTAAGCCCGTGATTGTGAGTTTACCAAAAGTACAGATGCCACCTTTTTTTAAGGTATATTTTAAAGCTACACTGTGTTTTTCCAAGTCTACATACGCTTTAGTATCTAAGTCATAAGAGCAGTACCCCTCTTTGAACATTTCTGAAACTATCCTGGTTTTTGTAGAGGTAAAAGGTTTTGCGCGAAAGATTTCACCTTTTTCAAAAAGTACTAAATTTGTAAGTTCATAATCACTCTGAATTTCAATACTCGTAATGCGAACAGGGGTGTTTTCTTTGATGCTAACTTCCACACTCGTCTTCGTTTTCTTGATAGAAACTTTAACAGCATAAAAACCCTCAGAGTGATAAAAAGCAATGAGAGATTCTTTGAGTGTAGGGAGGAGTTTGTCTTTTATTTTGGGTGTGTCATCTTTCCAGAAGAGAAGGAAACTTACTCTGTCTACCCCTAAAGCTTTTTCCAAATCAGAACTATCAAAGTGTTCTTGCCCAAAAAACTGTATTTCATGGGTGGGTAACTCTATCTCTTCTTCGGCGAAGAGAAAAGTAGATAGGGTTATGAGTAATAATAATTTAAATACTTTAAACATCTTACCCTCTCCCTTATACTTAACTATAGTCTAACCTATAGAGGCTAAAAATGACGTTAAGAGAGTAAATCTTTTACACTCAGAGCTGGATCTTTTCCCTCTTCTATCATGGCATACACTTCTTCAGCAATAGGAAGATAGATATCTTTTTTTAGCGCTATCTTGTGTAAAGCTTTGGCTGTGGGTACACCTTCTGCTACTTCACCAAGTTCTTCAAGGATCTCATCTATCTTTTGACCTTTAGCCAAGCCAAGTCCAACCCGGTAGTTACGTGATAAGGTTGAAGATGCGGTTAAAAATAGATCTCCCGCCCCTCCCAAAGAGAGAAAAGTTTCTGTTTTAGCACCAAAAGCTTCTCCAAAACGTGTCATCTCTACCAAACCCCGTGAAATGAGTGCTGCTCTGGCATTGTTTCCAAGTCCCAAACCATCACACACACCCCCAGCAATAGCAATCACATTTTTGTACGCACCAGAGACTTCTGCACCCACCACATCATCGGAGACATACCCTTTGATAAACGAAGGGAAGGCATCTGCATAACGCTGAGCCAAGGCTTCATTGGTTGAAGAGATTTTAAGTGCTGTAGGTAAAGACTGTTGTACTTCAGCAGCAAAAGAAGGCCCTGAGATAAATGCAAGTCTGTCTTCAGAGACAAAGTTCCCATACACTTCGTTGAGAAAAGCACCTGTACTGGTTTCTATGCCTTTTGCAGCAACCAAAATATTTTGTCCATGGTCCACAAAATTCTCTTGCATCCATTCACGTACAAACTGTGCAGGTATGGCCATGACCAAATACTCATACTTTAATGCTTCTTCAATGGAGACAAAATTTTCCATCTCTTTAAAAGAACGTGAAGAGATAACCACTTCATTATTTTGGCTGTAAGCATGGTAGAGTGCTGTACCCCATTTTCCTGCACCTATAATGGCTATTTTCATTTTTTATCCTTGACTTTTGATTTCTTTATTTCTTGATTTTCTATCATCTCTACAAAGAGAGAGGCAGACTCTTCATACATATCAAATATTTTACTCACCCCTGCTAGAAATAACTTTCGATTGTCCTCTTTAGAGTCTGAAAGAGCCACAATATCAGATATAAATCCATTGGCACGTAAGGTAATACTGTAATAAACGTTTATCTCTTCTTCATTCATGGCACAGACCACAATACTCTCAGTTAAACGTGGCATTTTATGATACTCAGGATGAATTGCAAAAGCATCTTTAAATCCATCTTCTTTTGCCAACGCCAAACGTGTCTTATCTAAGTCATATACCTTCACACCAATACCCGCTGCTCTTAGCGCTTTACAAAGAGGACGACTTTTTGAAGTATAACCTAAAAAAGAGATATCTTTATCAGAGTTTTGGGCTTCCATTTTTAAATAGGCAAAGGTTTTGTCTTCAACCACAGCGTAGGGTTCCACAATACCATCTACTTTTGTGGCTTCATATTGGGCTTTTAGCTGAAGGTGGTTCATACGTGAGTAGACCATAGCATCAGGATGTACAGACTTGGCATTTAAAATAAAATAAATATTGTCAATATCTGAACTTCTTAACGTCAGCATAGCTACGATATTATTTTTGTAATAAATGGTATTGATGAGTTTGGCAGAAGCGCCTTCTGCACGTATCACTCTATAGCCATCTTGCAAGGCAAAATTTGCTTTTTTTTCATTGTTTTCTATAATGATAGGTTCATAGACTTTGCCCCGTTTTAACTTTCTAGCAATGTTGGCACCCAAATGTCCATAGCCATTGATGATGACCACATTTTGCATGGTATTGACATGGTTGATGCTGTCTTGGTTACGCAATTCATCAAAACGTTCAGAAAAAGCAGAAACCATCACAGAAGTGACAAATGAAATCATACCAATACCCACAACAATACCAAACATAGCGACTACTTTTCCAAGTTCAGTGACGGGTGCAATGTCTCCATACCCTACCGTTGAAATGGTCACAAGTGCCCAATACAGTGCATCTAAGTAAGAGTGGATGTTGTCATTGAGACCATATTCAAGTAAGTAAAAAATAGACCCAAAAGTAAAGGTAATACCAAAAAGCATATAGCCCAAAAAGATAAACTCAAAACGTTTTTTGACCAAAGCATCAAAAAGGCTGGATGCCCCATGCATATAGTGGTAAAGTTTCAATAAACGGATGATTCTAAACTTAGGGAAAATGGCCACAAAATCAATGAGTGCCGGCAAAGAGAGCATATATCTTAGTTCAGTTTTCAATACAAACCAATACCCCTCTTTGCTTTCACCCTTATGTCTTGCAAGAATCACTTTGTGTATATCTTGACTTATCCAAAGACGTAAAAGATACTCCAGTGCAAAAATAGAAGTGACCATATACAAGTCTAATGTTACAAGCCATTCAGGTATTTTCCCAGACTGATCTAAAATAAGTACAGAAATGGAAACAATAATGAGAAAGACCATAAATATGTCAAAGTATTTTTTATAGGGGTAATTGACATCATCAAGCAGAGAGCGAAAGAAAGATTTTGTTTTTTTATATTTGGAGGATTTGTCTATGTGTTCAGAAAGTTTTACTAGTAAGCTATGCATTGAACTCCCTCTCATCTGTAGGGTGTTGTGCCTCACAACACCAATAATTTGATATTTTTAAAAAGGTGTTGTGAGGCACAACACCCTACATGTTTAAGCTAGTCTCTGCTTTAAAAGTTCATTGACTTTTCCAGGGTTAGCAGTACCTTTAGAAGCTTTCATTGTTTGTCCTACAAAGAAGCCAAAGAGTTTGTCTTTACCACCTTTGTACTGTTCCACTTTGTCTGCATTATTTGCAAGTATTTCATCAATAATGGCCAAAATGGCACCATCATCACTCACTTGTGCAAGCCCCAGTTCATCAATAAGTGCTGCTACATCACGGTTTTCATTTTCCATCATATAGTCAAGTAACTCTTTCCCACCTTTACCTGAAATAGTATCATCTGAAATCTTCGCTACGATATCACCCAGTGTTTTTGCATCTACGAAAGATGTAGAGATGTTAAGACTTAACTTTTTCAAACGTCCAAGTAGCTCAGACGTAAGCCAAGTCACTGCTGTTTTAGCATTTGCACCTTGGGCTAACATCTCTTCATAAAAGTACGCCATCTCTTTGTCTGAAGTAATGACATGTGCATCAGCAGACTTAATACCAAGCTCTTCAACATAACGTTTTACTTTTGCGTCAGGAAGCTCTGGCATTTTTTTAGCTTCGTCTATCATCTCTTGTGTCACAATAAGTGGACGTAAGTCTGGGTCTGGGAAGTAACGGTAATCTGCCGCTTCTTCTTTCCCTCTCATAGACTTTGTTACACCCTCATCTACATTCCATAAACGTGTTTCTTGGTTTACTTCATGTTCATACACACCATCTTCATAGGCTTCTGTTTGACGCTGTACTTCATAGGCTATGGCTTGGGACACAAACTTAAATGAGTTGATATTTTTTATCTCAACTCTTGTACCAAATTCTTCTTGTCCTTTAGGACGAATAGAAACATTCACATCACAACGAAATGAACCTTCTTGCATGTTGGCATCTGAAATGTCCAAATAACGTACAGTTGAGTGTAGTTTTTTCAAAAAAGCCACCGCTTCATCTGAACTTCTCATATCTGGGTCAGAAACAATTTCAAGTAGCGGTGTACCCGCACGGTTCAAGTCCACTTTTGAGTGGTCACCCTCATGCATGTTTTTACCAGCATCTGCTTCAAGATGTGCTTGTGTCATACCAATGCGTTTTTGTGTCCCATCAGGCAAGTCAATAAATACTTCACCTTTTTGCACAATTGCTTTGGTGAGTTGGGTAATCTGGTAAGCAGAAGGACTGTCTGGATAAAAGTAAGACTTTCTGTCAAAGTAAGAGGTATGGTTTACATTACCATTGATGGCATAACCAAGTCTCATGGCTTTCACGGCTGCTTCTTTGTTAACCACAGGCAAGGCACCTGGAAGGGCTAAACAAGTAGGACAAGTGTTAGTATTTTGTGGCTCTGCAAAAGAGGTAGGACAAGAACAAAAGAGTTTTGTTTTAGTGTTAAGTTGTACGTGAACTTCAAGACCGATGACGGTTTCAAACATGGTAGTATTCCTCATGATATTATTGGATTATTATATCTCTTTGCTACTATAAAGAAGTTTAGGCAAAGTGGCGTATAGACGCAAAACCTTTGGCCCCTGCTTTTTCACAGGCCAATATCTGACTGTGTTCGAGTATACCGCCTAGAGCAATCACAGGGATGCTAACACTTTTTACAAGTTTTTCTAAGACTTCCACACCCAAAGCTTCCCCTTTATTTGGTGTATCAAAAATGGGTGAAAAGGTCAGCATATCTGCCCCCAAGTCTTGGGCACGTTTTGCCTCTTCAAAGGTATGGGTACTCACCACAACAAAAAGCCCTAAAGCTTTGGCTTTTACTATGTTTTCAAATTCTATACTTTTTAAGTGTACCCCTTGGGCATTTAAAAGATGTGCCAAACGATAATCACTGTGTAAAAGTACTTTGTCAAACCCTTTTGCATGGGTTAAAAAGTCTTTGGCTTTTGTGGCATAGTCAGATATATGTTTATCTCTATAAACAATCATCGATGCTTGGGTGGAGAAACGTGTTAAGTCACGTTCTAAGTGTTTGAAATTTAAAGTAGAAGGGTCAGTGATAGCGTAAGCGATCATCGTGGCACTTGCTCTTTTTTTAAGAGTTGTTCTAAAAGTTTTGTCTGTTTTTCAAGTTCAAACTGTTTCTCTTTAGCGCTAATAAAGTGTTCAAGTACTAAAACGGCTATGAGTCCGGGTAAGGTTGCAACAGCAGCATAGACAAGTGCTAGTAAAAAAGAGTCAGAATAAAGGGAGAAAAAGGTAGTTACAGCCCCAATAAAGGCTGAAGCCCAGGCAACGCCTAGAAGAAAGTTGACCACAAAACTTAAAGATTTATCTTTAAGTCTCATCGTCAGAAGTCACTAAAACTTAGTGATCGTCATCGATAGCTACGGCACCTGCAAGGTACACGTAGATAAGGATCATAAATACAAACGTTTGAAGTAATGCAGAGAATGTAAGCAACAAGTATGCTGGCAATGGTGCAATGAAAGGTACAAGCATAAGAAGTACCCATAAGAACAAGTCATCCCCTTTGATGTTACCAAAAAGTCTGAATGAAAGTGAAATGATTCTAGAGATGTGAGAAACAATTTCAATGGGGAACATAAGTGGTGCAAGTATTTTTACTGGACCTGCAAAGTGAGCAAAATATTTGATCACACCATTTTCTTTGATACCTTCGTAGTTGTAGTAGAAAAATACTAACAATGCTAAAGGAAGTGTTACGTTAATGTTTGAAGTTGGAGATTCAAATCCTGGGATAATCCCAATAACGTTTGAAACAAAAATAAACATACCAACAGCTGCTACAAGAGGTAAGTACTTACGTGCAAGCGTTTCACCAATCACATCTTTACCCATTGCAATCACACCACCAAGGTATGATTCCATAACATTTTGAGTACCATTTGGTACAGCTCTAAGACTTTTTGTAGCCGTTTTTGCGATTAAAATCACAATGACTGCCACTAAAACTAAGTGTGCCACAAAAAACAATTGCGGGTTATCGTGGTGGTTTAAAATAACACCTATGTAAGTAAATACACCTTCCATAAAACATCCTCTGTATAAAATATTGAGGCGATTATACCTTTTTAGACCTTTGAATAGCCTAGATTTAGGCTAAAGATTCTTCATTAATATATCAATCATTTTGATTTGCGTTTTAAGGTCAGCATGCTGGGTTTCAATGTTATAGTACCCTTCAGTATTGTGGTTCAAGATGACATAGTTGGAAAGAGAACAGTCATTTGTTTTGTCATTCACAACTTCATAACGCATATTGAGTCCTTGTCCTAAAAGTTTTTTTAACTTCTGTTTATCAGCTGTTTTACTTCTACCCGCTATGTAAAGCAAAGAGTCTTCATCTCTCAGACCTTTCCCATTTTCTATGTCACGATATGCAGGAAAAGAGTGTACAGAAGCAGTAGATTTAAGTATGGAAGATATCCGCTTTAATGCGTATAGAAATGTAATAGTGGTTTAGACTCTCGTATGCATTCCCATCGGGGACGGATGGGAACAAGTTAGAATGATAGATGAATCATATGAAGTATTAATATCACCGATGAACTTATCAACCCCATAATAGGTATCCATAAAGCAACATTAAACCCATCATGCCTCCCCTCTCTTCTCTTAATCTTTATAAGCGAAAAATTAATCAATGCAAAAAGTAGCAAAATAATAGTACTCGTGGTCTTTGCCAAAAAAACCAAATCAAATTGAAGGGCCAAAATCAAGATAATCACTGCAATAAAAATGGTAGCATAGATAGGTGTTTGCGTTTTTGCATTGACCCTAGTAAAAACTTCCATCTTTTTTCTCTTTTGCGAGACACCATAAAGCACCCTTGAAGCCATAACTATCTGCACCAGTGCACCATTTAATCCTGCCAATATCCCAATGGACCATACTACAAGATAAGAGATGTGTCCATTCTGCTTGGCAATCTGGGCCAAAGGCGCTTTGCTAGAGGCAAAAGTCTCCAAGTCCATACTAAAGATAGCCACCACCGAGACCAACATATAGAGGACAAAAGTGATAGATATACTGCTTATAATCGCAATAGGAAGTGTTCTTTTAACATCTTTAACCTCTTGAGCAATATTGACCATATCTTCAAAACCAATAAAGGCATAAAAGATAAGAAATATCCCCATAAATATCCCCTGCCACAGATCTAAACTCATCGATGGGATGAGACTCTGATAATTCTCTTGTAAAACCACAAAACTATCACTGGCAATAATGACGATAAAGAAGAGTCCACCCACTTCAATAATGGTTAAAATGGTAGCAAACCAAACTGATTCTTTGATCCCCCAAATAGCAATAAGTCCCATAAAAATGACCAGCCCAACAATGTAGATAATACTAGAGATATCTAAAAGTTCACCTAAAAATCTTGACATAGCAACGGTAAGTGTCGCTGTCGAGACCACCCCTGTAAATATGACCAACCAACCAACCATAAGTGAAAGTGAGGAGCTGGAAAATGCCTGTTTGACATAGTATGCTTCACCAGCACAAACAGGATAACGGGAGGAGAGCTCAGCATAAGAAAGAGCAGAAAAGAGTGCAATAAGCGTTGCCAACATCAAGGCCACAGGAGTAAAGAGACCAGCAACACCAACTACTTCTCCCAGAAGCGCATAAAACCCTCCACCAACAATAGTACCAACGCCATAAAATATTAAAAATGGTAGGGATATAACCCTTTTTAATTGTATATCTTTTTTCATGATAATAGTATAACGCTTTTAATGTAGAAGTATAAATAAGTTTTGATATTTAAACTCTAATATGCATTCCCATCGAGGACGAATGGGAACGAGGAATGCCCATCGAAGACGAAGGGGAAGGAGAAACTAGCTTATTAAGCCAATTTTTCCTGTCCCAATCTATACAGTGCAAAGTCATATTTGATAGGGTCTTCTTTGTCAAACCTTGCTAAGCGTTTGGTAATTTCAAGTGCGGCTTTCATGTCGTAGGTTTTTCTTTTAAGTAGCCCTAAACGTTGGGAGACTTTGAAGGTGTGGGTGTCTAAAGGTAAAAGTAAATCTTTTTTGTCTATCTTCTTCCATAAACCTAAGTCTAGGGCATCATCTCGCACCATCCAGCGTAAGTACATCATGTAACGTTTGTATGTTCCCATGCCAGATTCTTTTTTGGGTACTGAGCCTACAAGAAAGTCATAGCCTCTACTTTTGTGTTTGTTTACAGATTTGAGTGTATCTATAAAATGCCAGAGTCCGTCTAAAACATTTTCTTCTTTTTTGTAGCCTTCATAAAAAAGGTTTTCAATGCTGTCCACTTCTTTTAAACGTTTTAGGGCTATGAAAATGTTTGCCACATCTTGAGCATTTTGGAAACGGTAATAGTGTGTGGAAAGGGTTTGTTTTATTTTAATGTCTGAAGCTTCTAGTAAAGAGAAGTCTAAACTTTGTAAAAATTTTACAATGAGTTTGGCATTGCCATAAGCAAACAAAGCACAAATAAGCGCAATAGATTCATCATTATGTGCTGTGGCAATGAGCAAAGGATCTGGTTTTTCTTCGGAGATTTCTGCACTGTTGTTTCGTATGAGAACTTCATTATCAAGAAGGATTTTTATATCTTTTTGTTTCATCTAATATATTCCATAGCACCTAGGTGCGTGAGCCTGCTGCTGAAGCAGACCTAGTGTCAACGTAGAAAAGATGGGGTTCGCCCATTTTTCGTCTTATCAATCAAAATGTAAAGTGTTCACCCAAATAATGTTTACGTACATCTTCGTTATTGGCTATCTCATCAGAGGTGCCTGTAGCTAACATTTCACCTGAACGCATCACATACGCTCTGTCACAAATCCCTAAAGTTTCACGTACGTTGTGGTCTGTAATCAAAATACCCATATCGAGATCTACCAATTGCTTGATAATGTTTTGAATGTCAATCACTGCAATAGGATCTACACCTGCAAAAGGTTCATCAAGTAACAAGAACTTAGGCTCACCTACCAGTGCTCTAGCAATCTCTACCCTTCTTCTCTCTCCCCCACTCAAACGTATACCTAAACGTGCACGAATAGGCTCGATGTTAAAGATTTCTAAGAGTTTTTCTATACGTTTCTGTGCAAGGTCTTCATCTAGTTTAAGTGCTTCTGCTGCGATGAGTAAGTTCTCTTCTACCGTTAAATCTTTAAAAATAGAAGACTCTTGAGGCAAATACCCAATACCTAACTTGGCTCTGGCACTCAAAGGAAGCTGTGTCACGTCGACACCATCTAAAATGACTTGTCCTTCTGTGGCATTGGTTAAACCACAAACCATGTAGAAAGAAGTTGTTTTTCCTGCACCATTGGGACCTAAAAGACCTACAATCTCTTTACTCTTTACTGTTAAAGAGATGTCATGCACGATTTTTGTTTTTTTAATGGTTTTGGCAAGGTTTATGGCTTCAAGTGTATGCATTAGTTTACTATCCTATAAATTCTAGCGTCACCGCTTACTTCTATGTCTATTGTGACAACATTATAACCTACACCTTCTAAAAAAGCTTTAAGTGTGTCAGACCCCCACTCTATGAGATGCCAACCCTCTTTTTCAAACTCTTCAAAAAGCCCCATCTGCATGAACTCTTCATGTTCTAAACGATACAAATCATAATGATATAGATTTTCACCACTTTCACTCTTGTAACACTGCTGTAAAGAGAAAGTAGGAGAGGTCACTTGGCCTTCTATACCTTTTGCTTTGGCAATAACTTGTGTGAGTGTTGTTTTACCTGCTGCAAGGTCTCCTCGGAGAAATACAATACTATTTGCAGCTAAGGTTTTTTGTAGATATTCTACTACGGTAGCTAATTCTGATAATGAAGCTCTAATTTCTTTCATAAGGTACCTTACGCTAACTTTTGACTGACATTAACCATAAAAGTTAAGTGTTCAGATGCTTTAGCAGAATCCAAGTGTGCTTCAATACTTTTAATGGCTTTTGATACTTCATTGTACGTACCATTGGCAACCAAAGCAAAGGCAGCGTTAAGTACAACAATATCTCTTTTGGCACCTTTTTCTTTGCCTGAAAAAATGTTTTTAGTAATGGCTGCATTAAAGACAGCATCCCCACCTTGTATGGCTTCTTTAGGTGCTAAAGTAAAGCCATAAACTTCAGGATCTATCACCCCTTCTGTGACTTTGCCATTTTCTACAAAAGCAAAAGCACTTTTTCCTGCAAGGCCTATCTCGTCCATGCCATCATACGAAGAGACTACATACGCTCTTTTTGCACCCAGTTCGACCAAAGCATCCGCCATGCGACGCACAAAAGAAGGATCAAAAACACCTAAAAGATACTTTTGCGTACTTGCAGGGTTGGTTAGTGGTCCTAAAATGTTAAAAATCGTACGGTGCTCTATGGATTTACGTATAGGCATGATGTGTTTCATCGCAGGGTGATGGTCAGTAGCAGGGAAAAAACAAAATCCTGTCTCTTCAAGCATTTTTATTTTGTTTTCTGCGCTAAGGTCTAGGTTAATGCCTAGTGCTTCAAGCACATCTGTTGAACCAGAGTTTGAAGTGATGCTTCTGTTTCCATGTTTAGCCACAACACAGCCCATAGAGGCCAAAAGAAGAGAAACCGTGGTTGAGATGTTAAACGAGCCAGATTTATCTCCACCTGTACCGACAATGTCAATTGCTTTGTCACGTAAGTCAGCAGAGAGATTAAGTTTTATGGAGTGCTCACGCATCACAGAAGCAGCGGCTGCAATATCTTCAGCGCTTTCACCTTTTTCATAGAGGTCTATGAGAAACTGACGGGCAACTTCTCTTGGCATTTCATTGTTAAAGAGTTTTTCGAATTGTTGTTTTATGTTCATATTTCATTCTCCACTGTAGCGTGGGTATTCCTACCCACGACTTTAAATAATACTGCACAGCAATAATCATCTGGTGCGCAATTGCGCACCCTACAATTCTTTAACGTATTCTTCTTTTTTGGACTTAGGAATGGTTTTGGTTGTAGGGATTTGTAAGACTTCATAATGTTTTGCACCTTTAAGGTACTCAATCGTGATTTTATCACCTATTTTGACATCTTTAGATGCTTTGGCTTTCAGGTCATTAATCAATACAACACCAGACTTTAACATATCTGTAGCAATGGTTCTACGTTTTACTACATTCACGGCACTTAGCCATTTATCTACTCTCATGATATTCCTTTAGTTGGTGTTGTAGGGATACAACACCCTACAAAATATTAATGTAAATCTGCGTTTAATACAACTTCTCTTGTACTTCTTCTTACCACATATTTACCTGTAGTTGAATCTTGTCTAAAGTGAAGTCCATTCATTCCTTGGAATTCATCTGCTCTAAATAGTGACTTATACTCAATATCTGAACCAGGATTTGCTTCCATAATTTTTGCCAATTCATCAGCGTCTACTTCTACCTTAGTCCCAGCAAAAATAGCGATACCACCATCGATAATACAAGCATCTCCAAGAGGAATACCACAAGTCGAGTTTGCACCAAGTAGTGTGTTCTCACCAATACTAATAGGGTTACCATCTGTTCCAGACAATACTCCTAAGATACTCGCGCCTCCACCAACATCTGAACCTGCGCCAACAATAGCCGAAGAAGAGATACGCCCCTCAACCATGACAGGACCAAGTGTTCCCGCATTAAAGTTGATGTATGAAGCACCTGGCATCACTGTAGTTCCAGCTGCAAGTTGTGCACCCATTCTTACTTTAGACGCTTCAAGGATTCTTGTGTTGTCTGCAGGGATGATGTGTTGTAAGAATCTTGGGAATTTATCGACAGCATCTACTGCTGGGTAAGTACCGTTTAATTTCATTTCAATTTCGTTGTCTCTTAAGTAGTCAAGTTCAAAAGGTGTATTGCCAACCCATGCCACATTAGACAAGATACCAAATGCACCGTTAAGATTTACAGTTCTAAGTGCTGCTTTGCTTTGAGAAAGTGCGTAAAGTTTTAAATACACGGCTTCAACTGACTGCGCATTGGCATCTTCAAACAAAAATACAATTCTAAAATTCTTGCCAATGTCTTTCATTTCTGAAAGTACTTTTATTACTTGTACATTTTTGTGCGCTTCACCTGTTGCTTCTGCAAGGTAAGGGTCAAATGCTGCCATAGCGTTTTCTACAAAAGTGTCGTTAATAGTAGTTACAAATTCAGAACCTGAAAAGTCTACATTACATTTTGCTTCTTGTAAGGCTTTAACAAAAACTGCTGCTGAACCGAAGTTTTCATTCCAGTTAATGAGTCCGAAATTTGCTTGGAGGATTTTCTCTGCATTTTTTTGACCACGGTCTACTCTTGCAATACCAAATGCTATAGGCTCTTTGTACCCTGCTTGTGAAGTAACTTCTGTTACCAATGCTTTAAATGCTTCTGTTGATTGTACGGTTTCAATTGCCATAGTTAAATGCTCCTGTAAATAATTAAGCAATTATACTTTCTTAAATTTAACATTCCTCATCATCTCAAACCAATCACGTGAAAAGCCTCTTTTGATAAAAGCTTCTTTGTGTGGTATTTCACAGCCAGAGCAGTCTTGATGTATGGCATTTTCACTCACAAACTCTCTGCCCTCTTTGGCCTCTATACGACAAATACTGTAGAGTGTTTTATCTTCTTTTTTCTCTAAACCTTCATCATCAAAGTGAAAATAAGGACAAGCACACATATAACAGTTTAAGTCTTTCATTTCATGACATTTTTTGTTTGTGGCATATAAGTGACAAAAGTCTACTTCTTTTTCCACCATATTTTCAAATCTAAAATATCTAAGTACCTCTTCATCACTTAACGCTTCTAGCCTTTTCATAATGTTTTGATGTTTCTTGCCATGTGATTCAAACCACTCAATATATGTCATTTTTGCCTCAGTGTTAAAGTAAGGCTGAGTATAACATAAAGGGGGACATCTAAAGTATTTTGCAGTACAATGCGCGCATGAAAAAATATTTACGTGGTCACAATAAACTTTACTTTTCACTCGCTGTCATTGCAATGTACTCTACTTTGCACAAATTGACACGACTTGACAGCAGTTTTCAGTACCATAAACTTGCCTTTTCACTTCTCCCACTAAAAACAGCTCCTCCTACTATCTAACTGTAGGTCGCTTTGCCGACCATTCACATACCTAACCTTTTAACAGAACAAAAAAATATGGTCGATATATGCCCAAAGGAAATACCTTTAGCTGCGACCCTACAAATTACATTTATAGTCATATAAAACAAGAAAACTGTCGGGGGTAAACACTCCGACCTACGGACAAGGAAGACACCATGACACAAACATCAATGAGCCTATTCACGATTACACTACTTTTAAATACAACATCATTTGCAGACACAACACTAGAAGACATTCAAATTGTCTCTAGCAATAAAACCCTACAATCCATCAAAGAGACTACAGCCAATATCAGTGTTATTACCGCTGAAGAGATTGAAGAGAAAGGCTACCAGACAGTGGCTCAAGCCATTGCTACACAAGCAGGTATTCAAGTTGCTACTTCAGGTGGTCTAGGACAACCAACTTCATTTTTTCTAAGAGGGTTTGACTCAGGTTCGGTGCTGGTTTTACTAGATGGCATGCGTTTAAATGACCCAAGTACAACTAATGGTACTGCACTTCTTGACACGCTTACCACCCACAACATTGCACAAATAGAAATCCTCAAAGGGGGTGCAAGTTCTATTTGGGGTTCTAATGCCTCAGCAGGAGTGATTAACATCATTACCAAAGAAGCTAAAGAGGGTGTACACGGTTCATTGGGACTCGCTTATGGTTCTTACAATACCCGAAGTACTGATGCGGACATCTCTTACAAAGATGAGAAGTTCAGCGCACAACTTTTGGGTTCTTATATAAAGACGGATGGCTTTTCTGCTTTAGCCCCAAGATCTGCTGAAGCAGATGGCTATGAAAATAAAAATGCCAATCTAAAAGTGGGTTACGCTTTTAATGAAAACAACAAAGTAAAACTCTCTTACAATACATACAAAACGAAAACTGACTATGATGACAACTTCTCTTTTGCACAGGCGGAAGATGATTTTTCCCATGCCACGGCAGATCAGTCAAACATTGCTTTAGATTATGACTTTTCACAGGCAAACTACAGCGCACTTTTTCATGCTAGTAAAGGTGAGTATGAAAGAGAATACTTTACCACTGGATTCTTTGGTGATGGTGTGAATGTTTACAATGCAACACTCAAAGAGTACGCACTCATTAACAAATATGACTACTCTGTGGGAAAAGTGGTTTTAGGTCTTGAGTATAAAGATATTGATGGCTTTAACCAGTTTAATCATTATGCGGCAAGCAAAGCAGCCTATACCAATAAAGCCATTTATTTAGCCAACATTTATACGCTCTCAGAAAACACACTTTTAGAGACAAATCTACGTTATGATAACTATGATGAATTTGAAAATAAAACCACTTACAAAGTAGGTATTAAACATGCTCATGACTTCTTAAAAGGTTTCGAGACTTCTGCAAACTACTACACATCTTATGATGCACCAAGTGCTTACCAACTTGCCAATACCGTTTTTGGTACTTTTTTAACACCAAGCTACACAAGAGGTTTTGACATTAGTGCAGGATACAAAAACTACTTCACCCTTACTTACTTCAATAACCAAGTAGAAGACTTTGTGGACTATGACAATGTTAATTATGGCTATTACAATGTTGATGGTGAGTCTAAATTTTCTGGTCTAGAAATATCTAGTATCTATGCCTTACTCTCTAACCTTATCTTCTCTGCAAACTACACACACCTTATTGATTTTGAGAAAGAAGATGGTTCTGACCTTCCAAGACGTGCCAAAGACACAGTCAATGCATCTTTGAGTTATTACACAGAGAATGACATACACTTTGGTGTGACTGCACAATACATTGGTGACCGACTAGACACAGATGGTGGATACCCTATAGCTTCAGATGTACCCACAGGAAACTACACGGTATGGAACTTGAATTTTGGCGCTAAAATTGCTCAAGACCTTGACCTTATCATCAATGCAAGAAATATTTTTGACAAAGAGTATCAGTCTGTTTATGCGTATGCTACAGAAGGTGCTTCACTTTATGCCACAGTGAAATACTCTTTTTAAGTTATAATACATCATGTTAATATTACTCCCAGACTGGTTTATACGATACAAGTTTTTCAATTCTCTATTTCTTGGATTGTCTGTGGGAGCCATTTTTACACTCTATGCACCTTTAGAACCCTCTGTCTACTCTTTAGGAGGCGTATTGCTTGCCACCGCTATGCTCATTGTGGCACGTTTTTACCACTATATACTCAATGCTAATTGGTTTTTTAAAATCTCTTTGCTTGTAGAAGTGGTTTTACTCTTGGCCATGCTCTACTTTATGTTGACCTCCTACAGTTACCAAACGGCCCTTATACTCTATATAGGCTATCAGGTGACCTTTGTCTTCGGATCTTACCTTGTGAGGGTTGAAACCCTTTTACTGCAAACTGATACCCTACTTACCAAAGTCGATACAGCCAAACAATTGGGTTATCTTTTTGGTATGGGTTTTTCTTATCTGTTCTATAAAGTGCTGGCAGAGTATGGAATAACAGAGGCTCAAGAGCAAGTATATATGTTACATTTTGTCTTGATATCACTTGAAGTGTTAGTGATTATTTTGATAGTAAAAAGTTTTAAAAAATCTTCTTAAGGCTTAGTGTATCTCAATGATTGCATAGTCATTGTCTCTTGCATTTTCACCAAAATATGTGGCATCCCCTTCTACGTAAACTTTCATACCTACTTTAGCCCACTTAAACATCTCTTGGGCAAAACCATTCGTCATACGTATACAGCCATGTGAAGCTGCTCTTTTGGGTACATGTCCCAAGTGCATCGCAATACCGGTATTGGTCAATCTCAACATATAAGGCATTTTAGCCCCACCATTGGGTCTAGGCCACATGTTTGAGGTATGATAACGCTTTTTTTGGAGAACACTAAATTCACCTTCAGGTGTTTCACGACCAGGTACTCCCGAAGAGATACGTCCTTCAAAAAGTACATACCCATCTTGCATCGCATAAGCTCTTTGTTGGGAAAGATCTACCATGATATAAGGTTTTTCTGCCCAAGAACAAGAGAAGAGCATAAGCCCTATAAACACACTTCTCCATACGTTTAACATTTTCTTTTCTGTCGTTTAATCATCGCAGCTAAGAACATATAGAGTAATATGATATTAAAAATAAAGATTAGAAGTAAAGAACCTTCATCTTCATGTTGTCGAAATTGGAAACCTGTGAGAGTATAAATACTTTGGAATATCAGTAAAAAAAGTACTACTTTTGCTGTATCTTCTGCAAAAAACTTTTTTAAGACATGGTGTATATGACAAGAGTCTGCTGAGAACATAGAGCGTCCATTGAGTTTTCGTCTACTCATCACCACCACCGTATCTAAGATGGGAATGGCTGCAATAAAGAGTATACTGACTGTGGGAAGATAAGCCAAAGATTTAATGGCAAGCAAAGAGATAACAAAACCTAAAGTCAAAGAGCCACTGTCTCCCATAAAGATGGAAGCAGGATGCCAGTTAAACACGAGAAAAGCTAACAGTGTTGCGATAAAGGTTGAAGAGAGCGCCACCATCATAAGGTCATCATGCATCACTCCCACTACAAGAAAAGCAGAGAAAATAATAATACTCATACCCGCAGCTAAACCATCCAAGCCATCAATGAGATTTAAAGCATTGGTAAAGCCCACCACAGCAAAAATGGTAAAAGGCAGAGCAAACCACCCTAAAGAGAGTTCAAATCCGAAAAAAGTACCTAAATCACGAATCACGATATTGTCAAAATACAATAAGGTCGTGGCAAATATAATAACAAAAAACTTCATATTGGGTGAAGCATCACGGTGGTCATCTAAGGTACCAATAATAAAAATCATTAAAATAGCAAGAAAGGTCAAAAAATTTGTCTCTAAAAGTTCCAAATAGAAAAAAGGAAAAATGATAACCACTGAAAGAAAAAAGCCTATGCCAGCCCCTCTTGCAATATCTTTTTTATGTGTACTACGTTCATTGGGGCTGTCTATTAATCCTAAAGATACAGCATTGTTACGTATCATGAAAATTAATCCCAAAGAAAGTATAAAAATGAGCCCACAAGCTAAAAGAAATGTCATCATTAGTCTGTCAAGTACTTGAGTGTTACAAAAGGCGCAGCAATTTTTGTAATGGTTTCAAATGGTGCAGTAAAGTTGTCAGAAGATACCCTAAACTCTTTCCATGAATTTGGTTTAACATAAACAATATCGTTAGGTCTTAACATCAAAGAGGCATAATTCATAGTCTCAAAGTGTGTCAAGTCAACTGTACGCATCTGCATCCCTTTTGTTGGAGAGTTTGATAAAATCACAATCTCATTTCTCACTGCTGCATCTGTTAAGTCACCTGCTGTGGCTAAAGCTTCAAAAAGTGTCATTTTTTCTTTATCTATGGCTACCACACCTGGTTTTTTCACTTCACCTAAAACAAAAAGGCGTTTGTTCATCACTTCAAGATACACTGACGGGGTATTGAGGTATTTTTTATACCTCGAAGTAATACGGTCTGCTGCTTGTGTTTGAGTCAAACCAGCTACTTTTACTTTACCAATGAGTGGCAGAGAGACTTGACCTGCTGTATCTACCAATATACCATTTTGATTCATTGCTTGTCCCAATTCATTTTGTGAAGATTGGTCTGAACCTTGAGAAGGGTCTTTATAGAGAGAAATAGCCAATCTATCTTGTACTAAGATACGATATTCTATACTTCTATCTGTCATGTATACCGGCTTATTCACTGTATTTTGTGATTGTAAAAGTGCATAATCTGATGTACCGGTACAACCTGCAATAAGTAAAGTTACGGCTGTTGCCACTATCATTTTGATTTGTTTCATTTCTCTTCCTCTTTCTTCTAATGTCATTTTCTCAGCTTTATAAAAGCCTATTGTTTTGAATGGTATTGGACTCAAAAATGTCCACATAGTCATTTGAAATCAAAACCTCCCCTAAGGTTTGCACTTGTTTTTTATGATGGGTATCTGAACCTAAAAAGTCAATCATGCCATGCTCAGATAAAAAACCGGCTTTTATCTTGGCATCTTTACCATAATGTCCAGCAAAAGAGTTAAGATTTACTTGAAAAAGTACACCAAGCTCTTTAAAACGCCTATACTCTTCTAGAGGGTTTTTCACATAACGGCAACGTTCAGGATGAGCCATCAGTGGAATATATCCAGCAGAAGTCATCGTGAAAATCATCTCTTCAAGTTGAAGAGGTTTGGCATAATATGATGTCTCAAACAAAAGGTATTTTCCCTCAATACAAAGCATATCACCTTGCGCTACAAGTTTTTCAAAACCATCATCCAAATAATACTCAGCAGCAGCTTCAATCTTAAGCGCTATGCCCTCAGATAAAGCCGCTTTACGTAAGTCATCTAAACCTGCCTTTATACGCTTTGGTGTATTTCGGTAAGCATCTGCCATAATATGTGGGGTAGTAATCACTTTTTCATACCCCAAAGCTTCTAAAGCTTTAAGCAGAGCTAAACTCTCTTCCATGCTTTTTGAGCCATCATCAATACCGGGAATCAGGTGAGAATGTAAATCTACCTTTAATTTTGGAATCTCTCTTTTGATTGTTTCTTTTTTCTTAAAAAAAGAGAACATTATTTGTCATCTTCATAATAACCATAGCCGTAGCCATAGCCATAACCATCTTTTCCCAGTGGTACAGCATTAAGTAACATACTTAATGAGCCAATCTCTTTAAAAGAAGAGAGCTCTTTTACTTTTCGTAAATACTCTTTTTTAGAATACTCAGCCCTTAAGACATAAATACTTGTATCACAAAAATGCATCAGTGTTCTTGCATCTGTCACAAGACCTACAGGTGGAGTATCCAAAATGATCACATCATAAATCTCTTTAAGTTCAAGCAGAATTTTTTCCATATAGGCACTCTGTATGAGTTCACTAGGGTTTGGAGGTACTGGTCCCGAAGTAATAATGTCTAAATGTTCATGTTCACTGTGTTGAATCACATCAGAGAGGGTTGAACGCCCAGATAAATAGGTACTCATACCTTTCACATTTGAGAGCTTAAACTTCTTATGTAAAGTGGGTTTTCTCATATCGAGGTTTAAGATAACAGTCTTGATACCTGCCATACTCATGATAGCCCCTAAGTTAATACAAATGGTGGTTTTACCTTCACCACCAACAGTTGACGTAACTGCAATGGTATGCACCTCTTTCTCTTCAGACATAAACTGTAAGTTGGTTCGTAAGTTCCTAAAGGCTTCAGCCACGGAGGACTTAGGTGAGTCAAATACTTTTATACTTTCTACATCCTTAACAATGAGTGGGATGGTTCCAAGTAAAGGTACATCAAGGATATCTCTAATATCTGATTCCCCTTTAATACGGTCATCTAAAAATGCCCGTAAAAATGCCAAAGCAATTCCTAAAATAAGACCTAAAATAATCCCTACTAAAACAATGAGTTTACGTTTAGGCTTAATAGAAAATACAGGGGTTAATGCTTCATCTATAATTCTATTTTTACTCACTGTCGATGCTTTTATAATGGCTGTTTCTGAACGTTTTTCCAAAAGATAAGAGTATATTTTTTCATTCACGGCAAACTTACGTTGTAATTGTCCAAACATTCGCTCATCTGCAGGCAGTGTATTAAGAAGTTTTTGTTGTTCTGCTAGTGATTGTTGCAGTAAAACTTTTCTTTCTTTCATAGATTGTTCCATGTTTTCTATGCTAGAGACAATCACTCTTTTAAGTTGTGTAATGGTTTTTCGTAACTTTACAACCTCTGGATACAACTCAGTATAATCTTCACGAAGTACTTGTTTTTTAATGATGGCTTTTTGAAGTTCTTTCACCATATCACCAAGACCTGAAGTAGATTTATCAAACCCAATAAGCGCTAAACTTTCTAAGTGTCTGTTTTTTTCAATCTTTTTTAGAAGTCCTGTTAAAAGCTCTTGCTGTATGCCAATTTCAGATAACTTTGCTTCTTGTTCACTCATTTTACGAATGATATTTTCCGCTTTGGCACTTAAATTAACGGTATTAGAACTTTTTTTAAACTCTTCAAGTTTAATAGCAGAACCTTTAAGGTTTTCTGTAATGCGTGTTAATTGTTTATCTACAAATGCCAGTTTACGTGTGGCCTCTTTTGTTTTTTTCTCAATACTTTGGGCAATGTATGATTTGGCCAAAGCATTGGCTGCTTCTTGTGCACGCAGAGCAACATTGTCTTCATAAGAAATTTGAAGAATGGTAGAATATTTAGATGTTTGACTCACCGAAACACCCTCTTGAATAAACAAACCAATCATTTTAGGGTCATAAATCACAAAACGGTATTGTTCGTCTGATGCTTCTTTTAGTCTAGATATGTTTAAATGAAAGTGTTCTCTGACTATTTCTTTATCATACTTTAACACTTCATCAAAAGACCAGGTCAAATGATTTTCATCTTCTGCATCTTCTACCACTAAACGATAAGTCTTTTTATCTACAGGATAAAAGTCAAAAGAGATATTGTATCCCTTGTTCATACCTACACGAAAAGGACTGCTCGTATAGAGTTCTATCTCTTTAAATCTTCTTGTCGTATAATATTTATGAGAAAAATCCACTTTTTTGGCGATACGTGTTGCCAAGTTTCTTGACTTTATAATTTCCATTTCAGTATCGGGATTCTGGGAACCAGGGTCTATTGCCATCGAAAGCATATCTTGGGAACCAAGACCACGTTGATTTAAGCCAACTTCCACGGTAGCAGTTGCTTTATAAACATTCACTTTAAAGTAAGCAAAATAACTGCTCAATACAGCAAAAACAATCAACACAAGAAAAATCATTTTCTTATACCGGTTCAGGGTACGAAACACCTCTTTAAGATCTATTTCATCTTCTTCTATCTCATTGTTGTTGTGCATTTCTTCCCTGTAAATATATTTAGTTCTCTAGTATAGCATCATTATACTAAAAGAATATTGCAGTGACATTGCAATTACTTAGATAATCGTCGCCTACTTTACTTGTGTTATAATCTTACAAATACATCTT
>Ga0310122_10000602_pt1 | contig 22874 bp, 26 predicted proteins | sample CB6_Bottom_1051__FD_203503 | JGI IMG/M metagenome (GOLD analysis project Ga0310122, IMG submission 203503) | Marine microbial communities from Western Arctic Ocean, Canada - CB6_Bottom_1051 | ecosystem: Environmental > Aquatic > Marine > Oceanic | place: Canada: Western Arctic Ocean | collected...
AGGCAGCTATAAAAACCGTATAAATACTAATAAAATCAATAACATATAGAGGTATATGGGCGACTTAAAGCCTTCCTCTGCTAAGGGAGTAAGGGTTAAAAGCCCTTCGAGGGTTCGAATCCCTCCCTCTCCGCCACACCATTGATGTTACTTAAATATCAATAACTTATGTATGGAGACAGCCTTTGCATCATTAGACACTAGTTATACGCCTAACTCTGAATCTTTTGAAGATGTTAGAAGGGGGGTAGGTATTAATTCGGGGGCTTTATAAGCTTGTTAAGGAAAGGGAGAGAGGCTCTTGAATAGGGGGTCAGTTGGTTATTCAGACGTGACGTTAAGAATTTAGAACTTTTTAAGTCATAGAGGGAAAGCATGCGTGCGTTAGCACTTTTCGTAATTTCGCCTGCGCTGTTTCTATCGGGAATCTCACTCGCTCAGAGTTGGATAAAGTATGTAAACGAGACGGACCAGTTCATCATCAACTTTCCGCACGAACCCGAGGTACGGGAGATAAGCTACGTGTCGGAACACGGCGCGACAATTCCTACGCGCGTCTACACCGTTGAAGACTCACCGGCTTACTACTCCGTGACTGTAGTTGACTATTCCGGCTTAGAGAGTGCAAACGAGGAGTTATCTGCACGAACCGGATCCAACTATAACCCTCTCAGAGTCCAAGGGGAGCTAAGCGGCGCAATCGCGTATGCAGCATGGAATATTCGTAGGAGGGGTGGCGAAATCACCTACGACGCTTGGTCATCAATGGACGGTGTTCCGGGGCACCAACTGCAGATCACGAACGAGGATCAATCGCGTACCTTCGTCGCAATCCATCGACTTGACAGGCTGCTATACATTCTGGAAGGCACGGTGCCTGATGACTCGATACCTCCTATACATTTTCAGCAGTCCCTAGGGTTCCTAGACGAACAAGGAAAACGCGTCAGTGTTGAATACGACGAACAAGGGCAAAGAACACGTGTGGAGGTCTCTTACGAATGGATTGATACCGAAGACCGGGAGACTGGTGATGTTCAATCTGAGTAGGCATAACACGCAACACCAGACCCCGATCTGGTGATTCGGAGAAACTGTTCGATCCATTGGTTACTGCAGATCGCTATCTGGCAATACGAGCTTGTGAGCCGTGGGTAAAAACCGCGTCATCAGGCTGCCCGAACCTCGCGAGAGGGTCACACGGCCGTTCTAGTCCCTGGTAAGGGTGTTACGGATTCTCATTCCATAGGCCATGCGTGACAGGTCGCACAAGCGGTATCGGCTGCGCGCCCTTCGTGGCAACTGATACAACTTGCCATCGACGTCACGCTCGTGGTCATCGCCATCGTATCCAGTTGCGCGACGTTCCCATGACATGCGCCGCATTGCACGCCTGCCTCGACGTGCGGTTGATGGGACCAAGTGACCCCGGGAAGTACTCGGTATACTCGTTCCCAAGGAACCGGATGACCAGAGGCTTCGATCTCGGCTAGCTGCATGATCGCGGGCCGGTCTGTGGCGATTGCGTTGTGGCACGACATACAGGTACTGGTCTCAGGAAATCCCATTAGCGCACTTGATTCCGCATTCGCGTGACACGTCTCGCAGACCAACCCGAGCGCGAGGTGGGTCCTGTGGCTATAGGGAATCGGCTGCTCCGGCGCGGGGTGCATCGCAACGTTGTCCGGAACCTCCTGATCTACTCCTGTCTGCTGAGCCCGGGCGCCGAGAGTCAGCACCAATAAGACAGCTGAGCATAACGCGCCCAAGAACATGATGTGCTCACGCCGTAAGCTACGCGTCATAGCTGATCTATCCCCCCCGTACCTTGTCTTGAGTATCCGCCACAGGTCACCGTCTCTTCATCGGCTATCCTCGGCGAGTCTGCCGGGCCGCCACTTCCTCGAGCGTCTTGCCGTCGTCCTCGAGAATCATGGCGGCTACAGCTCGACCGGGGCGACCCGTGACTGAGCCACCACCCTCAGTGCAACCGCCGGTCTGATATAGACCCGGGATCGGCAAGCGGTACGGAGAAAAGTTGTCAAACGTTCTGAGGCGTTGATGTACGCTCCCTCGCCACATGGCCGGGTTCATCCGCTCGATATCAAGCGGGCTCATGAGAACCTTCGCAAGAACGTCGTCTTTCGTCAGGTTGGTCGTATGACGCATGTAATGCGTCAGCAGTTGATCGGCAACCTGCTCTTTGATCACGTCCCAACGCTCCGGGCCCTCCTTGAGCGCATACGGCATGGTTCCTTCAATCTTGACCGAACCGAAGCCCGCCGGCGCTCGAGTCGGGTCGACGTTTGAGGGGTGCACAATCTGCAGAGGATAATCGTCAATATTCAGTTCGCCGCGCGCCTGATCGGAGTTCAACGTGAAGATGCTCTCAGGGCGCTGAAGGATGGCCGCCTCGCAAGGCGCAATTGTTCCCCCCTCCGAAGACGCATATCTCGGGGACTCCGAGAGCGCAAAGTGGAACGCGAACATGGCGTGTTCTGGTTGCCAAATATCGACAACGTCGAGCAGCTCCTCGCCCCACAGCTCGCGAGGCGCCATCTCGAGAAGATGTTTGATATGTATCGTGGATACGACGCCTTTTCGAGCGCGGTACTGACTGCCGTCGCGGCATTCCACACCCGCACAACGACCTCTCTCGACGATGAGTTGTTCGACCGGTTTGTTGGTCAAAACGATGCCTTCGTGCGCTTCAATGAAGCGCCCCAACGCAACCGACAACATACCGGATCCACCCCGAGGAATCGGACGTCCACGCAAGTGGGAGATCATCGTCACCGCCTGGCTACCGGTTCCAAGATCGCTACCTGGAACACCGCTGAAGTGGCCCTCTGTGAGATTCGCTGCCTGCATGTACGGGCTTTCCCAGATCTGCCGCCCGGCGTCGTAACCCGAAAGCTCTCCGAGCCGCTGCCAGAAGACGCCCTCGCGCCACTGCGTGCGCTCGGCCTGCGACATGCTCAGAAACTTAACCCGCGAAGGAACCAAGCGCCTGAACGTTTCTGCATCCTTCTTGGATACCTTGGCAATCGTTTCGGCGGTACGTTCTGCGTCGTCCCGGAAGACCGTCAGCGAAGCGCCGTCCAGAAATGGAATGTGCACGACGATCTCAGGGTCCATGAGTTCATACCCATAATCGCGCAGATTGATCTCGTTGTTGCGAAACGCAGGGTTGGCAGCGAAACCGCTGTGCACTGTCGAGCATAGGTCCTGCTTGAACCCCGGCAACAACACCTCGGCGGTCTTCACCCCCCCGCCAATCATCGTGCGCCCCTCTAGCACGAGCACCCGATTACTAGCCTTTGCCAGGTAAGCAGCGCATAAGAGGCTGTTGTGGCCTGCTCCGGCAATCACGTAGTCGAACTGATCACCGAAGGTCTGGGCGAGTCGCTGGCTACTTCCAGTGGATGGCATCAACGCCAGTGGCGCAAGCGCGGCCGTTCTTTTTATGAAGTCACGCCGAGTGGTTGAGGTCATTTAAGAGTCCTTTTCCGTCAACGGCTAGATTTAGCTGCATGAACGCCCTAAGAAGGTTACACACTACGCTGCGAAATAGAAATATCAATCTCTGGTTTTGGCTAAAAGCAGTCATTCCTTCGGTCGCCGCTCGATCGGAGCAGCTGATCTACTACCGAGCTATAGACTCAGACTAGGTGTCCCAACCTCGGTTGCCGTGTAGCACGGATCGCTCGATCTCGCGCCGCTGCAGTACGGGCCTGCTAAGTGCGGGGGACGACAGGCAATAGGTGCCGGCGTGGGTACCGACCCACATCAGGTTCCTATCCCATTCGATGAATACCGTCTCCGTGTCGCCACGGCGCCAGCCGTTGTAGTTGTCTATCTCGCCGCCCCGCGGTGTCAGGTACCAGGCCGCCTCCCGCGGCTTCGTCGAGTCGGAGATGTCGGTGAGACGCGCGCCCGCGTTAAAGTGTGACGTTGCGACGAGATTGGGATTCGACGCCCCGGGCTGGATGAAGGAATGGGTGTTGTGTGACCCGAAGCGGCCGCGGGACAGACAGAAGTCGGCGTAGGGCGCATCCTCGGGCGCGACCGGCCGCCGAAACAATCCAACGATCTCGGGATTGGCGGGATCGCTCGCATCGATGACCTGTATCGGCTTATACGGCTCTCGTCAGTCCGGCTCGATGGCCTCGGGCAAGCCGATGATGATGTTGTTGAAGTTCGCGTTGCCGTCCACGATCGGCAGCACCGTGTGGTAGGGAATGCCGCCGATAGCCTCATTATCCCAGATCAGCTGACTCACTGGGCTCGGGTTTCTGATATCACTGAAATCAAACGTGATCATCCCGAAGTGACCGAACCTCCCGTAACCGTATCGGCCGCCCTCCTCGACTCGCACCGGCGTGCTCGGGGCGTTATGAGACCCGGTCCAGGCGGCGTGATCTCCAGCGAACCAGTACTTGTAGTACTCCGTCTCTTCACCGTAGAGCTGGCCGGGCACGTGCCAGCGCGCCACTTCCGTGACGTTCTCCGGATCGGACAGATCCATGATCAAGAGCCCGTTGCCGTTGGGCCGCTGCGCATTCTCCATGCGGAATTGACTGGACCAGCCCGCGTCGAGGTAGGCGTAACGGCCACCATCGTAGTAGTTGTGATGCGTGCCGCTGCCCGTCGTGCCCGTGCTGCTGTACTGGGGGAAGAACGACCCGTCGGTGCTGCCGGCTCAGGCGCACTCGTTCTTCAACATCCTCGCGGAGTCCAACCCGAGGGCGTGCCTCTTGTTCATCAACCGGGGTGGGCACTTCCACTACCAGGAACATCCCGAGGAGTTCAATCACAACGTGAAGAGCTTCATCGCGCGTTGGGCTGACTCATAACTTGCTTCGCCCATCAGCGCTAGAGGAAATATCTAGTACAGGCTAGGTAGTCAACAATCGTTGACGTTTTCAAATCCCCGCCTAGTGCGGGGTTCTGTTTTATCCAGGGACTCGCATATTAACCGTTAACGAGTTTCTGCTTTCGGTCAAAAGCAGCCGTTGGTTAATAATTTATTACCGTTGCAAACCTCTCCGCACCTGTCTTCGATAAGGTATCGCAGATTGAATATCTGGCGGTGAACCGATTTGTCCTTGGGTCGCAGTTCATTCCTTTGGTGAACCGCCGTCGTATTCCAATAATGCTCGTTCAAATTCTTGATAGGAGGAGTCGTCCAGGCAAACAAACTCCTCGAGGCTCCAATCGACCTTGTCGAAAATTTTTCTCGACGTCCACGGTTCGGTAAACGCTATTGGATCCGCGACCGTGATATCGACGGTCAATTCGTCCTCATTGCTGCGTCGGATGCGTTCCACGACACGCAATTGATCACTATGCGGCACCCCGCGGCGGTCGATCCACGTCCTGTCATTAAAGTTCACCGTCTCCACGACCAAGGTGTCGCCTTCCCAGCGCCCGGTCGAGTCTCCTAACCACATAGGAGCGAGATCATTACGGTGCTCGCGGTCATCGGTGAAGACTTGCCGCAGAAGTTGTTGGTATTCGTAGGCAATCATCACCCGGCCAGGGGTTTGGATAATTTCAAACGGGTGGGGGTGAAAATAGATTCGTGGGACCCCCGGGGGGAAACATTGATAGACGAGGTCGTTTGTGTCCGAGACCGCAACACCGTTGGGGCCAAACGTCGGCCTAGCCTCCTCGTATCTCGCCTTCGCCCAAAGCGTCATGGGCGGCAGGTCGACGCTGAACGCATAATTTTGATATGCATAATCATTTCGACGCATCCACACGCCGCGTAGATCACCACCGCCGTTCGCTGGCACCGCCCACACGTACTCTGACTCCCGCACTGTATGTGCATTGTCAGCCTCGGTCTCGTCTCCGCCTAACAAAACCATCCTGTTTGCGTCTACCACTTTCGTGATGCGCATGGCAGGCGCGCCGTTCCTGGCCGGATTGCCGGTAAGCTCAATCTCGTCTCCCGGCACCAAGATATCCTTGGTCCAATGAATCGTGTTCGTGGCCCCGCCGCCACTCGCAGCTCTGGCGAGCCGGTTAGGGCTGGTCAACTCACCGGACCATTCGATAAGTCCCCCCTCTGCTCCCTCTACGGCGATGGCGATAACCACATGAGGATTCACGAACCGAAACTCGGTGACTGCCCCCCTGACAGTTGTCGATTTCGTCCCATCATAGAAAGAGCCTCCATGATGCGCGGGCAGACTCATGGAGGCCAGAGATGTTCCAGCTAGGAGAATAGCAACAAGCTTTATTTTCATCTGATGTCCTCCCGCATTAAACGCCGGGCTCCGCTTTGCCGTCTGATATCCGTGGGAAAGGGTTTCGCCATCACAGAATTACTTACATTCCTGCCGTTGGGCCAGTTGCCACTGCTCAGACCTAGCTTAACCCTGTCCGTTTTCAAACAAATGGGACAGATCTGACTCCAGGCTAAGCGAGCGTTTTGCTCGTCATTTTCATGTTACGCGACGGATCGTTGATATTGCAAACGACGTTTCGCGATAGTCTTTTGTTTGATTCTTTCTCTCTTGGCTAGTATTAATTGCCCACGCCCGAAGTAGACATCGGCTGGCGTCAGGTTTTCAAGCTCTCATGGTTCCGCGGATAGCTTGACCGACGCGGTTGCGGCACACGATAACGTATCGCTGGACGGCGAGCGAGATTCGCCCGCGGTGTTGAAAGAGTATCTCTCGCAGTTTTCGGAACGGTTCATCGGCTTAGCCGGCAAGCTGGCCGACGTCAAACCAATTGCTGCGCAGTTTTCGGCCGCCTTTTTCAGGGGCAGCGTACAGGACGGCGCTTATACAGTTTCATATTCACCCCAGGTCTTTGTCGTCGACCAGGCAGGCCAACTTCGGGCTGAATTTTACAACGCATCCGTCGAAGCTATGATTGGCGTGACGCAAGCACTGCTTGAAGAAGCTAATCACACCGGCGGTGAGAGTCGGCAAGGACGCTAGCGCCCGGCGGCTCCGCTTGTGTTGGACCCCAAGAAGAAATTTTTTCCGTCCGGCGTGATCACGCTCCGTCCATTGACCACCGGTTCGCCGCTTCGCGCGAGATAGCCGTTGACGATCACTTCTGTTCCGGCCGGGAAGTCGGTCTTTCGAAGGCCTCGCCGCAGCAATTGAGTGGCGCCGCCCGCCTCGATCGCCCAGTTGGTCACCGTGCCGTCTGAGTTTTCGACGTCGATAAAAAACCAGCCGTGCGGGTTCACCCAGTCCATCCGAGTGAGCGTCCCTCGCAACTCGATCGGTTTCTCTATATCGAATTCCGCTGCGAAGGAATGGTGCGCCGCGACGGGAGCTGCGGCCAGCATCAGACCGAAAGCGCTCAGTAAACCAAGAGTCTGTTTTTTCATGTCATTGATTCCCTGACAACGATCCAGCGAAACTCAAGTGTGTGCACGAGAACGCGCGCTCATCACTGCGGAGGAGTCATCCCCCTGAACCAGTCGTATCCGAGTGCGCGGAGTGAGGCAGGCCCCTCTCTGTTGCCCTCATAACATGCATCTTCCCATACTTCACCCGCATACGGGTCTTCGAAAGCGGGAGCGTTTACCATCACCGCGCTGGCCATTCGGCCACCCCTCATGTCCGGACCGGTGCCGGGACGCCTTCTTGGGAAGTTCATCGTCCAGGGTCTGGAGTAGACAGTGGGGTCCACGATCGTCACTTCGTAATCGATCGTATTCTCGTCCGCCAGTCGCCAGCGTTCCGTCATGCGGGTATTCTCAGTGTAGTAGTGTCCCGTGCTGTCAAACCAGCCCCGGCCGTTGAGACTGGTCACCTCGACGACGAGCGTGTCGCCTTCCCAGTGGCCGCGCGAGTTCCCGAACCAAAACTTCGCATCCTCGCTGATCGGCGGACGCCCGTCAGTCGGGATCACGCGATAACCTTCTTCGCCGAGCATGATCACCGAGCCTGGTTGCTGAACGATCTCCAGGGCGGATAACGAGAACCTTGGCATGTAATTTAGACAAAATGCCGACGGACTGCTGTAAAGACGTTCGCCCGACTCGTCGGGCCATCCACGTCCGAGCCCAGCGAGAATCTCATTCCGTCTAGCCAGTCCCCATGTCGTGTACGGGATCTTGCCGTCCGGTGGATCGGAAACAAACGATTCCTGGGCCGGCGTCGTCACGTCCACGTACTCATGCTCCTCCAGGTAGCTGAGGCCATCTCCGCCGCTGCCGCCCCAGACCCCTTGAAGGTCGGGCACGCCGTCCGCTGTCTGTGGTGGATTGTAGGGCGGGAGCTCGGCCTTCTCGGCTAACCAGGACGCAGCCATCGGGATCTTGGGCGTGTCTTCCCGCCAAAAGGCCTGCCCGGCTGCGGGTCCCGGCGCTAGTATCAAAACGCAGAATCCAACCGTCAACATCTGAACGGCCGCAAAAATTCTCTGACTCACCTGACACCTCGCTTCGCTCATGCTCACCAAGTCAGTGTTCGCCGAATAGGGTAGAAACGGGGTTGTCCCATTCCTGCTCGAGGAGGTACGCGGGGCACTGATACTCCAACAGCTCACTGTTCGCCTCCTGACGCCGATAAAGAGGCATGCTGATCTTCCAGGGCCGTGAGAAGACGTTCGGGTCCTCGATTGTAGCTTCATAGAGCAGGTGGTCCGGGCCCGTCGGGGTGTAGCGTTCAATGACGTGCAAGGCGTCGCTGTGGAAATTCCCCGCCCGATCGAACCACGTTTGGTCGTTGAAATGGATCACATCCACCACGAGGGTATTTCCCTCCCAGCGACCGCGCGAGTCCCCCATCCACCAGTCGATCGGACCAGGGGGATGCGGATTCCCGTTCATATAAATGTAGCGAATGGCGCGCAAATACTCGTAAGCGATCGAGACCTTGTCGGCCTGCTGAATGATTTGGAACGGATAGGGCATGTAAGTGATGCGGGGAACTCCAGGAAGATAACATCTGGTCTCCGGATCGAGCGTGGCGCGTTGTTCGAAGTTGTCCTTCTTCTTCGCGAGCGCCGACGGTTGATAGGGGATGGCGCCCCCTTCCACGACGCTGTGTCCGGCAGGTACGCCGAGGCTTGCTTGATGGGCCTCGAGGTCCCACGCGGCCGTGTTGACGACCTGCCAGATACCCTGCAAGTTCGGATGCCCGTCCGCTGTGCGCAGCGGTGTGTAGGGCGTCGTCGCCGCAGTCTGTCCCACGCTTGGCATTGGCGTAAGAGTGCAGATCGCCGCCAGGCCGAGCATCAACCGCAGGAACCGATGTCTCACCGGAGATCCCCCTGTAATCGAAACAACACGAAAGATCATAGGAGATAGCTTCTCTACCGGTCAAGAATCCTCCGACCCGTGATCTCACTGGGCCTAGTGGTAACGGTTGCCTCTGGCCTTAGGCGGTAATCGGTTGACAGTTGAACTGCGAGCCGCGGCATATTCTTAGCCATTATCGGGGAGATTCCAGCCTCATCTAGGTAGAATCGGGGCACAACATACTCCCGGGAGGAGTCGGGTGTCGTTTTTCGCTGAACTCAGGCGACGCAACGTCTTTAAATTCGGCGAGGCATATGCTGTTGTTGCGTCGCACTTTGCGATGAAACGAATCGGTCGAAAATTTTCTGCGATGCTGCTGGTGCAGACAGTCAGCACGAGAAATAGAGCTCATCGGAACTACAAAAAACGCTTGCATGCGTCAATGAGATATAGAGTTGGCTCGCGTCTGAAGCTAAGAGATCATGCTATTGTGATCTTCAGGTGATCAGACTAAATAAATCATAGGGTCGGCCGGGCCATCCGGCCAATCAGAAGGAGGGTGCCACGTCATGCCGAATCGCAGAGAATTCTTCAAGGCCGTGGGGAACACAACAGCTGGAATATATTTATTGGGCCACGGACTCGATGCCGCGGCTCAGACGGGCCGAAAAGAGATTGTTATCGGCGGCAGCGAAGTTAAGATCGTCGATATTCACGCCCACTGTGTATTTCGAGAAGTAGCAGATCTCGTCGCCGGCACTGACTTCGACCGCGAATTCCCTGATTGGTATTTATTGGGGGACTTTCGCATGGATAGAATGGATGAGCGAGGCATCGATGTCGCTGCTCTGACTGTCAATAACTATTGGTGGTACGGGGCGGATCGCGAGCTCGCAAGCGCTATCGTGCAGACGCACGATGAAGGCCTGGCCGGCTGGTGTGGGGTTCACCCCGATCGATTCGTCGCTTTGACCTCGCCCGCCCTGCAGTACCCCGAGCTCGCGGCCGAGCAAGTAGAGTATGCGGTCAATGAACTGGGACATCGGGGCGTATCCGTAGGTGGGACGGTACTGGGAGAAGCTAATTCCTTACCCAAGTACGACCCGTTCTGGGCAAAGGTCGAGGAGTTGGCGGTGCCGGTGTTTATGCACCCGAACGATTCCATCTACCTCTTCAGAGAGGGTGGTCTGCCTGCGCGAGGCAATCAGGCGAATATCCTCGGGAATCCTTTTGAGACGACCTTCTTCCTCAGCAATCTAATCTTCGATGGCACACTGGATCGGTTCCCAGGATTAAGAGTGTGCGGGGCGCACGGTGGAGGTTATCTGCCGTCTTACCTTGGGCGAACCGAGGTCGCATGTGCACGCGACAACGCGAACTGCCTAAACCAACGGCAGCCGAGCGACTATCTGCACGAGCAAATTCTTGCGGATACGATGGTCTTCTCGTCAGAGGGTCTGAGACACCTCGTGGCCGAGATGGGCGCAGGGCAGATTGTCTACGGATCGGACCAACCTTTCCCGTGGCCGGATACGATTGATTTGATAGTGGATGCAGACTTTCTGAGCGATGCTGACAAGGAAGCGATTCTCGGCGGCAATCTGCGAACTCTGCTGCGAATCGAATCGTAAGAAGAACCAGCGCCCTGCATCGAGCGCTCGCTCGACGAGATGGCGGACCGCACCGTGCATCACGACAATGTCCGCTGATAGATTTTCAAACCTGGCGCCGATCATATTTTTGATTGATTCCGATTCGATACTGGGGTCCGGGAACCAAGGAAACTAAGAGAAAATCTCGAGAAAAGAACCAGAACGAGGGACAAGCGATGAGATTCAATCGATCTACTGTTGCTGCAGAGTATCAAACTTACCTACTTTTTCTTGCTTCGATGTTGCTCTTACCTTCGCTAGTCAGTGCGCAGACGCGGGAGGAGGGTCCATGGTGGCCATCGGTCCACGGGTCAATGGATCAGGCCGGAGCATCGAACTATGTAACGCCTCAGAAAATCCTCGAGGCGCTGCAGATACCGGAGTCTGGTCAGACATACGACTTGGGCCACCTGTATGAGGCCAGCATGCCGCAATACACATCGCGGCCCTACTATCTCAACGTCGTGCCAGCGGTACCCGCGACCAGCGAGGGAAGAAATACGGTCCACGGCGACTACTTCACCGGCTACATCGGCCAGATGGGAACCCAGTTTGACGCCCTGTCACACCAAGGACAGACTCTGGAGATGGCGGATGGCTCGTTCGAGTCAGTCTTCTACAACGGTTTCACTGAGCAAGATCTAACCGGCCGAAACCGGGGACAGGGGGGTGTGGAATCCCTCGGCGTCGAGCAAATGAAGCCGTTTATAACCCGGGGAGTTCTCATAGATATCGCGGCTTACCAGGGCGTGGACACTCTCGGACCTCGGTATGAAGTAACCATGGCCGATGTGCGCGGTGCGCTGGAGAGACAGGGTATGAGCGAAGATACCGTCGAGCAGGGTGACGCAGTGCTCTTCAATTACGGGTGGTCCGTGCACTGGGCGAACCCGTCCAGATACAACGATAGCCGCTTCGGCGTCGGCGAGAATGAGGGGTCGCCGGGTATCGGCAGCGAGGTTGCTCGCTGGCTCGCGAGTCGCAAGGTGTCAATAGTTGGGGCCGATTCTTGCTGTGTGCAGATCATGCCTCCGACCGGCACCGAGAATGTCCATCATATTCTGTTTCTCGGCGAAGGCATTCCCCTTTTGGAGAATATGGAGCTGAAGGAATTGTCGCGCGATCAGGTCTACGAATTTCTATTTCTTACTCTAACTCTGCCGATCAAGGGGGCGACCGGTTCGCCCGTTCGGCCCATAGCAGTTCGCTGAAGCTAGCACGCTGAAGAATGTCCGCTTATGGCCGGTAGCGGCCGTTCATTAACAGTTAATATGCAAGGTGCTGCATAATAAGGGGGCTTGGTGGCAAATCAAAGATTGTCTGACTGGGCTAGCGCTGCCGAGATTATTGGCAGCGTTGCTATCGTAGTGACGCTGATCGTTCTGATCTTCGAGATGCGAGGGAACACGGACGAGATGCGAGCGGCTACGCTAGCTAATCTGGCCGCGCGAACTCAGGCCTTCCCGTTAGCTGTAGCGACGAATCCGCAAGTTGCGAACCTTTGGGCCCGAATTGAGGCGGGTGAGGAACTTAGCCCTTCGGACGAGGCCCAGATTAAAGGAGTCGTAGTCATTGCACTAAAGCTCGAGGAGAAGTCATTTATAGCCCGTAGAGACGGCCGACTGGATGAAGAGGTCTGGCGGACTCGCGCTGCGTTTGCGTTGCTAGTACTCAGGCATCAGTCATTGCGTGACTACTGGAAGCAGATGCGCCTTAACGGAGCATTCATACCAGCTTTCGAGAAAAGAGTTGTGCGAATTTGAGAGGCAATCTGGCGCAGCCGGGTGAAGCCGGTCGTGCTCCAAGCTGAGAATCAGGCCAATACCTCTGACAATCTATGGCGCTCGAAGTCGGTTCCCGGAGACTGGAGAGGACGTATGAAGTTGTTTTTCGCGACGCTCATGCTGTTCGCGGGCACGATGCCCGCCGCGGCCCAATGGCTGGATCGTCCCTGGCCGGGCATCCCGCGCACGGCTGACGGGCGGCCGGACCTCACCGCACCGGCGCCGCGTGGACCCGATGGCCAGCCGGATTTGACCGGCGTGTGGAACGGGCCACCTCCGCTGGTCCGTCTCGATTCCGCCACCTTGCAGCAGTGGGTCACCGACCTCGTCCGTCAGCGTCAACAGGAGTTCTACAAGACGCGCCCCGTTTATCAGTGTCGGCCGAGCGGGCCCGAGAGCCAGCGGTTTGGCGGCTGGAAACGCTTCCTCCAGACGCCGACTGCCGTCGCGATCCTGAACGACGACCTCAGCTATCGCGTGATCCACATGGACGGCCGCGAGCTGGAAGCTGACCCTTTCCCAAGCTGGGCGGGGTATTCGGTGGGGCACTGGGACGGCGACACGCTGGTCGTCGACAGTGCCGGTTTCAACGACAGGACGTGGGTGAGTCGCTTCGGGGTCTCGCACACGGAGGCGCTGCGAATCACAGAGCGCTATCGGCGTCCCGACTTCGGCCACCTGCAGGTGGAGGTCACCTTCACCGATCCCGGTGCGTTCACGAAGCCGTGGAACATTACGGTCAACATGGAGCTGGCGGCCGATACGGAAATGATCGAGACGGTCTGCGAACGCAGCAGTGAAGACTGGGAGGTCGGCCTCTCCGACGCCGCCGATCAGGCAGTATCCGTACCGCCCGAGGTGCTGGCACGGTACGTCGGCGTCTACATCGGGATATACGGCGGAAACGAGCGGACGTACGAGGTGTCGCTCTCCGGCGACCAATTGTTCGCCACCATCGTCGGTATCTACAGCGGGGTGGGCCTCGGCGCCCCCGGCCTCGACGAGGGCGCGCCGCGGCCGCTAGTGCCGCGATCCGCGACGGCATTCGAAGGCCTGGGACTCGGTTACCGGTTCATTGTCAACGACGAGGGCGTGGCGACAAACCTCATGGTGATTCACGTATCTGGCGACTATCAATACTCGCGGCAGCGGTGACCCCCCCCGCAGACGGTCCCGCCGCAGCACCGCCGGAGGTGAGTGTCCGCTCCTGGCCGAAAGCAGCCGTCGGTTAACGGTTAATATGCAAGCTGCTGCATATCTAGGGGGAAACAGATGATCAAACGCAGCTGTCTTCTTGCTAGCACAGTTCTCGCTACCGCCTGCAGTTCTTCTCCGCCGGAGGTTGTGCGGGGACCCCAGGGGACCGTCTTTGGTCAAAGCGTTATCGGTACTGTCATCAACGTTGTCCCGGATGAGCCTTTGGATAACAGTTTGTGGCGCGGCCTCTCTCGAAGCGGCCAGTCGTTGAGCTTCACAATGACCATCCATGGTTCTGTGAGAACTCAGAATCTTAGTTCACGAGCAGGCGAACGCCAGAGCTAATAAGTGCCGGAGTGCAACAGAAAAGCGGACGGGGCTGGTGGAAATGGTTCCGCTGGGAAGCTAAGCTCGGTGCAGGTGATGAGGTAGCCATGGCTGATAAGAACATAGACACAGGGTCTAAGATTCTGTTGGGAGTCACGGGCGGAATTGCGGCCTACAAGAGCCCCGAGCTCGTTCGTCGGCTCAAGGATCGCGGAGCCCAGGTTCAGGTCGTCATGACTCGCAGCGCCGAGGCGTTCGTGTCGCCCGTGACATTCCAGGCTGTATCTTCGCGCCGAGTTCGAGGGGATCTCTGGGACGAGGCCGCGGAGGCCGCCATGGGGCACATCGAGCTCGCGCGCTGGGCGGACCTCGTTCTGGTCGCACCGGCGACAGCCCATTGCATGGGATCGCTCGCGGGAGGTCTTGCGGGCGACCTCTTGACCACGATCTGTCTCGCGACCGAGGCGCCGGTTATCCTGGCGCCGGCGATGAATCAGGTTATGTGGGGTAATCCGGCCGTACGGCACAATCGCGAGTTGCTGGAGGAGCGCGGTATCCGGTTCATCGGGCCTGCGTCCGGGGACCAGGCCTGCGGCGAGGAAGGACCCGGTCGGATGACAGAGCCGGCGGACATCGTGCGCGCAGTATTCGAAGAACCCGCGATCTTCGTGTCCGAGTCGCTGCGAGAGATGAAGACCATTATTACCGCCGGCCCGACGCGTGAGCCGATCGACCCCGTTCGATACATCACGAATCGGAGCTCGGGCAAGATGGGTTTTGCGCTTGCAGCAGCGGCCCAGCAGGCTGGGGCGGAAGTCATTCTTGTCAGCGGCCCGGTATCATTGCCAAGCCCGGCCGGCGTGCAGCGCGTGGATATTGAGACCGCTCAGGAGATGTACGATGCGGTCCACGATCGCATTGGAGGCACCCACTTATTTATCGCCTGTGCCGCAGTCTCCGACTACCGGCCCCAGGAGCCATCAGCCCGAAAAATTAAACGTACCGCCAGCGAAATTAATCTGGAATTAACGCGTTCTCGCGATACGCTGGCGAGTGTGGCGGCGCTCGTGGATGGCCCGTTCACCGTCGGTTTCGCGGCCGAGACCGAGGACGTCGTTCGCCATGCCAAAGAGAAGCTGGTTAGAAAGGGCCTGGATATGATTGCGGCCAATCGAGTCGGGCCCGAATGCGGGTTCGATCAGGAGGCCAACTCGTTGACGGTCCTCTGGCAGGATGAAGAAGCCCAGCTGGAGCAGACCACCAAGCCGATACTCGCGCGACGACTGATTGAACTTATCGCCAAGCGTTACCGTGCCGGCCACGTGGTCGACAGCTCATCGTCGCAAGCCGGCTAGCGCTCAGTCGAATGAGCGATCGCCCCCTCCAGAGCGTTCAGCTCAAGATTCTCGATTCGCGTGTTGGTCGGGAGATTCCGCTTCCGGAGCCGAGTACAGCCGGTTCGGCCGGCGTCGATCTGCGCGCGTGCCTGGATGAGGCGTTGGAACTCGCTCCAGGGGCCTGCGAACTGATACACACGGGACTGGCGATCCATCTTGACGATCCGGGTCTGGCAGCGGTGATCTTGCCGCGCTCCGGACTCGGTCATAAACACGGTATCGTCCTGGGTAACCTCGTGGGCCTGATCGATTCCGATTACCAGGGAGAACTACTGATCTCCTGCTGGAATCGCGGGAGGACGACTTTCACCATCAAGCCGGCGGAGCGTATCGCCCAGCTCGTGGTTGTGCCCGTAAGGCAGGTTTGTTTCGAACTGGTGGAGGCTTTTACCGAGACCGACCGTGGCGCCGGCGGTTTCGGCCATACAGGAAGCAGCTAGCTGATCTCTGCTACCGGCAGGCCGGTCAGCTCTTGAAGGAGATTCAGGCGCTGATCTCTAAGCCGTTCAATCTCCTCGACAGAAAGGTAAGTATTCAGCAACACGCGGTCGTGGTTCGCTCGCGCTTGCTCTGCCTCTGCTGCGGCCTCGTCCAGGGCTGCAAGGCGAGCTCTCTCGGCGAGCTCCGCTTCGGTAGCCGTGCCCTCTACGAGCCGGACGGCAACGCCGTGGCCGTTCAGAATCTCACGATCCTGATCGGCATAGATCGGTGGCACGTGATCGCCATAATGAACTAAGCCCTCCGCATCGACCCAGAGGTAGAGGGTCTGTTGTGCCGAGGCCTGGGTTAGGCCGAGCAACACGGCGCCGAGGCTAAAAAACGTTAGCGGTGTTTCATCATCGCCTTATGTCAAGAAGTTCTTTCCCGAGGGAGGTGAAGATATACCAGATTACAGAGCATCCGGACGGTTAACTAGGCCGCGTTTTAGAAAAAGAATGCTGGAATCCGCTATCGAGCGTCCTCCAGAGCCACCCCATAACGATTCCGATAGGCGCGGACGCTCGAGAGATGTTCTGAGAACTTCTCGTCTTCTTCCAGATGGTCCACGAGATCGGTCAGCGAGACGATACAGCGAACGGGTATACCGAGGCTTTCCTCCAATTCGCTTACCGCCGAGGTTCGATTCCGCCCACCGACTTCCTCGCGGTCGAGCGCGACGAGCACCCCGGCAGGCTCGGCTCCCGCGGCTCGAATTAAGCCGATCGCCTCCCGGATGGCAGTCCCAGCCGTAATCACGTCGTCGAGTATCAATACGCGTCCGGAGATCGGCGCACCGATGCTCGTGCCGCCCTCGCCATGGTTCTTCGCTTCTTTGCGGTTATAGGCGAACGGAAGATCGAGATCATGGTGCTCAGCGAGCGCCGCCGCTGTCAGCGTCACGAGGCCGATCCCCTTGTACGCCGGGCCGAATAACATGTCGTACTCGATATCCAGCTCTGCCAGCGCCGAGGCGTAGCAACGGCCGAGTTTCGCGGCCGCATAGCCGCTGTTGAACAGCCCGGCGTCGAAGAAGTACGGACTGATACGTCCGGACTTCAGTTCGAACTCGCCGAACCGCAAAACGCTGAGTTCTAGCGCCAATTCCAAGAATTGTGTTTTGTACGCTTCCATGGAGACCGAAGGCTAGCCTTACTCTATGATACAGCGCTTCCTGACGATTGGGGATTCTGCTGGGGGATTGTCCTGCGTAGCATTCAGGGATTCCCCTACAAAGGTGCACATCGGTGAGAGTCGTAAGTTTCAATGCCAACGGTCTACGTTCAGCGGCCAGGAAGGGGTTCTTCGACTGGTTTGCGAGGCAAAAAGCGGATGTCCTGTGTGTGCAGGAACTCAAGGCCAAGACTGAGCAGATTGAAGGCTCCCCCTTCGAGCGGCGCGGGTACCATCGTTATATCCATGAAGCGGAGCGTCCGGGCTACAGTGGCGTAGCGATTTATTCTCGCGTGGAACCGAAGCGCGTTGTCTACGGCCTGGGCGCGGAGGAATTCGACGCCGAGGGCCGTTACGTGGAGGCCGTATTCGACAATGTCGCCGTCGTTAGCGTCTATCTACCGTCTGGATCTGCAGGCGAACATCGACAAGCGTCGAAGTATCGCTTTCTCGATCTATTCGAGCCGCATCTGGCCGCTCTACGACGCAAGAAAATGCCTTATATACTGTGCGGCGACTTCAATATCGCTCACAAAGAGATCGACCTGAAGAACTGGCGGAGCAATCGCAAGAACTCGGGGTTTCTTCCGGAAGAGCGAGCCTGGATGGATCGCGTGCTAACGACCGGCGGCTACGTGGACGCCTTCAGGGCGATAAACCAGCAGCCCGATCAATACACGTGGTGGTCGAATCGCGGCCAGGCACGGGCGAACAATGTCGGTTGGCGCCTCGACTACCACATTGTTTCCCCACAACTCGAGAAGCACATTGACCGAGTCGCGATCTACAAAAATAAATGGTATTCGGATCATGCGCCGCTAACGATCGACTATGACATCTAGCCAGGAAGGGTCTAGCTGGCGCGTTCTCCTAACCAGCCGCTTCTGGCTTGCCGGCCTCATGGGGTTTGCCGGCGGTGTGCCTCTGTTACTCACGCTAACCGTGCTGCAGGCGTGGCTCACGGCCGAAGACGTCAGCCTGACGACCATCGGCTTCCTCGGGCTGGTGGGCCTGCCGTACAACTTGAAGTTCCTTTGGGCTCCGTTGATGGATCGGTTCAACCCGTTGGGGCTCGGAAGACGTAGAAGTTGGCTCGTGATCAGCCAAATTTGCCTCGCCGCCGGTATCGCAACTCTTGGACTTCAAGATCCTCTGGAAGGCATTTGGAAAGTAGCTGTCGCGGCCTGTCTAGTGGCTTTCTTCTCTGCTTCCCAAGACGTAGTCATCGATGCTTATCGGAGAGAGACGCTCGCCGACGCCGAACAGGGGCTGGGTGCATCGATATACACCTACGGCTATCGGGTAGGCATGCTGCTCGCTTCGGCGGGAGGGCTGATCCTAGCCGACGTCATCGGTTTCGCCGGCGTCTACCTGTTTATGGCCGGCTTGATGCTGTCGATGGTCGTGATCACGGTCCTGGCCCCTGAGCCACGCGACGTGAGAGATCCTCCGCGAAGTCTCCGGGCCGCTTTCGTGGGCCCATTTGTTGAATTCTTCAACCGGCACAACGTCTCTTCGAGCGCCTTGCTGGTGCTCGCGTTCATTCTTCTCTACAAGCTCGGAGACAACCTGGCCAGCCACATGACGATTCCGTTCTATTTAGAAACGGGGTTCTCTAACACTGAGATCGGTACCGTCGTGAAGTTCTTCGGTCTAGCGCCACTTCTTCTTGGGGTCTTCATCGGCGGTGCCCTGACGCTGAAAGCCGGGCTATATAGAGCGCTAATACTTGCCGGAGTTCTGCAGGGGGTTTCGACCGCGGGATTTGTTGTGTTGTCCGTAGTTGGTTACAACCTGTGGTGGCTTGCGGGCGTAGTTGCATTCGAGAATCTGACGCAGGGCATGGGTAGCGCGGCGCTTCTGGCTTTCATGGCTTATTTAACTGACCGGCGATTTACGGCGACCCAGTTCGCGATGCTGTCGGCGCTCGCCACTCTGCCGAGAGTCGTGCTCACCGCACCGACCGGCTGGATCGCGACGCAGATGGGCTGGGCTCCTTTCTTCTTGTTAGCGACGTTAATTGCGGTTCCGGGCCTGCTGTTGTTGCTGGCCTTTAAATCCTGGTTCCACGACAGCACTCTCGCGACTGTGAGCGCGCAGGTACCCGATGGCTGAGGACTTGATCCGGCTGTGCGGCCTGGACGAGATTTTGGATCCCGGCAGCCGCGAATTCAGCTGGGGAGAGGGCGGCTGGCCGCTAGAGTTGTTCGTCGTCCGCCAAGGCGATCGAGCATTCGCCTACTTGAACCGTTGTCCCCATGCGGGACATGCATTGAACTGGCAGTCGGATCGTTTTCTGACCGCAGAGGGCGATCTGATTCTGTGCCAATCTCACGGCGCCCGGTTCACGATAGCCGAGGGGCTCTGTGTGCTCGGCCCGTGCCCAGGAGCCAGCCTGAAGTCGATCTCGGTGTTACTCCGTGGCGGTGATGTGTTCGTCAGCGGTCGCGAACTCAAGGCGCTGAAGGTGACCATCGAGATCTAACGAGCGCCGACTCGGTTCCTTGGATCTATTCGATGTCGCGGCGCTCGTACAGAAGATCCCATACGCCGTGACCAAGCCGTTGGCCGCGACGCTCGAACTTCGTCGGCGGTCGTAAACTCATTGAGCCGGTCCCAAACTCTGCAGTCGGAACTGTCGCAAAGGCGCCGGTAGCCGAGATGGTGTCGCGCACGTGCTCTGCATAATCCTGCCAGTCTGTTGCGATATGTAGCCGTCCTCCGGGCTCGATGACTCGCGCGAACTCATTCGCTACCGGGAGTTGTACGAGACGGCGCTTGTGGTGGCGTTTCTTCGGCCAGGGGTCCGGAAAGAACAGGTTCACGCCCGCAAGAGAGGCATCGCCAAGCATACTGTCGAGCACCTCGACCACATCTCGCTTGATGATGCGCACATTGCTGAGGCCGGCCCGCTCCAGCAACAGCAGCAAATGTCCGACGCCCGGATCGTGAACCTCCACACCGAGATAATCGATCTCGGGGTTATTCGCTGCGGCAGTCAGTAAGGCTTCGCCGTCGCCGAAGCCGATGTCGAGCAGCTGTGGTCCGCTGCGTCCGAAGACTGTTTCGAGATCGAGCCGCGACTCCTGGAAGTCTATGCCAAAGCGCGGCATCAGGTCCGTCAGCGCTTTGTGCTGGGCAGCGGTCGTTCGTCCGGGGCGGCGAACGAAGCTGCGAATCTTGCGAAGCGGACGATCCTCCATGGCTCTATTCTAAGCTGTTGGTGCGAAGGTTAGATGCTATTGTCAACGCATGATTCGAGAGGCAGCAAGCGCAAACTTCCCCGGCCGATTGTGCGCCTGCCCCGGAAACACTCACCCCAATCGAGGAATTTCTCAACCGATCAAAAGCTGCGTAAACTAACTTTCAACCTGGAACAGTTTATGCGGGCACGTCAGTTGTCTACGGCTGAACTGCTTTCGCTCATTTGCTTGCTCCCTTTAGAGTTGTTGTTGGCTGAGGACCGCTAATCATAATCTCTATTGGCAAGAAAACCTCCCGCCAGCCCCCTTAGACTCGGTCTTAGATGCCGCGGAGCGCCGTGATTCTCCCCGTATTGAATCCCAGCCAGTGCATTCGCCCGAGATAGCGGGCATGTTCGACCTTCATACAACGGTCCATGACGATGTCGAGCCCGCCGCTTTGGGCGATCTCGGCGCCTTCCTCGCTGATGACGCCGAACTGCAACCACAGGCATTCCGCCCCGATCGAGACGGCCTCACGTGCAATTTCCGGAACGGCGTTCGGGCGGCGAAATACGTCCACCGTGTCTACCGATCCCGGAATCTCCGCGAGGGAAGCGTAAGATTTTCTGCCGAGAATCGAGTCCTCTCGAGGGTTGACGGGAATCACATCATAGCCGTTGCGCAATAGATATCGGCCGACGAAATTGCTCGCGCGCAGCTCATTTCCTGAAAGGCCGACGATGGCCACTCGGCGGCGTGTTAACACACGGCGGATGACCTCAGGTTGTTGGTAGTCAGGAAGATGCATTATTTACTCTCGAGCGCATTGAGGCCGTGTTCGAGATCCCAGATTAGGTCGTCGGCGTCCTCAATGCCGACAGACAACCGTACCGTCCCCGGGCCGATACCGGCGGCGACCAGTTCTTCATCACTCAGTTGCCTATGCGTGGTCGATGCGGGATGAATGACCAGGCTCTTTGCATCGCCGACGTTTGCGAGATGAGAGAATAGTGACAATGATTCGATGAAATGAAGGCCGTCTTCTCGACCCCCGGGAAGGTTGAAACAGAACACTGAGCCGGCGCCTTCGGGCAGATATTTCTCAGCCAGATTACGATAGGCGCTACCGGCCAAACTCGGGTAGCTTACGCTCTCGACCCGCTTGTCGGACGAGAGGTACTTTGCCACGGCCTGGGCATTCGACACGTGTTGGCGCATACGAAGCGGCAACGTCTCGACCCCCTGAGCCAGGAGGAATGCGTTGAATGGACTGAGTGCTGCGCCCAAATCCCGCAACGTTTCGGCGCGCAACTTCATTAGATAACCATAGACGCCGAACGTCTCGTGAAACGCCAGCCCGTGATAAGCAGATGACGGTTCGGCGACTACGGGAAAGCGGCCATTCGACCAATTGAAGTTTCCGCTATCGACTACGACGCCGCCCAGGCTCGTCCCATGACCGCCCAGAAATTTTGTTGCGGAGTACACCACGATATCGGCGCCCCAATCGAGCGGCTTGCAGAGATACGGGGTGGCAAACGTGTTGTCGACCATCAACGGACACTCGCTCGCATGGGCGATCTCCGCGACTTTTTCGATGTCCAGAATATTGCCACCGGGGTTGCCGATCGTCTCGGCAAACAAGAGCTTGGTGTCATCGGTGATCGCAGCACGCCACGCTTCCGGGTCGTCAGGATCGACGAAATCGAGACCCACTGAGAGCTTTCCAAGAACGTGCTTGAGCTGGGTGATGGTTCCACCATAGAGCGCGGAAGAAGCGACAATGTGATCGCCGGGCCTCAGCAACGTAAACAACGCAGCGACCTGGGCGGCGAGCCCGCTCGCGAATGCGACCGCACCCGCGCCGCCATCGAGGTTGGCGATACGTTCCTCGAATGCTGCAACCGTGGGGTTCACGATCCGCGAGTAGGTATTGCCGTACTCCTGGAGGTTGAAATAGGCGGCAGCCGACTCCGTGTCTTCGAAAACGTAGCTCGTCGTTTGGTAGATTGGAAGCGCGCGCGCCCCAGTGGTCGGATCCGGGCGACAGCCCGCGTGCACGGTGCGGGTAGCGAATCCGAATTCCCGATCTGACATCAGAAGTCTCCTCAGCCGGCCGCGACGCGGCCACTAGGCGCCAAAGTAGCACTCGATGCCTATGCTTGCCATAGCTCGAAGCCTCCGTGCGCTGTAATATCGCGACGACCGACAGACTCGTGGATGAGGGGAACGATACCGATGACTACAGAGCAGCCCGCTGACCGGGACAAGATGGACTGGATCAAGGCGACATGCTGGATAGTTGTCGGCGTTTATCTGGCGGCGAAAGTGATGCGTCTTGTTCAGGGCGAGCCGTTTACGGAATTGTTCGACTTCGGGGATCCTTCGCTTGCCGGGATCGCCTGCGTCGTTAGTTTGATCGTCCTTATTCTTAGGTCGCCGCGACTATTACGATCGGTAACCAT
>Ga0310122_10000603_pt1 | contig 22837 bp, 16 predicted proteins | sample CB6_Bottom_1051__FD_203503 | JGI IMG/M metagenome (GOLD analysis project Ga0310122, IMG submission 203503) | Marine microbial communities from Western Arctic Ocean, Canada - CB6_Bottom_1051 | ecosystem: Environmental > Aquatic > Marine > Oceanic | place: Canada: Western Arctic Ocean | collected...
TGTCAGCGATGCGGTCGAACGTCGGCGTCTTGACGACGGTGTTCGCGCCGGGACGGCCCTCGACCTTGGCGTAGGCGCTGGCGTACTTGCCCCAGTCATCAGCGAACGCGAACAGGATGTTCGGCCGGTTCTCCTTGGCCAAGCCGGCCAACGGCAGCAGCACAGTCAGGGCAAAAAACAGGATGCGTTTTTTCATGATGATAATCGGCCGCCGATTGTGGCCAAGCGCTTGGCCAAGGCAAGCCTCTTGTCAGTGAGCAGTCAGCGGTGAGCAGTGAGCAGTTTCCGCCCACCGCTGACTGCTCACCGCTCACCGCTCACAAGTGCCCGATGTTTCGCGAACGGTTTGCGGAGGGACTTGGAGAGGTCGTCCTGCAGGGCCTGCACTTCGCGGTACACGGCGACGTTGTCGGCATTCGGCTCGGCGGTTTCGCGCGTGTTCAGTTTCACAAAGCGATCGGTGATCTCCTCGATGCTCACCTTGTCGCCCTGATGATTTCGGAGGCTCCACAGCGCCTGCAGCGCCGCTCCGTACGCCGCGCCCTCGCCGACCTTGAGCGTGACGACTTGGGCGTTGAAAACGTCGGCCATGATTTGCCGCCAAAGTTTGGAGTTCGCCCCGCCGCCGGTGGCGCGGATCTGCGTCGGCTTGACGCCGAGTTTCTCGAGTCGGCGCAGGCCGTAGTTCATGCCAAGCGTGACGCCTTCCATCGTCGCACGCGCAAAATGTTTCCCGGTAAACGTCCCGGCGCGGACGCCGAAATAAACGCCGGTTCCGTCCGGCACGTTGGGCGTGCGCTCGCCCTCGAGGTACGGGAGCAGCAGCAAGCCGTCGGAGCCAGCCGGAGCCTTGCGCGCGGCGGCCTCGTACTGGGCGTGCGTCCACTTGAAATCCTTCCGGATCAATTCGGTCGCCACGGTGACGTTCATCGTGCAGAGCAACGGCAGCCAGCGGTTGGTCGAGTCGCAGAACGCGGCGATCTCGCCCTTGGAATCGACCACCGGTTTGCCGGCGCAGGCGTAGATTGTGCCGCTCGTCCCGAAGCTGGCCGTGACCACTCCCGGGCGGGTGTTGCCGGTGCCGATCGCGCCCATCATGTTATCGCCGCCACCGGCGCTGACGAGCACGTCGGTGCTTAGGCCAAGCCGCTTGGCCGTGGCGGCGCGCAGCGTGCCGGCCGGTTGATCGCTGGAAATGAGTTTCGGCAGCTTGGCCTCCAAGCCGGTGTCGATCGCCTTGAGCGTTTTCCGCGACCACTTGCGGGTGCGGACGTTAAGCAACGCGGTGCCGCTGGCGTCGCCGTACTCCATGACTGCGTTGCCGGTGAGCCAGAAATTCAAATAATCGTGCGGCAACAAAACCGTGGCCAAGCGCCTGAAGTTTTTCGGCTCATGTTTCTTGAGCCAAAGAATTTTACCGGCGGTGAAGCCGGGGAGCACCGCGTTGCCGAGTTCCTTGACCGAGCCCTTGAGGCCGCCGAGCTTGGCCATAATCTCATCGCACTCGGCGGCGGTGGAGGTGTCGCACCACAGCTTGGCCGGGCGGATGACGGCGCCTTTTTTGTCGAGCGGCACGAAGCCGTGCTGCTGGCCGCTGACACCGATCGCACACACCTCGCCGGCGGTGGCCCTGGCCTGTTTCAGCGCGGCGCGGATGCCCACTTGGGTGGCGTCGATCCAGTCGGCGGGGTGCTGCTCCTTCGCACCGGCGGGGAGGCCGCCGATCAGGCGGTGAGTCTTCGCGCCTTCGCCGAGGACTTTGCCGTTGTTTGCGTCCACTACCAACGCCTTGGTGGACTGCGTGCCGCTGTCGATGCCGATGACTAATTCCCTCATGCTGTTGCGAGTAATTGCGGCGGAGGGGATACCACGCCACGCGAATTGAGCCAATACCTGAGGTTCTCGTGAGACAAAGCGTTCCCCCTCATCCGGCCTTCGGCCACCTTCTCCCCCGACGGGGAGAGAAGGAACAATTCGGATGCATTGGCGTGCATTCGCGGTTCAAAAACTGAACGCGCTTGGCCAAGCGTTACTTTTGCTGGGCGGTTTCGATTTCGTCGTTGAGAGTGGCGAGTTCGAGGAAGAGTTTTTCGAGGTCGCGGTAGTAGACTTCGGCTTCGAGTGTTTTTTTGAGCGAACGCAGGGTTTCAATCTTGGCCTCGGTAACGAGCCTCTTTTTGCGGAGCGGGGCTGGGATGTCTTTTTCCGCCGGGGGAATCACCGGGAAAACCAGGCGCGACAACTTGCCGTCGGCGCTGCTTTTGCCTTTGGCCTTCTTCTGCGTGCGCACGCCCCGGAACCAGTCGGCCGGCGTGCCCAAGCCGTCTCCGTTGTCGTCGAGCAGTGCGTTCTCGGAAACCAAGCGATCGTTTTCGCGGTAAAACTCACCGGCCCGGCGCGAGGCGATGAGGAACGCCTCGAGCACCGACACCGCGCCGTCCTTGTCGAGGTCGGCCTCCGCGTGGCCAAGCGCGGCCGCCATGTAGCCGCCGAACCGGCAGAAGTTTTGCTCGTAGCCGCTCTTGGTCGCGGTCGCGACGACGCGGTTCGGACCGGAAAGTGTCCGAATGAACGGCGCGCTGCAGGAGCTGGTGTTGATGAACACGAGCGGCCCGCGATGCGGCTTGAGCCAACGCTTGAAATCCGCGTCCGAGATGTCGTTGCCGACCAGGTTGAACTTGGCCGCCTTGCCGTCGAACGTGCCGTGGCCAACGAGCAGAATCCAAATTTCACCGTCCGGATTCTCGACCCATTTTTTCAGCGTCAACTCGACGGTCTTTCGCGCGCCGGTGTTTTCCGGCTGGTTGCTGATGAGCACCAACTCGGCGGCGTTGCCGTCGAACGCCTTGGCCAGGTCCGCCGCCCACTCGGCGAACAGCCCGGTGTATTCCTCCTCGCCGCCGGCACCCGTGATGACCATCACACGACGCTCCTTGGCCTCGTTAAAAACAGCGACCTCCGCGGCCGGCTTGGCCAAGGGCAACAGCAGCAGGCTCAGCAAAAAAAATCTCATGGCAGCCAGTGCCTTCTTCGCAGCCACCACTCGGTGACGAGCAACAGCAGCGCGGCGGCGAACATCCACGGCAAATGCCACAGCGGGGTTAAAAACGACTCCATCACGGGCGATTGTTTCGTCGGCAACTCTTTCGCCCATTTGGCCAGGTCGCTGACAGCAAGCACGCGGCCGCCGGTGCGCTTGGCCAAGTCGCGCATCAGCGCGACGTTGGGCTGCAGCGAGCGGAACTCGTCCGCCGCCGGGTTGCTGGCCCAGCCGGTCTCGACGTCTCCGATCACCTTGCCGTCCTCGTCACGCACCTTGGCCCGCGCCACGTAGCCGCCCTCCTCGCGCGGGTTGTAAGTCGACCAGAACGCTCCGGTCTCGGTGCCGGCCGTCTCGACCGACAAGTCGATGGCCTTCGATTCGTCGCCGGCCGGCAGCACACTCAACTCGACGTTGGCGAAGCCAAGCGGCTTGAACTCCTCGTCGCGCGCGCGGACGATCAGTTTCCGGCCCGCGCCGGAGTCGGCTTCGGTGGTGAGTTGCACGCGGTTGGGCACGTCGGCGACGAGCCAGCGGATCATCTGCCGCCATGCGCGGGGGAGGTCTTCGCGCTTGCCGTCGCCGGCCATCTGCCAGCGCCACATGTCGCCGATGAGCAGCGCCGCCGACTTTCCGTGGCCGTAGCGCTGGACGACAAGCGCCGGGAGTTCGCCTCCGTTCTCGTCGGTCACCGAGGCCATCACGCTGGCGCCGGGTTTAATCCGGTCGACCTGGTTGAGCACGCGAAACTTGGGCATCTTCTCGAGGCGATCCTCTTCGTCCGCCTCGGTCTTGCGAAGGCGCACCCACGGGCTGATCAGCCCCTCGCGGGTGAGGGCAAACTCGAGATTGTCCACCGGCGAAATCGGGCCGCGGCGCTCCAAATAAACCGGCAGCAGCTCGGCGATCGGGGTGTTTTCGTAGTTGCCCTGCGTGAACGATTCCTGGCCGCCGAGCATCATGAACCCGGCGCCGCGCTCTGAGACGTAGCGCCGAATCAACTCAAGCTGATGCGGCATGAAAAACGCCGACTCCAGATCATCAAGAATGATCGCGTGATAGCCGAACAACTCGGCAGCGCTCTTCGGGAAACCGTCCTTCAATTCGTCCTCGTCCCTGACGTTGAGCCGCTTTAGGATTGGCTTGTCGTAGCGTTCCCCTTCCTCGTCGCCCCCGAAACCCTTGAAAAGCGGATTGCTGCTTTCGCCCTCGCGGCCAAGAAAAACGAATTTCGGTTCGCGCTTGGCGATGCGAATCAGGCCCACGAGATCGACCTGAGGATCGTCTTCGATTGCGCGCTTGAGAAACTTGTATTCCCAGTTGGGCCGGCCGGCGACGTAGAGGATTCGGTACGGCTCCCTACGCCGCTCGACCGCGACAATGCGGCGGTTGTTGGCCATCGTGGCCTCCTCTTCCTTGGCCTGGCCGTCTGGCTGTTCCGCTTGCCCAACCTCAACCGTATAAAATGAAACTCCAAGCGCATCCGGTTTGACTTCAAACTTGATATTCATCGCCTGACCAGCCGCAGTAAACTGGGTGTCGAGCAGCGCGCCATCTGGATCCAGCAGACGAACCTCGATTTGGTCGGCGGGAAAACCGGTCGCCGCGACAGTGCAGCGAATCGTCACCGGCGCATCCTCGAATGTCGATGACGTCACCTGCACCGAGGTGATCGAGATGTCCTTGATGTCTGATTTATTGCCCATGACGACCGGATAAACCGGCGGCAGTGGGCCAAGGCCATCGTTGAGGCTCTCGAGGTCGGTGGCGTTGCCGTCGCTGAATACCAGGATGCCAGCCAGCGAGCGGCCGCTGAAACGCTGGCCAAGGTTGCGGGTCGCGCCGATGAGCGAACTGGCGCGGCCCTTGAAATCGAGCGAGTCAAAATCGTCGGTCGTCCACAGCCGCGTGTCGAATGTGTAGCGGCGGATCTGGAAATTCTCGTCAAGCGCCTCCTGCCAGTCGCCCGGCTCCGGCTTGAGCGCCTTGGCCAATTCCTCCGCGCGCGAGGTCGTGCTGCCGGCGTCGCGGATGGCCATGCCCTGGCTGTTGTCGGCCAGCACGGCGATGATGTTTGCCCCCGGTTTGGCCTTCTTCCGCACCCACTGCGGTTCGAGCAGGCAAAAGCAGAGCAGCGCGATGCCGAGCGTCTTGAGGGTGATGCCGGTGAGCTTCAGGTGCATCGGCAGGCGAGCGCGCCCGTAGCCCCACAACGACACGAGAATCACCAACGCCGACACCCCCAGCGCCACCGGCAACCAGTCGCGACTCAGAAAAACAATGGAACCGTATTCAGACATTGACTAAACGCACTGCCCTTCTTTGATTCCTCTGCGTTTAATTCCTGGTGTCATTCTTCTCTTTGCGACCGCCGAGGCGTTCGTAGTAGCGGCGGACGAGTTCGGAGTACTGCGCCGGCACGGGCTCGTGATCGACCGGTACGAGTTCACGCTTGGGCTGACGTAGCGAAAGTTCCTGCTCGAGCCGCTTGTTGATCTCGGTCATCGGGCGAAGGATTTTCATGTCCACCATGTCCCACTTGGGCGGCTTGCCGTTTTCCTTGTTCTCACGGCGGATGTCGCGGGCACTCTGGCGCACCTCGGAAACCTGGTTGCGCAACTCGGGAATCTCGATGACTTCCTCGACCTCGCGGAGCCGATCCTCCCAGTCACGATAGTCGAGCCCGGTCAATGGGCCGTCGAAATCAAGGTCGTCCAAGTTCCGGAACAAGTCGGATCCGCCGCTGCTGCCACCAGTGTCGCGGTTGCCGTCCGGGCGCCGGTTGGGTTGGTCATTCGGGCCGCCCGGCTGGCCATCACGGCCTTGGGCGGTTTGCGGATTTTCCTGATCGCCGGGACGCTGTCCTTGGCCGGGTTGGCCTTGCTGTTCCTCACCTGCTTGGCCTCTGCCTTGGCGTTGTTGATTCTCTTCCTGCTCCTCGTTGGGTTGACCCTGGCCTTGACCGGGTTGGCTTTGCTGTTCCTCCCGCGCTTGGCCTTGGCCAAGCGGGTTTTGCTCGTCGCCTTGCTGTTCACGTTGGCGGCCGGGCTGTTGGCCTTGGCCTTGGCCTTCGTTCTGGGCTAGTTCCATCTCACGCTCAACCTCCTCGCGCAACTCGTCAAGCTGGGCGGCGGCGAAGCGCATGGCGTCCTCGTCGCTACCGATGATCTTCTCGGCAGCCTCCTCGACGGTGTCGCGCAACTCGGAAATGTTTTCGGTCAACTCCCGCTGGATGTCGCCGGTTTCGTTGAGCAAATTGTTGCGCATCAGCAGCGACAACTGGTCAAGTGACTCTTCCATGTTATCCTGCCGGGCGCGACGGACGCCATCTTCGAGTTTCTCAGAGAGGAGCTTCTCCGAATCCTCGGCCTCGCGGGAGACCTGCTCCATTTGCTGCAGCAAGTCCTCAAGTTGTCCCTTCTGCGACTCGGCCATGTCGAGCGCCTGCTTGAGCTCGCCCTCATCGCTGAGGGAGCGAAAGGTTTTCTGCCGGTCCTCCTCAATGGCCTTGTTCAATTCACTTTGCGTGTTGTCGAGCTCGCGCGCTTCCTGGCGCATCTCGCGCATGGCATCGGCAAATTCATTGGCGGTCTGCTCCTTGTACTCCTCCTCGACCTCATCAAGGTTCCGGCTGGCGCGCGAGCCGGAGTTGGCGGCTTGTGAAAGCTGTTGTTGCTCAAGGTTGCGGGCGGTCTGTTCCATCTGCTCGCGGGCCTCCTCGAGTTGCTGGCGCGACTCGGCAAGCTCATCGTCTTGGCTGCGATCCATCCGCTGCTGAACCTCGTCGAGATCGTCGATGAGGTTGCGCTGCTCGTCCTGCAGACGCTTGAGCTCGCGCTCGATACGCTCGCGCTCGGCCTCGTCCCCGGCGTCGAGCAGGGCAATCTGCAGTTCCTGCAGGCGCTGGTTCAGATCCGACTGCCGCCGCGCGAGTTCCTTGAGGCGATTGAGCGTCTGCAACTGCTCAGCGCGCTCGCCCTGCTGCTGGGCCTGTTGTCTTTGCCGCTCGGCCTTGCTCTCCAGCTCGTAGTTGTTGCGACTGTCCTGCATCTCGAGCTGGTCAAGCTGGCGCTGGGCGCGGTTGCTGTTGCCACGGCCCTGCTGCTGCTGGCGCTGTTGGCGAGCCTGCTGCCGGGACACTCGAAACTCATTCTCGCGCAGTTTCTGCAAATGCTGCAGGGCAGTCTGCTCGTCGATGATCGCCTCTGAGAGTGCTTCGGCAATGGCCTCCCCCTCGGCGTCCCTGGACTTGGCGAGGCTGTCGACGGCGGCCTGCATTGCCTCGTTGGCCTGATACGCCTGGCCGCCGGACTCGGAGTCCTGCAACAGCGCCGACGCCTGTTCGAGCATGCCGAGTAACTCGCCCTGCGAATCGAGCACGACCTGGATATCCTCGGCCAGTTTCTCGTCGGTGGCCTTGCGGCGCTTGATATTCCACGTGGCGCTGATGATGTCCTTCTGCGAATCGAGCAGGTTGGCGATGGACTGTTGCTGCTCGCCCCCCTGTTCACCGCCTTCGCCCTGCTGTTGCTGCTGGCGCATGCCCTCGGTGGCGGATCGGTTTTGGCGGAAGATTTCCTCGAACGGCCGCACCGTGGCGAAGAATAAATCACTGTATCCCCGGCGCAACTCGCCATCCCGGTCACGGTCGTCGGCCCACAGGAAATAACTCACTACCTGCCCCACCTCGACGCCCAAATCCTCCATCCGAAGCACGTGGGCAACAGCGAGCTTGTTGGTGGACAAGCCGTCGGCGGCGAGGGAAACATACTGCGGTTCCTCGCCGGCCAACTGGTAGCCGATGCCGGCATCAGCCAGCCCAAAGTCGTCGCGCACCACGCCCTGCAGCCGCATCTCCTCGATGGCCGACACCTCGGTATCACCCGCGGGCGCCTCAAACTTCAGCGCCGGGACGGCGTTCTCGAGCACGTTGAAAACATACAGGGACGGGAAGCGGTTCGTGCGCTCGTCGGCATCCTCAAGGTGCAACTCGTAACGGAACTCGCCCGACTCGCTGAAGTCGCGCAGTAGCTGGAACCGCGGGCTGCCATCGGCGAGTTGCTGCAGCGGAATGTCTTCGCCCCCGCCGTCGCGGGCCTTGAGCACCGCCGACGTGAGCGGCTTGTTGAATTGAAAATCGAACGTCAAGCCGGTGCCCTCGACGGCGGTGAGGCGGCGTGTGTTGTTGATGACCTTGTCGTCGCGGCCGGTGAACTCGGGGTAGTCGAGCCTGGCCTGCGACGACTTGAGCGCGGGGTACTCGAACACCGACAGCCGGTACAGCTCACCCTGTTGCCCGTCGTAAACCACGCTGTACACGGCGTTCGACTGCACGTTGGACAGGCGGTAGCTGTAAGTCGGGTCGTCGAGGCTTTGCACCATCGTCATCCAGCGCTTGGCCTGCCCCTGTTCCTTCACGGTCAGCTTCACGTCGGACCGAAAGTCGCCGAACTTGGCCGAGACGATCAGGCTCGTGCCACGCTCAATCGCGGTGTCGCCCGGCTTCACCTCGACGCCACCCCTGGCCAGGCGCGCCGCCGATTCGTCGCTGGTTCCCGGCAATTGAAACGCCGCCAGCGCAAACACAACCAGAGCGGCGGCGTGGTAAAGATGCGTCAGTGCCAGTCGGCCGTTGGCCTCAAATTCCCAACCCTGCTCGTGGGCCGCGTTGAGCGCCTCGGTCAGCACGCACTGCTGCAGGTAGTCGAGTTTGTCGGGGTCGTTTTTTGAGATCTGCTCCGAGGCGGTCTCGAGCAGCTTGTTTAGGGCGGGGTGGTGTTGCTCGATCCTCCGAACGATCTCGGCCAGCGTCAGCCAGTCCACACTCAGCACTTTCACGAAAACCAGAGCCGCCAGAGCGGCGGCACTCGTCCCGATGATCGGCCAGGCGAGGCGCACATCAAGGCCGGCCGCTTGGCCAAGCGCGATGGCGCCGAGACAGGCCACGGCGCAGACGGCCCAGCAAATGGCCAGACCGGAGTAAAGTTTCTGCCGACGATGCTGCTGCCGATGGAGCATCAGGAATTCCTGGAGTGTTTTTGGCTCTTTCATATCGCTGCGGGTTCTGCCGTCCGGCTGCCCTTCGCGGCCAGCACGGTTTCAAGAGTGACAAACAAAAGCACCGCCGCCAAGGCCCACTGCCAGTATTCGCGACGGTGCGTCTCCGTTTTTTTAGCCGCCTCGACGGCGAGCGGCGCGGCTGCCGGGGCGCTCATCGGCAGGCCGAGTTTTTTAAATTGCTCCATGACGATCGGCTCGGTGCGGCTCTCCGCCGCCGTGAGGTTCACCGCGAACGTCTCCGACCAGCCGCTGCCCTTCGCGGTGTACAGGCCGGGAGCGGCCGGCGTGAAAACGGTGTCCACCGGAATCGCCGCCGCCCCGTCGCCGGGCGGCATGACGGTGACGCCGCCGCCTTGGCCGTTGTTGAACCGTGCCACGTCGACCTCACGACCAATCACGAACTGCCGCGACTGGGTTTTGTCCTCGAGCACCGGCAGGAGGATCGAGTAGAGCAACGGGATGAACTTGGTCGAGAGCGCCAGTTGGCTGTCGGCCGGTGTCCAGCCGGAGGCCATCACCAGCAACCGGCCATCGCCGCGCCGCGCCGCAAGCCAAGCCGGTGCGCCGGAGTCAAACCGCGCGAGCACGTCGATGCCCTCGTCGGGCAGATTTTGCAACTCGCGATGTTTCCAAAAATGCAGGTTTGTGAAGTCGCTGAATCGCGCGTCGCGGAACACCGCCAAAACCGGGTCGTCCAGCTTGAGCGAATGAAGCAGCGCGTAGTCGCTCGACGCGATGTCGCGGATGACCACGCCGTCCGCACCAAGCCACTGCCCGAGGTTCGCGGCCTGGCTCGGCGACTGCACGACCATCAGCGCCGTGGAGCCTCCCTCGATCGCTTGGCCAAGCGCTTGGGCCAGCGGGTCGTCGACGGCATCGCCGATGACGAACAGGTCGGCCTCCGGCAATGGGTCGGTCGATTTGCCGCTGACGGCCTCGACCTGAAAATCGAGAGTGCTCGATTTTTGGAAGGCGCTTTTGAGATAAAACAGCGAGCCCTCGGCGTCGTTCGGTTTGTCCTCGCCAATGTAAACGATGCGCACGGTCTGCTGCCGGTTTTGCGCGAAATGAAACTGGTTGTCGAACTCCGCCGCGTCGCCCCGGATGGCCAGTCGCTCGACGGACTTCCCCGCCCATTCGCCCGGCAACTCGACCACCCGGCTGCGGCCCGGCGGGACGTGCACTATTTGGCTGAGAGTCTCGCCGGCAGTCGTGTGCGCCAAGAACTCCAGCTCATCGCTGATGCCGTTGGCTGAGTTGCTGATGCGGAACGACGGCGCGGCCCCGGCGGTGGCCCACGGCATGCGGGAGGCGACCTGTTCGATACCGGCGTTGCCCTGGTCGTCCTCGCCGATCTGCTCGAGCGTCACCCTGATGCCGGTGGGCCATTCGTAGCCCTGCACAGCGTCGAGACGACTGCCCTTCTGCAAATCACTGATGACGATAATCTCACGCCTGGCCAAGGGCTGTTCGTCCGCTTCCGGCTCAGCCTCCTGTATCGCCTCGACGACGAAAACAAGCGCTTGGCCAAGGTTGCTCCCGCCGAAGCCCGGCTTGGCCAAGCGCTCGAGTTGGGTGTTCACCTCCGCCTCGGAGGCACTGCCGAGCCACGACTTGACCTCGGCCAACGACGCCGTCGAGTCATCGTAGGCGATCAGCGTGAAGCGGTCGCCGGGGCCGAGTTGGCCAAGCGCGGTTTGCACCTTGGCCTTGGCCTGCTGCCACAGATCGCCGCGCTGCATGCTGGCGCTGCGGTCGAGCAGCACGGTGATCCATTGGCGGTCGCGCCGCGCCGCATCGGCGGGATCGTCCACCGTGGTGAACGGCCGCGCAAAAACGAAGGCCAGCAACAGCAACGCAAGGCAGCGCAGCAGCAGCAGCAGCAGGTGCGTCGGCCGCCGCTTGCGATCCACCGGCGGCTTGGTCTTGTCGAGGAACATCAGGCTGCCGAATTCCTGTTTGTTTTTCGGCCGGTCGTGCAGCAGGTGCAGGATGATCGGGATGGCGAGGCCAAGCGCCCCCAGCAAATAAAGTGGCGTCAGGAAACTCATGCCGCACTCCTCCCGGGCGAGCGGCGCTGCCGAACGACGGCGCGCGCGGGGCGTTCCTCGAGGAAGCGCTGCAACACCCGCTCGAGCGGCTCGGCGGTGGTCACGCGGAAACCGGGGATGCCCTGCGCGCTGAATATCGCGTCGAGCGCGGCGTTGTGCGCGTTGTATTTTTGCTGATACGACTCCCGGGCCATTCCCGGGTCGAGGATGAGGTTTTGGCCGCTCTCCATGTCCTCGAAGATCGCGGCGTCCTCGAAATTGAAATCGACCTCGCGCGGGTGCAGCACCTGCACAGCGCGGACATCGTGCCCGGCGGCGGTGAACAGGCTCAGGCAGCGTTCCAACTCGCCGAGCGGCGAGAGGAAATCGGACACGAGCACGATCATGCCGCGCTTGCCGACGAGCGAGGCGAGTTTCTCCAGCGCCTGGCAGAGATCCGTGGCGTTGCCGGCCGGCTGGGTCTCGAGCCGGCCAAGGATCGTTTTCAACTGGTCCCGCCGGTAGCGCGGCGGGATGAACTCGCGCACGTCGCGGTCGAATGTCGCCAGGCCAACGGCGTCGCGCTGCTGCGTGAGGAACCACGCCAGCGACGCGGCGAATGTGCGGGCGTAATCGCTTTTCTTGACGCCGGCATCGTCGCCGCCGAACTCCATCGACTTGGAAAAATCAACCAGGAACGTGCAGCGCAGGTTGGTTTCGTCCTCGAATTTCTTGATGAACTCGCGGTCGGTCCGCGCCATCACTTTCCAGTCGAGAAACCGGACGTCATCGCCGGGTGAGTATTGGCGGTACTCGGTGAACTCGGTGGAAAAACCGGTGCGCGGACTGCGGTGCAACCCGCTCATGAACCCCTCGACTACGGCACGCGCGCGGAGCGAAAGGCTCCTGATTTCCATCAGGGCTTTCGGATCCAGAAAGCGGTGCGTTGTGGTGGGACGACTCACGGCACGGATACGGTCTCGAGGAGTTTCTCGACGACTTTGTCGGCGTCGACCCCTTCGGCCTCGGCCTTGAAATTGGGCAGGATGCGATGGCGCAGCACCGGCACGGCGAGCGCCTTGACGTCGTCCGGCGTGACGTGGGAGCGGCCCTGCAACAGCGCGCGCGCCTTGCCGCCGAGGATCAGCGCCTGCCCGGCTCGAAGGCCCGCGCCCCAGTTGACCCACTCGTTGACAAAGTCGGGTGCGCCCTTCTGGCCGGGACGCGAACTCGCGGCCAGGCGCACGGCGTAACGCACGACCGAGTCGGCCACCGGCACCTTGCGCACGACGCCCTGGATGCGCAGAACCTCCTCGGCGCTGAACACGGGGTTCAGCTGCACCTCGTCGCGCCGGGTGGTCTCGCTAACGACGCGCACCTCGTCCTCCTCCGGCAGGTAGTCGATGAACACGTTGAGCATGAAGCGGTCGAGTTGCGCCTCCGGCAGCGGGTAGGTGCCCTCCATCTCGATCGGGTTTTGCGTGGCGAGCACGAAAAACGGCTTGGGCAACTCACGGCTTGTGCCGCCGACGGTCACCTGTTTTTCCTGCATCGCCTCGAGCAGCGCGGCCTGCGTCTTGGGCGGCGTGCGGTTGATCTCGTCGGCCAGCAGGACGTTGGTGAACACCGGGCCTTTCACGAAGCGCAGCTCCCGCCCGTGCTCGCCGTCGGTGAGAATCTCGGTGCCGGTGATGTCCGCCGGCATGAGGTCGGGCGTGAACTGGATGCGATGAAACTCGAGGTCGAAAATCCCGGCGATGGCGCGCACCATCAGCGTCTTGGCCAGGCCGGGCACGCCGGTGATGAGGCAGTTGCCACCGGCGAAGAGCGTGACGAGAATCTCCTCGACCGCCGCCTTCTGCCCGATGATGACCCGGCCAAGTTCCTGTTCTATTTTCTCGCGGCTGGCGGCGATCTGCTCGACCGCCAGCCGATCCTGCTCGTGTGTGGTTTCTGTGGTTTCCATGTTTAGTGAGTCATTGAATAAAAAATAATGTTGATGCCCATCGGGTACGCCTTTGGCTCGGAGAATTCCTTGAAATACCACTCGTTGCGGCTCTCCTCCTCCCAGCCGTCGCCGAGGTCGGTGTTGTGGCAGAAGATCGCCATCAACCGGCCGTCGTCGTCGTAAACCCCGCGGTAGTGCGGTGTCTCCGCGTCGGTTCGCTCCCAAGTGATGCCGTACGGCGCGCCTTGGATGGCGGTGCCGGGGTTGGGCACCTGCGGCTTTTCCTTGAGCGGAAACACGCACTGGAACACCTCGTGCTCGAGCGGCAGCTCCACGATCTCCCGCGCCGGGAACACCCGCCGAAACTCGCGCTCGAAATTCCGCCACTCGGCCTCGCCCCAGAAATCGTCCACCATCAGGAACCCGCCGGTGAGCAGGTACTTTCGCAGCGCCTTGACCTCGTCGTCGCTGAAGGTCAGTTCGCCCGGCTCGATGAGATAAATGAACGGGTATTGAAACAGCTTGGCCTCGGTGAGGGTGAGCACCGTGCCGTCGGGATCGACCTTGAGCGCGGTGAGCTGCTGCAGTCGGAACGACATGTTGAGGTCGCTCTCGGGATAATCGATCGACCACTTGTCGCGGCCGCGCCAACCGCCGCCCCACGAGTCGTACTGGATGCGGGCAAAGGTGAACGTGTCGTGCGGCATCTCCTCGTCGCGGCCCCAGTTTTCCACCCCGCCGCGTTTGTCGCGCTCGCCGCGAGACCAGCCGTGCTGGCTCCACGCCAAGAGCGTTGCCAGCGTCAGCGCGGCGAGCACCAGGCCAAGGCCAAGCCGGCGGGTGGGTTTCCGGAGGGACTTCATTGCGCCTTGGCCTCTCCGGCGGGTGGCTCGGGCTTGGCCAAGCGGGTGAGCAGTTTCTGTGCGGCACGGAACCTTGGCGCGTCCTCGAGCGCCTGCAGCACGTGGCGCTTGGCCTCGAGCGGCGACGGGCCGGCCAGCGCGGTGGCCAGCCGGAAATGCAGATCCACCGGGTCGGCCGGATCAAGCAGCAGCAGTCGCTTGAGCGGCCGGATGGTCGCCGCTGTGTTGCCGGTTTGCTGCGCGGTGAGGGCCATGAAACGGTGGCCAATGGGTGAGAGCGGGTTGGCCGAGAAGAATCGCTTGGCCAGTCGATCGACCGCTTCCCAGTTTTCGCGCTCGGCGTGAATCTCCATCAACCGCCCGTACAGTTTTGTCGCCGCATCCTCGATGGCGGCCCATTGCTCGAGCACGGCGAGCTCGTCCTCCGCCTGGCCAAGTTCGCGGTGCGCCCGGGCGAGCATGCCGTACGGCGAGCCGCCGCCGCGCTGTCGCGGGTGCAGCCGGATCGACCGCTCGAGCAGCGGGATCGCCTCGAGGAATTTCTCCTCCTCGACGAGGTTGGCGCAGGTGGTGTTGAGTGCCCAGATGTTGTTCGGGTTGGCCTCGAGCCAATCGACGATGGCGTTCTTGTCGAGCGGATTGACCTCGAGCGGGCTCGGCTTGGCCAGGTCCGCCTCGGCGGCGAACGCCTTGGCCAAGCCGGTGGCGAACTCGGCGAAGCCGGCCTCGAGCTTGGCCAAGGGGGCAGCGTGCTGCTCGATGGCGATGTTGATGAACACCCCCTGGCCAAGGTCGTGCAGGATGTTGCTGATGCACACCTCGCCAAAATGTTTCACGAGATACTCGACCACGAGCGACGACTGATAATAGGCGAACTGCATGTGCTCCGGGCTCTTGGGCACGATGAACGCCATGCTGAGCCGCTCGATCGGCGTCATCTCGCCGCCGAGGATGAATTCGCGGTACTCGGGCGTCATTTGCTCGCCCCACGAGCTGTGCCGGAGCCGCTCCTCGTAAACGGAGATGCCCTCACTGAACCAGCGCGGCATCTTGTTGAGCGTCTTTTGTAGCGTGATGACATGGCAGTACTCGTGCCAGAGCAGCGACTGCCAATTCTGCTGAAAGCCGATAAGCGACTTGGGGCTGTTGGCCGTGATCAGCTTGCCGAAGCAGACGCCCATGTAGCCGTCGCCGCCCGGGATGCCAAACGTCCGCACGGCAAAGTCCTTTTTCTCGGGGAAAATCTCGACGATCACCGGGCCTTCAATTTGCGTGTCGTATTTTACGGAGAACAACTCGCGGGCCTCGGTCAGCAGGTCGATCGCCTCGTCACCATACAATGCCGCCTCGTCGGGGGTCATCCGCAACAGGAAACCGTTGCGGTCGATCGTCGTGTATTTTTTCAGCGAGTCATGCAGCGTGAGCAGATTGTACGTGGTCACGTCGTAGCCGTCGGCTTTGTGCGCCTCCTCGGCCAACCGCCACCCTTCCTCCTCCTGTCCCAGCCGCAGCAAATCCTGCGCAAGTTGCGTCTTGGCCTGCAGATAATCCTTGCTGAACTCCAGCGCCTGCCGCTGATGCGCCGCGCCCTCCGCGAAGAGGTATTTCGACGAGAGTTTTTTGCCGATCTCGTGATCCACCAGCGGGTTGGTCTTCCAATATTTCAAGCCACTCGCTCGCGCCGACTTGGCTTTGTCCGGCTCGTTCCGAACAGTGTGGAGCGCGGCCTGCAACGCCCAGCTCGCGGCGTGGTTCGGGTTGATCTTGAAGATCGCCTTGAGGATGCCGTTCGCGGTGTCGTACTGCTCGGCGTCGGCCTGGTTGTGCGCCTGCAACAGCAGCGACGGGACGTGGTCGGGGTTGGTGAACATCGCCGTGTGCAGCGGTTCCCCCATCTGCGACGGATCGCTCTCGGCGTAGGCCTTGGCCAGGCCGTACAGCAGGTCAGCGTCGTCCGGGTAATGCCCGATTGCCCTGGTGAAGGTCTGCCCCGCCAGCTTAAAATCACGCTTGGCGAGGGCCAGTTCACCGGTGGCCAACAAAGCCTCGCGATTGTCGGGGCTCGACTTGAGCACGCGGTCGAACAGGTTCTCCTTCACCTGCTTGGGATCGGTGGCGGCAGCCTTGAGCAGCGCGCGACCGATGAAGATGAGCGTATTCTCATCGCTGATACCGCGTTGGCCGTTGAGGAACTGCATGATGACCTGCAGCATCTGGCCGGCCTGCGCGGCGTCGCCGTTGGCCTCGTAGGCGAGATGAAACAGCCAAAGCGCCTCGGCGTTGAAACGGTAGCGGTAATCCTTCAGCAACTCGGTGGCGAACTGCATCGCCTCGGGGTACTCGCCGGTGGTCAACCGCGCCCGGAGCAGCAACAACCGCCAACCGCTGTCGTACTCGTTGGCGGCGATGGCCGCCTCGCTGGCCTTGATCGCTTTGGCGTACTCGCCGGTGGCATACAGTTGGCGCGCCTCCTTCAACGTCGCCGCCCGCGCCTGGCCAAGCGCCAAGCAGAGCAACGCCAAGAGCGTGCAAAACCGAATTGTGCGATGCATCGAACCCACCACCAAGCTCATACCTCCCAAGGGCGGATTAAGTTACTGTTGACGTGGAAAAAACGTATCACCGGATCGCCGTCAGCGTCCGTTTACAACCCGGTTTCTTCAAGACAAATCGCGGGCGGGGCATTGCTTTGCGGCCGGGTGCTGGTAGGCTTTTCCGCTATGAAACTGCGCCGATTGTCTGTCTTGGTTGCTTTCGCCGTTGCCGGAGCCACTTGGCCCGTCACGGCGGCGGAGTCCACCGTTCGCCTCACCCGCGTGCCCGGCCACGGTGTCCAGCCCAAGGCCGTGCTGGATCCCAAAGGCACACTGCACTTGGTTTACCTCGCCGGCGACGCCGGCGGCTCAGATGTGTTTTACACCCGGCGCAATGCGGGAGAGTCCGAGTTCGCCAAGCCGCTGCGCGTCAATCAAACCCCCGGCAGCGCAGTGGCGATGGGCACCATCCGTGGCGCCAAGCTCGCGCTTGGCCAAGCGGGCCGCGTGCACGTCGCGTGGAACGGTTCGCACAAGGCGGGCAAACACGGCCACGGCGCGCCGATGTTTTACACGCGGCTGAAACAGGACGGCAGCGGCTTCGAGTCGGAACGCAATCTCATGACCCGCACCCGCGCACTCGACGGCGGCGGCGCAGTGGTCGCCGACGCCAGCGGCAACGTCCAAGTCGTCTGGCACGCCGCCCCGTTGGACGCCGGGCATGGCGAGAGTTCGCGGGGCGTTTACGTGGCCAAGTCGACCGACCACGGCAAGACATTTGCCCGCGAGGTGAGCATCAATCCCCTGCCCGGCACGTGCGGTTGCTGTGGACTCGACGCCTTCCTCGACCGGGACGGCAAACTGCTGACCCTTTACCGGGGAATGAACGATGCCCAACGCGACATGATGCTGCTCGTCGGCAACCAACCGGCCGCCACCAAGTCGCTGATCGTCGGCCCGTGGACGGTGCGCACCTGCCCGATGAGCGCGGCGGCGTTTGCCCAGGCCCGAGGAGGCATCGCCGGCGCGTGGGAGGCCAAGGGCAACATCCACCTAGGCTGGTTCGGCGCCGGCAAACCGTCCGTGAAAAACAGCACACTCATTCACCGCAAAGCTCATCAGCGGCATCCGTCCATCGCCGCCAACAACGACGGCTCGATGCTGGTGGCGTGGTCGGAAAACACCGGCTGGAAAAAAGGCGGCGACCTCGCCTGGCGTATTTACGACGCCGAGGCCAAACTGACCGACCGACAAGGCCAACGCCTCCACAGCGTGCCCAAGTGGAGCTTCGCCGCCGCCGTCGCCCACCTCGACGGCACATTCGAGATCCTGCACTAACCCCGCTTGGCCAAGCGGTATCGAGGAGTTTACATCAAAAAAACTTGCTTCGGCGGCGGTTCAGCGTGGACAGTCGGCGCATGGATCAGCCGGATCAATTACGGGAACTCTTTCGGATGCAGAAATCGCTCAATGAGCGGATCGGCGTGCAGACCGACGAAATGAGCGACGAGCAAAAAACCGAATGGGTGCTCAACTACTGCCGCGCCATGGGTCAGGAAATCGCCGAGTTGACCGACAGCGTTCCGTGGAAATGGTGGGCCAAGTACCAAAAACTCGACGAGCAAAACGCCCGCGTCGAGGTCGTCGACCTGTTCCATTTTCTCATCAGTCTCGCGCAGGTACTCGGCATGAGCGCCGACGATATCTTCGCCGCATACGTGAAAAAGAATGAAGTCAACTTCCAGCGGCAGGATAGCGGCTACACCGAAAAGAACGAGGACGACTCACGCCACATTTAAGGCCGCACCGCCCATGAGTGATCCCAGCGCTGACATCGCCAAGGTGCTGATTTCCGAGGAGGAAATCCGGCGGCGCGTCGGGGAGTTGGCGGCGCAGGTGCAGTCGGACTTCGCCGGGCGCGACCTCGTCGTGGTCGGGCTGCTCACCGGGACGCTGATGTTTCTCGCCGACCTCGTGCGCAAAATCGACCTGCCGCTGCGGCTCGACTTCATCGGCGTGTCCAGCTACGGCGACGGCACCGAGTCGCGCGAACTCGTGTTCACCAAGGAATTGAAACTCGACGTGGCCAACCGCGACGTGCTGCTCGTGGACGACATCCTCGACACCGGAAAAACGCTCCGCGCCGTCATTGACAAACTGAACGGCATGACCCCTCGCCAGGTTCGCACTTGCGTCCTGCTCTCCAAAAAAGCGCGACGCGAATACGACATCCCCGCCGACTACATCGGCTTCGAAATCCCGGACAAGTTCGTCGTCGGCTACGGCCTCGATTACGCGGAAAAATACCGCAATCTGCCACACATCGGTGTGCTGAAACCGGAGTTGTACTCTTGAAAGTCTTGGTGAAATTCTGGTCCTATTTCCGAGACCACACCGGTTGTGCCGAAACGGCACTCGAACTAGCCAAGGGCACCACACTCGGCGAGACACACGCGGCAGTGCTCGACGAATTTCCAAAACTAGCCGGTTCAAAAAACAGCACCCTCAAGGCCGTTGGCCTGGAATATGAAGATGACGACTTCGTGCTCAGCGACGGCGATGAGGTTTCGTTTTTTCCGCCGGTACAGGGAGGTTGACTGATGAAAACGGAACTAACCATTTCAACTGGCGCAATCGACGAGGCGGCCTTGGCCAAGTGTCGGGAGATGGGCAAAGGCATGGGAGCAGTGATTTGCTTCTCGGGCGTGGTGCGCGAAATCGAAGGTGATGCCCCTATCACCGCGATCGATTATGAGGCCCACGAGGAAATGGCCCGCCACCAATTCGCCCTGATCTTCGACGCCGTCGAAAAAAGTTGGCCGGTGGAGTCGGTGCGCTTGGTTCATCGGCTCGGCGTGGTGCCGGTGAACGAGCCGTCGCTGTGGGTGGAAGTGACCGCGCCGCACCGTGCGGAGGCATTCGACGCCTGCCAGTTCGTCATCGACGAGATGAAACAAAAAGTGCCGATCTGGAAAAAGCCACTGCCGGCCTAGCCCAGTACCTCGCGTGCCCAGGCGAGGGCTTGTTCGCGGGTGGTGAGTTCGCCGGCGAGTTGGCGGTTGCGGATGTCGCTGAGCAGCCTGCCCAGTTCCGCCCCCGGCGCTTGGCCAAGCGCGATCAGGTCGCCGCCATCGACCAGCGGTTTTTGCAACTCCGGCTGGTCTTGGAACTCGGCGAGCTTGGACTCCAAAAACTCGGCGTTGTCGAGCTTGCCGGAGGAGGCTAGGCTGTCGAGCCGGTGCAACGTCAGCTCGACCGGGAAGGTCGGGCGGAGGAACAGTTTTCGCAACGTGGCGGGGCGCATTTGTTGCGCGTCCTTCAACTGCATGTGATGGCGCACGCAGGTTTTCACCACAGCGCTGTTGGCCTTGGGGAAGCGCAGGCGGTTCATGATTTCCAGCGTCATGACGGCTCCGACTTTTTCGTGACCCAAAAAACGGATGCGCCCCTCGTCGCGGCTCTGTGTCGCCGGCTTGGCGATGTCGTGCATCAGCACCGACCAAACAAGTGTCGTGCCGGCGTCGGCCGGCAGTTGGCCGAGCATGAAGCGAATGTGGGTGAACACATCGCCCTCTGGATGATATTCCGGCGGCTGCTCGCAACCGATGGTGGCGGCCAGCTCCGGCAGCACCTCGGGCAGCAGCCGGCTCTCGTGCAGCAGGTCGAGCCCGCGCGCGGCGTGCGGCGGGCGGAACAGTTTCAGCAACTCATCGCGGATGCGCTCGGCGCTCACTTCGCGGATGGCGGCGGCGTGTTGCTGCACGGCGGCGAACGTCGCCGGGTCGATCTCGAACCCAAGCTGCGCGGCGAAGCGCACGGCGCGGAGCAGCCGCAGCCGGTCCTCGCCGAAGCGTTTTGCCGGGGAGCCGATGGTGCGGATGCACCGGGCCTCGAGGTCGGCCCGGCCGCCGACCCAGTCGTGCATCTCGTCGGCGAGCGGGTCGTAAAACAGGCCGTTGATGGTGAAGTCGCGCCGCAGGGCATCCTCGCGCGCGTCGGTGAATCGCACGCTGCCGGGGCGCCGGCCGTCGGTGTAGTCGCCCTCGGCGCGGAAGGTGGCCACCTGATATTCGTGGCCGGCCTCGAGCACCATGATCACGCCGTACTGTTTGCCGACCGGGATGGTTTTGCGGAACAGTTGCTCGATCTCATCCGGCGTGGCGTCGGTGGCGATGTCGTAGTCGGTCGGCGCTTGGCCAAGCCGGTCGTCACGCACGCAGCCACCCACCCAATACGCCTGAAACCCGGCCCCGACGAGGCGCTGGGCCAAGCCGTGCGCGCCAGCCTTGAGGCTGTCGGGGTTGGGCTGGATTTTTGGGTTCATGGCTGGGCCACTCGGGCCGTTGGGCCAGTTTTCCCCGAAAACCAACCGCGGGCAAGCCACGGAAAATGCTGGCGGCAGTCCGGTTTGATGTAATTCTCAAAATTTCTTTCCCGACTTTGGTAGCTCGATTACGCTTCCGCGCGTGCCGACCAATCGCAAGACTGGCGAGAAGATGCTGCGAGGCATCCCCGTATCGCAGGGGGTGAGCCGCAGCCGTGTCGTGGTGTTGGACCGCACGCGGATCGACCCGGCGAAGTGGGGCATCCTCGAGTCTGACCCGGCCGGGGAGGAGGATCGGCTCCAGGCGTCCCTGGTGGAAACGCGCCGGCAAATCCTCGCCGTGCAGGAGCGGTTGCGCGAGGCGCTGGGCGCCAAGGAGGCGCAGATTTTCGACGCGCACCTGCTGGTGCTGGAGGATCCGATGCTGATTGAGGAGGCGACGCGGTTCATCCGGGAGGACTTGGTCACGGCCGAGTTCGCGTTCCACGAGGCATCGGAAAAATATGCCGAGGCGCTGGGCAAGGTGGATGACTCCTACCTGAGCGAACGGGCCGCCGACATTCGCGACGTGGCACAGCGGGTGCTGGCCGACCTGATGGGCCAAGCGCTTTGCACCGGCCTGGCCGACCTGACCGAGCCGTGCGTGGTGGTGGCCCACGACCTGACGCCGTCCGACACGGCGATGATGGATCCGGCGATGGTGCTGGGGTTCGTCACCGAGGTTGGCAGCCGCACATCACACACGGCCATCCTTGCGCGTTCGCTGCGCATCCCGGCGGTGCTCGGGCTGGGCGAGGCGATCAGCGAGTTGCACACCGGCGAGTCGGTGCTGCTCGACGGCTTCAACGGCTTCGTCGTCATTGATCCGTCGGAGCAGACGCTCTTCGAGTACGGCCAACTGGTCGACCGGCAGACCTCGATCGAGGAGAGCCTCGAGGTGATCCACGACGACGCGGCCGAGACGCGGGACGGCCACCGGATCATTCTCTCAGCCAACATCGAGCGCGCGGCCGATGTCGAGAGCGTTCTCCAGTGCGGCGCGATCGGTGTTGGCCTGTTTCGCACCGAGTTTTTGTTCATCAACCGAAGCGACCTGCCGGACGAGGAGGAACAGTTTGCGGCATACCGCAAGGTGACCGAGTCGCTCGCGCCGGACCCGGTGATTATCCGCACGCTCGATCTTGGCGGCGACAAGCTGCTCTCGCACGTGAACGTGGCGGAGGAGATGAACCCGTTCCTCGGATGGCGCGCCATCCGACTGTGCCTTGAGGAGAAGGACCTGTTCCGCACGCAGCTCCGCGCCATCCTGCGGGCGAGCGTCTTTGGCAACCTAAAAATCATGTACCCGATGATCTCCGGCGTGGAGGAACTCGAGGCCGCAAACGTGTTGCTCGACGAGTGCCGCGAACAACTCCGCGACGAGGGGGTGGCGTTCGCCGAGGACGTTGAGATCGGGGTAATGATCGAGACGCCATCGGCGGCGATGATCGCCGACAGCCTGGCCAAGCGCGTGAAGTTTTTCAGCATCGGCACCAACGACCTCATCCAGTACGCGTTGGCGGTGGATCGGTTGAACGAGAAGATCGCCCACCTCTACGAGCCGACGCACCCCGGCATCCTGCGCCTGATCAAGGCGACGGTGGACGCCGGCCAGGCGCACGGCATCTGGACCGGCATCTGCGGCGAGATGGCTGGCGACCTCGCCGCCGTGCCGCTGTTGCTGGGACTGGGCGTGTCCGAGTTGAGCGTGACCCCCTCGATGGTGCCGCGAGTGAAGATGCTCATCCGCAGCATCGAAATGTCGGAGGCACGGAAACTGGCGGAGTTTGCGCTGGACAGCGATTCGCCGAAGGAAATCCTCGCGCGCGCCGAGGCACTGGCCAAGGCAGCCGTGCCGAGTTTTTTTGAGGGGGGGGCGTAACGGCCACACGGTGGCGCGCTTGGCCAAGGCGCGTCACGGCTGCCACGCCTTGAACTCCGGCAGGCGGCGCACGTTGGTGAAGCGCGGATCCTTTGCCACGCGATTGTAAATGTTATC
>Ga0310122_10000604_pt1 | contig 22821 bp, 24 predicted proteins | sample CB6_Bottom_1051__FD_203503 | JGI IMG/M metagenome (GOLD analysis project Ga0310122, IMG submission 203503) | Marine microbial communities from Western Arctic Ocean, Canada - CB6_Bottom_1051 | ecosystem: Environmental > Aquatic > Marine > Oceanic | place: Canada: Western Arctic Ocean | collected...
CGCGACGCCTTCTGTCGGGAGAGGAAGCTCATTTGCGCGATTCGGGGCGAGGTCTTCGGGTGCTGGCGGCTCCCGGACAAGTGAGACTCCAACCTGGTATCAGCTCACCGCCAGGGCCATCGCACTCCTCCGAGGCCGAAATCCCCCTGCGTCCCAAGGTCGGTCCATCCCGGTATCACCACGACGACTTCACGGATTCAGGCTGGGCATATTTGTCCTGTAGTCGAAAATCCAGGATGCGAATTTCTGTTCGCCCGTAATTGCGAGTAAGATTCTTCACGCTTGTTGCGACCACGCTGCGGACCCTCTTGGCAAGCCCTGCGGGTATAGTCCCGGGATATTCTACAGCAGTGAAATCGATAGGGTTATTAGACCTGTCGTAGAACACTACCAAGCATTAGACTTTCCGCACTCCCTCGCGAAGTTGGTTGTGAATTGAAAAGTCAAAAGCCCCGCCCGCACTGCCATAATCAGAATTTGCCCATAATAGCTGCTTTCCGACAACTCCCTCTCTGTTCGGATCACCGAGGTCAGCCATTATTGATTCTGCCGCTTTGGCCGACTTGACTTGTGACAAGGGTTTTGTCGGACCTACTTTTCCGAGCAGCGCACTCAAGTAATTTACCGGAATAGCGAAATTCAGATTCTGCCCATTTCGGAAAAATGCCACTGAAACTCCGATGACCTCGCCCCTGCTATTGAGCACCGGACCACCGCTGCTACCCGGAGAGATCGGAGCGGTGATCTGTAGGAATCTATCTGTCCCCCACTTGCGAATGCTACTGATTATAAATCAGACTCAAGCAGGCGCACGTAAATCACTGTTATCTCTCGACTTTATGCTTTAATCAATTGTTAATAATAGGCTTAGCTTGTTCACTCGACCTCACTTAAATACTTGAAAGTACACCGGAGTTCCTGTATATTTGGGGAAGTATTGGGGAAACCATCTCAGCCAAGGAGGACCAGCATCATGGCACGTCCGACGAGCTCGCCAGGATTTGGCCAGGTGAGACTGCGCAAACACGGTCGATACTGGTACGCCAGATTCACCCATGCCGGCAAGCGCCACGAGATACCATTGCGTGTGACCAACAAGGTGCCGGCTGAAGCGAAGGCGCGACAGATCAACGATGCGCTGGACTGCGGAGAGCCTTGGGAGTGGGTGACCGGGCGACTGCCAGCAGGCTCTCGGACGTTCGCCGAGGTCGCGGAGGAGTACCTGGACAAGGGTAGTCGATGGGCCGACTCGACGCGTAAGGCAAATCTATCGACGGTTCGCATGCTGGTGCGGGAGTTCGGCGGGCTTCCGGTAACCCAGATTGACGGCAGGGGGATTGAAGCGTACCTGGCGAGGAGAAGGGACGATCAAGACGAACCGTTGAGCAAAGCGAGCCGCAATCGCTACCTGTGCGTCCTCAAGGTCGTCCTCGGGAAGGCACAGGAGTGGGGGTACGTTCCCCTAAACGCGGCTGCGAACGTGAAGATGGAGCCAGAGGGACGTAAGCAGCCCAACCCGATCAGGCAAGACGAGAAAGAACGGCTATTGGCCGCGTTGCAGCCGCAACACAGGCGGATTGCTGAGATTTATTTGCAGACAGGAATGCGCCGTGGGGAACTCGTGAGCCTGCTGTGGGGCGATGTGGACTTCGCCGCCGGTACAATGACGATTCGTGATCCAAAGAACCGCCGTGACCGTACCATCCCAATGAGCGTCCGTGTGTGTCAGGCTCTGCAGGAACGTCGCCGGGAGTGGGAGGCCGAGCGCCGTGGCAGGCAGGTCGATCTGCGCGTGTTCGGCCCCCCTGCGGACATTCGCCAGGTACTGAATCGTGCCGTGCGACGGGCCGGCATCGAAGAGGGGCGACGCGGTCGCCTGCAGCATCGACTTCGTGATACGTTCATCACCCACATGGTTGAGAAGGGCATCCCGCTTGACCGTGTGCAGGTACTGGCTGGCCACAACAGCATTGAGATGACGCGCCGCTATGCTGAGACCCGGCCCGAGGCACTCCGCGAGGCAATCGCTCAGGCCTTCGACTAGTGGTTGGGGCCGTGGATGCAGGGCGCTATTTCTCAGTCAAATAGAGCCTGAGATCCCGTCGGTGGAACTGGGGGGGTAATGGGAGCCACGTCGACGACGGCCGTGACCGGCACGGGCCTGCTGGGACGATTCTACTTCGTGACCCTGGATGAATTTGCCGGCGAGACGGACTTGACACTGAGCCACGTGTTTCTACACACCCTGAGGGGCCCGCCCCCTCTTCTTATTTGGGTGGTCCGCTTATCCAAGTCTGGGGCATGACTATACTTTCCTGCGCCTTACGGAAGGCATCCCAGCTCTCGCGCCGACCCGCCGGGCCAGTACCGCTCTCAATTACTGAAGACGGTCTGTGGGGTCGACCATGATCCGGATTCCAAAAAGTCCATTTCTGATTGATCTCCTGGTGACATCCCCCCTGAATAACATTAGCGCCATTCCGACGAGTTCCACCCCCTGTGTCGACATCTAAACACTTGCCCGAGCTAACATTCGTTAATCTTTTTTTTGTTGAATCATCATAAGTCCATTTCTGATTGGTCTTCCCGTGACATTCCCACTGAATAACATTAGCTCCATTATCTATGCTCGCCCCAGAGACATCTAAACACTTGCCCGACTTTTCATTCTTAATTTCTTGTTTTTCATTATAAGTCCATTTCTGATTGGTCTTCCCGTGACCGCGAGTCGAGACTCCGCTCACGCCGCACGCATGTACGTGGCCGACCTACGCCAATGGGAGACCACTTCCGAGATAATCGGCTCGTCGAAGGTGGAAACAGGTTGGTAGGTAGCTCCTTCTCTACTCGCGACCAACGTGTGGAACTCACCTGCCTCCTCGTCGATCAGGTTGATTCCGCAGGCAGCGAAGCGGACGCCCAATTGGCGCAGTTCCCGTTCCATCAGCGAGGCTGCAGTCAAGATGTCATCCGTGTTTCGGGCGGCCAGCACGGCACTGCGGACCCGCTCGTAGCCCGCCTCACGGGCCGACAGAGCTGCCCTTTTTTCGGCGGCACTCAGGTCGAGGTAGCGGCGGTAGCCCAGGGCGAAGACTTCGGTGAAGCGCTCGAGTAGGGTTATGTCGTCGGTGGTGAATGGCTCGGAGCCAGCACGGTTCATGGCCAGGGTGCCCTGGGCGAAGGGCACATCCACGATCCACTTACCATCGAGCGGAATGCTCGATGCTCTTTCTCCCTCGATCTCGGCCCTATACCCTTCAAGCTCTACCTTCGTATGGTGCCGGGTCCATGTCCTTCGCGCTTTCCAGTGTGCGCGAAACTCCGCAATCATCGCGGCCCCCTCACGGTTCTTCATCGCGGCCACTTCCGCGTCTGTAGGGATCTGAACCCTCGTCCAGGTCGAGCCTGAACCGGCCGGTGTCAGTAACACCCCGTCATCCTCGCTGAGGACGTTGATCCCGACAGCTTCGCAGGGCACGCTGAGGCCATGCAGCGCCTTTTCGGTAGGCGGATCATAGCTGAAAAGCCCGAGATATCCACCGTCAAACCGGAAAACGGCCGTATAGACGTGGTCCAAATCGGTCTGACTCTCGATGGCGTCCATGCCCTCTTCACCCAAACGCGCGAGCCGAGCGTAGCTTCGATGCTCAACGTGGCTGAGTGCGAAGGTGCGGCACTCTCCCGCTCCCAGGGCGAGCCACTCCTTTAGGCTCGGCACATCATTTAGCGTTTCACTCAGAACGGTCCTGATAACGTGGGCATCGGCGCGGTCGCTGGGACGGACGTAGTTCTCGACCAAGTCTTCCTCTTCGTGCGGCACGAGGATTGTCGATGCGAAAACGTCGATGCCCAATCCGCGGTATTCTTCACTCAGTAGGCTGACAACTCCGAGCAGATCTTCGCTTTCTGCATCCCCAGCGCCCGCGCCCGCAGCCGCTCCAGGGCGTTCTGGATAGTCAATTCGCGGTTCTGGCTCTCGACCTTCTGGAAGTCGAGGAAGCGCAGGAAGCCCAGTTCCAGCCCCCGGGCGAGGTCGGCGATGATCTGGTCGTGCTCGGTGTGGTGTTCGCGTTCCCGATAGCCGATCATGCCGTAGCGGAAGGGGACGTTGGTGACGAACCAGTGACCGTGGACCAATTTCAGGTAGACTGGCAGCTCTTCTTCACTCAGGCCCAAGGCCCGTCCCCCCGCCAGAAAATAGTCTGGTATATCCTCGCCGATCTCCTCCTTGCGTGTCCGGGTCTCTCCATCCTCGCCCAACCCGAGGGCCCCGGTGGGTGTGGGGAGCGTCACAGCGAAGATGATGTTGTCACCGGCAACCGCCACACCCTCCGAGCCTGGCCGGTCGGGAGACCAATCGAGACCGGCGAGCCGAGGGTGGGGACGCAGCGAGAAGGAGCGGCATTCGGGGGATGCCTCATCGACCAGGAAGATACTGGCCCCGGGAGTCTCGATGCCGAGGTCGAGCATCCCCTGGAAGAGGACGGCGACGACCCGGCGCAGATCTTCGGTGGAGCGCATGTTCATCGCCTCGGTCCGCACCCGTTCGACCGCGAGCTGACGCTCGACAGCGGACACATCAACCCCTGCGACCTTCTCGCGCAGATCGGTGTTCTCGCCACGCAGATCGGTGACTTCACCGCGTGAAGCCTCCAACTCCTCGATGAGCTGGGCCTTGGTCTTCTTCTGGTCACTCATGGCGGGATTGTCCTTACGGCTTCGCAAGCCCGGCGTCGCCAAACTGGTACCGTGCAACACCCACGCTCACTTCGCCCACGACACCTGCCGCCTCACCCATCGGTATCACCGTAAACTGCGTATCGCCAACCGAGACCGTCTCCCTGCCATCTTTTTCCAGACGACGCGAGAGCGCATCGACCGACTGCCCGGGAAGCTGCGTCTGAAGGACGACACCGAGATTTCTGCCCGGCAGCGGCCTGAAGCCGGAAGGATGCTGCGCTCGTGACTCGGCGTCTGTCACTTGATGCTGCAGGAGGGTCGGTGTAAAGCGGAGATGATACTGATTGCGCCACTCGTCATTCCGCTTGGCTTTCATCGGGGGCGGATCCCATCCTTCGCTCAGACTGAAGAACCCTTCGGGATGACACATGATCACGCCGGTCACGGCGCTCTCCCCCCTGCTCCATCTGAAGGTGCGCTCTCGTTCCTCTACCTCGAAGGGTTCCCAGGAGTGGAGGTTCCACTGCAAGGAGGAGAAGACGCCCGGCTTGCCGGCGACTTCGTCAACCAGGAGGAAGCACCCGGCCCGCTTTGCGTAGATCACGTGGCGCCGACATCGCTCCGCGCGGTCGGCGTAGCTCGCATCGGCCACGCCGCACATGTAGGTGATCGCATCGTCTTCGTAGGCATGGACGATGGCACCGGTGGATTCGGCCGAGCGCATGAGCTGGGGCGCATCGGAGAGGGTTACGCAGTTGTGCGACTTTGTATGCCAGACATAGTGGCCGTGGTGCGAGGAGGCATAGCCGGCGTAGTACCCCGCCGGCATGGCCATGACGCGTCCGCCTACGTGAAGAATGAAATCATTGTTGTTGGCGTGGGAGTGGCTGATGGAGCCATATGGTGAAGAGCGAAAGATGAAGGCAACATCCTTGTCGCTATCCTCAGGAGCGGTTCGAATGGCTGCCCAACCGACATCGTCAAACACGTGGAGGATCTTGCCGTTAGTCTCTATCCCGCGCCGTCCTTCAGGAAGGGGAGCAGCGGTAAAGAGCTGCGAAAGCACACCGGCCATCTGGCGTTCGGACGGGGTTGTCAGCGACAACGCCTCCTGCCGCAGGGCGTCCACGTAGCCCATGAACTCGGGAGAGCGGGTTTCCCGAGCGATTATTTCCACGAGGTCCGCGGTTGTCTCCCAGGCGGAGCGCCATTTCTCGGAATGGTCGCCGAAGCCCATCCACTCCGCGTAGGCCGGCAGCATGAGATAACGCCACCGGGCGTGACCTTTCCAGAACGGTCTTTGATAGAGATCGATTCCCGTGGCGCGCTTGAGCGCCGACGCGAACATGGTCATGACGGTCACATACGGATTTGAGTAGGACAGCCCCTGGGCCCAACCGCCGTCATTGCCCGCCCAACTCGGCCACATCCCGCAGAGCACGGGTCGCAGCCATTCGAGCCACGTCGCCGCCTCCTGAATGTGATCGTGAAAGACGATGGCGAGGTTGGCGAGGAAGACGATCTCCCGACCCGCATGGGAGTCGAAGCGGGTGACCCCGTACAGTCCCTGATCGTGCATGTGTTCGAAGGTGATCTGCCCACGCCGCCTGTATTGATCGATCACCAGCACGCGTTCTTCATCGGTGAACAGGTCCCATACCCAGTCGCAGGCGTGAGGACCGTGCCAGATCACCGCCATATGCGCTTCATCGTTGTGACCGAGATAGCTCGAACCTTCGGGGTCCCAGGCGCAAACCGACACCATGCGCTCGCACGCTGCTCGGCCGAAAGCTTCGTCGCCTGTGGTCACATAGGCTAGCGCCAGCGCCTCGGCGCCTTTCACGAACCCGCGCGTACCCCACATCGTCGGATAGTGGATGCGCCAGAACGCCTCGTAATCTGCGAAACGATCCGGAAGAAATTCGGGCTCATCGATCGAGTGCGGCTCGGCCAGTACCTTCCTGGCACTGGCCAGAAGCTTGTCGAATCCGGGCTTCAGATCTCCAGCGCACCGCAATCTGAACGCATCTACACCCCCCTCGGTCACGTACAGCCTTGGGTGCCCCGAAGGCAGCTCGGGGATCCATTTGGAAGCGAGAGGAATCTCGATCGTCACGGCATCCGCCGGAATCTCGAAGCTGAAGGTTTCAGCCCAGTCCGCGCCGTCACCCCATCTCCAGAACCAGGTGCCCGCATCCAGTGCCACTTCGGGCAGGTAGATCGGATCTTCCAGTCCCTCCACGCGAAGGGAGGTGTCGGCGAATGACGAACTCCTGGCGACCTCCAGAATGAAAGCACCATCAGTCGCCTCGGGTTTCCAGGCGAACACGGGCGGGTTCGTCTCTTCTCGTGCTCCATCACGTGGACAGCGGGGATCGATGTGCGGATGTGGATGGCGTGTTTCTTCAATCAATAGTTTGTACCTCATCGGGCTTTCAAGGCGGATGTTGCGCGGTCGGGCGACCATTACCTTCGGATATTACAGGCTTGGGGTATGATAAGGAGTTTACCGGACCCCACCAAGTCGTTGAGACCCGGGAGGCGGTTGTCCTTACCTTTCCGAGAGAGGTAACACCCCAAAATTCAGGAGAGCGGAGGTCACATGCTGATCGGAGTGTTCTCAGACGTGCACGACAACATCGAAAATCTCAAGAAGGTCCTGTCGCTCTATGCCGATCGCCAGGTCGAGACGCTGGCCTTCTGCGGAGATTTCTGCTCCCCGATCCCGTCTCGCGTCATGGGGGAGTCCGGTCTGACCATTCACTGCGTCTTTGGCAATGGGGACGGCGACCGCTTCACCATGCACCGGCTGGCCACCAGCCAGTTTCCCAACCTGAAGCTCCACGGGGAGCACGCCGAGTTGGAGATCGGTGGGCAGATGATTGCCCTCACGCACTACCCGCTGTACGGCGATGCCCTGGCCAGAACCGGCGACTACGCCGCCGTGTTCTCCGGGCATACCCACGAGCTCAGGCAGGAACAGCGTGAAGACTGCGTCTGGCTGAATCCCGGAGAGGTGCTCGGGGGCATGGGCAGGGCCTCCTGTGCCATCTACGACACCGACACCAGTGACGTGGAGATCGTGTACCTGTAGAGCCTGAATCACCGGGCCGCCAGGCTGGCGCAGATGAGCTCCTCGTCGTTGCGGGCGAAGATGTGCCTGTAGGCGAAAGCGGGATGAGACCAGACCACACCGCCCCGCTGGTTGAGCTGGCCCCTGGTCGGCTGAATGAGCTGGGCGCGGCTGTGGATCTGGACGCCTTGCGGTGAGAGCGTGACGATGAGCAGCTCGCCCCGCTCGTTGAAGATCCAGTAGCGCTCGCCGTTGCGGACGATGTGGGCGGTGCTCCAGCGGGCGCGCGGCACAACCTCCTGGCTCTCCCACACGCGTTCGCCGGTCGCCGTAACTGTCGATGCCGTAGATATGGTCGCCGTCAATCACCGGGGTGGAGATGATGGAATGGAGACCGTCAGTCTCGAGCTCTGAAGCCCCGCGGCGACGCCAGACCTCCGTGGACGAGGACCGACGCCCGCGGACCGGCCACATAGCTGACGTCGCGGTAATCGCAGGCGTACGAGTGCGTCCACAGCCGATCTCCCGTCTTCCAGTCGAAGCAGTGAACGCGCTCGACCTGGGTCGGTTCCGTCAGTCGATCGGTGACGTAGACGCGCCCCTTGGCGACTGTGGGTCCGCTGTAGCCGCTGGCTATGGGGACGCGCCAGCGGATGGGGATTTGAGCGCCGTCGAAGTGGTCGACGAGTCCGCTCTCTCGCCAGACTCCGTCGCGAGCGGGCCCACGCCATTGGGGCCAGTCGTCTGCCGCGGCGGGGAAACCAGAGGCAGCCAGGGCAAGGAGGATCAGGACGCCAAGCGCCCATCTTCCAGACTCCCATTTTCCCGGCGCCCATCTTCCAGACTCCCATTTTCCCGGCGCCCATCTTCCAGACTCCCATTTTCCCGGCGCCCACCTTGTCGATGCCGACAGAAATTCAATTACTCTGCCGTCGTGTTTGCATCTTCATCGGCTGCCCTCCTCGGTCAAACCCCTCCGCTGTCAAGGTGTGGCCGTGAGGACCTAAGGGGCGTCCTCACGGCGTTGCCGCCCTGCGGGGTGATGGTGTAGATACGCGTGAGCCGTTACTTGTACCACGATAGATAACCCAGATCAGATAACCCAGATCAGATAACCCAGATCAGATAACCCAGATCAGATAACCCAGATCAGATAACCCAGATCCGACAGTTTCCTCAAGTCGTTCTGCACGGTTCGCCGAGAGTGGCCGGCGCGTTCTCGCGCCCAGGGCTTTTGAGACATCGCTCTCGGTGAGCGTCTTCCCCGCGCATAAACGACGACGGCGCGCTCTACCACGCTTCGCAACTCCCGGATGTTGCCCGGCCACGTGCCCCTTCAATCGCTTCAGGGCGCCTCGCGAGAGGCCAGGCGGTGATTCGATCATGGTCTTTTTAAGGTCCGCTGGGGACCGACGCGAGCGTGGCAGCCCGTTACTTGGGGTCCCGTCATTTCAAGTGCAGGTCCAGTGTGGCCGCGACCCCGGCGTGATCGGAAGGCCACAACCCTGATGATGTCCGCAGTGCAGGATCGCAACCGACGAGCTTTGCGGCTACGGCCTCGATCGCGACGCCGGCGGCATCGCGGATGAAGATGAGGTCGATCCGCTGGTTGAGCTCGGAGGCGGGTTTTCTCAGGTCTTCGGCGTGGCAGCAGGTGGGTCCTGCATCGCGGGGATTGGCAAGCTGCCAGACATCCTTGAAGCCGGCGTCGCTCAGGACTCGGTAGGCGGCGGTGTTGTCTTCGGGTTCGGCGTTGAAATCTCCGACGAGGATGACGGGGAGCGGACAGTCGGCCAGATGTTGAACGAGCTCGTTGGCCTGGGCGAGCTGAATGGCGGGGAAATCGCCGGTCTCGAGGTGGGTGCAGACGAATCTCAGTGCCTGGCCGCTAACGTCGGCATCGACAGACGTCCAGGTGCGCACGACGGTGACTGGCGGCCCCGACGGTCCGCCAAGACGGATGTCCGCATTGGTGTCGAAACTCGTCGCCCGCGGGTTTGTGACGGCGATATCGGCGCGGGCGAGCACGGCGTCGCTGTCTCTGGCGCGGATTTCATGGCCGCTGGCGCCGGGCAGCCGGAAGTCGCTGGCGGCGGAAGCGGCGACGACGGAGTACGTCCCTTCGCGGTGCTCGAGTTCCCGCAGGAGGGCGGATAGAAGATCCAGCATTTCCCCATCTACCGGATCCACCGACTGGCAAGAAGCGGGGAGCGCCGCGCGGTGGAGCGTCCAGGCCTCCTGCAGGCCCACGAGGTGAGGTTGCAGACGATCGATTTCATCAGCCAGGGCGAGCGCTCTTTCGTGGGGCCTGGTCGCGCAGGCCATCGACCACGCAGCATTCATGAGGTGAGGAATATCAGCGAGGGATTGCGCCGCCAGAATCGGATCGATAGAGGCACCCAGATACAGGTTTCTGGTCAGCACCTTCACCAGCGGCACGGCGCAGCTCCCCGTTCGCGATGGAGGCTTATCCCACCCGCCATCATCTCGATCTCTCCGATCATCCCGTGTCCCCAGTCAAAAGGCTGAAAATTGGTGCGACTCTCAAGGTCCGTCGGAACCGCGCGGCGCCGATTGCGTGCAGTCAGCGCAATCCGTGCGTAAACATACGCAAACTCTCGCGCAACGAGTTCTCTGAAAGGATGTCCGCCGCAAGCCGCTGCACAGGTGACGGTAGATGTGCCCGGACAGTCAGAAAGTAAGAATAAGTCATTGAATATAATTACTTAAGAAGACCAATGAAGATAAATGGCCAACTGCGGCGGAAGGTGGCCCGCCGCTTGCATATACAAAAGGGGGGAAGCACCAACCAATGAGGAAGCATGGAAATTCCCACCGGATCATCCCAACGATCGCCGACAACCATCTTGTCGATGCCAACACACAGGTTGTCGATGCAAACACACAGGGTTAAATTGAAAATCGCTGGAATCATAAGACACACTTTCGATGGACGTGATGCTGTGCGCATGAGCCGACGACTGAACAAAGAGATCTGGGGTTGGGCTTTCTACGACTGGGCAAATTCCGCCTATGCCGTATCCGTTCTCGCAGTAGTATTCCAGTTTTACTTCATCGACCATCTCGCTACCAGCGGGAGGAATGCGTCTGGTGAGTTGATCAAGGAGGTGACCATCCTCGGGTATACCTTGCCCGGCGCCACGCTCTGGCCCTGGACCGTGTCCCTGTCGATGATGGTCGCCGTGGTCATGTGTCCCCTGGTTGGCGCGATCGCAGACTATTCGGGCAGGAAGATGCGCTTTCTCCTCTTCTTCTGTTACATCGGAGCCGGCGTCACCATGCTGATGGTCTTCCTGAGCGTGGGGATGTGGCAGCTGGGCATGCTCCTTCTCATTCTCTCCACGATCTGCTTTGTAGGTGGCAACGTCGTCTACAACGGACTGTTGGTCGAGGTAGCTCCCACAAAAGAAGATCTCGGGTTTGTTTCCGGTTTTGGTTGGGCATTGGGTTACATGGCCAGTTTTCTGATGCTGCTCGCCAACCTGATTGTCATCAAGTTTGAGATACCCAACCCGGAGTGGTCGGTGCGGTTGTCGCTCCTGAGCGTAGGTGTCTGGTGGGCGATTTTCGCTGTCCCAACTTTCTTGTGGGTCACAGAGCGAGCGCAGCCCAAGCCTCTGCCCCCAGGCCAGAGCCTGCTGACTGTCGGTTTTTACCAGATCAGGAAGACGGCCAAGAGCCTGCGACGGTACCCCGAGATGCTGTTGTTCCTGGGCGCATTCTTCCTCTACAATGATGGCATACAGACGGTAATTTCCACGTCCGCCACGTTCACCAACATCGCCCTTGGCGCCACCCTCGAGGCTATTATCCCCGCCTTCGTGATGATCCAGATTGTGGCGTTTTTCGGCTCTCTGATCTTTATCCGCATCGAGAAGAGAATCGGGACCAAGAGAGCCCTCATCTACTCCCTGATGTGCTGGATACTCCTCATTGGGTGGGCCCTGGTGATGCAAACGCTCGAGGAGTTCTACGTCATGGCTTTCCTCGCTGGCTTCGTTCTCGGCGTGTCCCAGTCAGCGTCCCGAACGATCTTTGCCTTGATGGCCCCATCAGGTCAGGCGGCGGAGTTCTTCAGCCTCTACGCTATCGTCGGCAAGGTTGCTTCTCTGGTGGGTCCACTTCTATTTGGCCTGGGGGCCATGTACGCAACCCGCCTTGAAGGCGTCCCGGTAATCAACTCGATGGCCGGCGCCATCTTACCCTTGTTTCTGATGGTTCTGATCGGTGCGCTCCTACTGATGAAAGTCGATGTCGCTAAGGGCGAGAAGGAAGCGATATGAGTTGTGACAGGGTACTAAAGGGTCCGCCATGGTAACTCCGTCTTCAGGGACTACACAGGAGCGTCTCGAGCGCCTTGAGCAGGCGGTCGCCGGGATTCAGGCCAGCCTCGACAGGATAGCCGGCTCCCCGCCGCCCGAGTCGATCTCGGCAACGAGCCAACCACCCGCTTCGCAGGCGGGCCCCTGTGAAGTGTCGGCGCTGCCGCCGCGGCCACCGGATCTCCCTGACCCCTCAGATCCCCCAGATCACTCGGACCCCTCGGACCCCGGGGCGTTCAAGTGGAGCGCCGCACCTCGATCCCCCTCTCCCGCGGCAACCGCAAGCCGCGGCAGGAGGTTCCTCCAGCTGCCCGATGTGATGCGGGAGAGCGAATACTGGTTCAACAAGATCGGCATCGGCCTGCTGCTGCTGGGCGTGGTGTTTCTATTCAAATACTCCATCGATCAGGGCTGGATCACGCCTGTCGTGCGAGTGGCATGCGGTCTGGCTCTCGGCGCCGGCCTGCTCGTCATCGGTCTGCGCATCCACGGCAAGCGGCGCCCTTTCAGCCAGGTCCTGCTGGGCGGCGGCGTCGCCGTGCTGTACATCAGCGGCTTTGCGGCCTTTCAGCTTTTCTCCCTGGTCTCTCACACCACGGCCATGGCTTTCATGGTATTGGTCACCGTGCTGGCGTTCGCGCTCTCGCTCAAACAGGAAGAGGCGATGCTGTCCGCGATCGCCGCGATGGGAGGGCTCGGCACCCCGTTTCTGCTGTACACCGGGGAAGGTGATCTGCCGGGTCTGGTCTCCTACACCTGTCTGCTGCTGGGCGGGGCGAGCGCGGTGTACTTCTGCCGCGGCTGGCGCACGCTGCTGTGGGTCTGCGTGTGCGCGGCTGGGCGGTCCTCTCCATCGGCCTTCAGAGGATTCCCGATTACCCGCGGCAGGCTGGTTGGGATCGCTGGGCGCTTCAACTGGGAGTAGCCTTTACCTGGCTGATATTCGCGGTCGTGCCGGTGTTGAGGGAGGTCGTGAGCGCGGTGCATCCAGCGCGGTGGCCACGGCCCTCCTTCGGACTGGCGGCAGGTCTTTTCGAAGCGGGACAGTTAGGACTCCTGCAGCGACACGTTCACGTTGTCGCGGCCTCCGCGCCGTTGGTGGCACTGGCGATGTCGATGAGCACCTGGGCCTTGCCAGACAACGACCTCTGGGGATGGATCGCACTGGGCGTGTCGCTTGTGTACGGTGTCGCCTGGCGGATCCTCAAGTCCCTTGAAGGCGTCGGGGAGCTGGCCTACACGCACGCCCTGACCGGTGTTCTGCTGTTGACGATCTCGCTCTGTCTGCTGTTGCAAGGGGATACGTTGTTGATATCGCTTGCGGCTGAGGCTCTCGTCTTGCACCTCGTCGCTAGGAGACTGGCGGACGGAGTGCTGCGTGCGGCCGGACATATTCTGTTCGTCATCGTCGGAGGGTGGCTCCTGCAACGCCTCCTCGATGCACCCGCTGGTGACATGGCGGTCGCAAATGCGCCGGCACTGACCGACCTCGGGGTCATCGCCGTCGCCATAGTGGTAGCAAAGGTCGCGCTTCCGACGACGGGCTCAGTTCCACTCCCAATATGGATACCAATGCAACGCTATCTCCGGACGGCAAGAGCGTCGCCTTCGACTCCTGGCGCGATGGCGATGGTGAGATCTACGTGAAGAGTGCGGATGGCGCGCTGCCACCTCTGAGGCTGACGAGACAGGCAGGGTTCGACTCCCAGCCTGTGTGGTCCCCGGACGGCCGTCGCCTCGCCTTTATTTCTGACCGAGATGGCAACGACGAAATTTACGTCATGGACGCAGACGGGGCCCATCAGCAAAGACTGACCGACAACCCCGGGCACGACTGGCAGCCCTCATGGTCTCCCGACGGAAAGCGCCTGGCCTACATGTCGGATCGCGATGGCAACTGGAATATATATGTAGTCAGTATCGATGGGAGTGAGCGGCTCGACGGGAGCGGTCGGATTCAGCTGACGAGTAGCTCTTCCCGCGAGGGCTTGCCGTCCTGGTCGCCGGATGGCACCAGGCTGGCCTTCGTCTCGGATCGGGATGGGGACTTCGACGTCTACGTCGTGGACGCCGATGGCGGGGCGTCGCGCGGGTGACAAACCGGTCCGGGGTCGAGACCACGCCCATCTGGTCCGCTGATGGGCGGACAATCGCGTTTTCGACCACAGAGTACGGCGTCACGCGGATCTATACCGCGGTGGTCGATGGCGGCCGCGCCGAGGTCGAGCTCAGAGACGCCTCAACCTCGGCGAGCAGTTCCTCTCCCGTTCATTGGTAGGAGGCGACGGCGGAGGTCATCACGTACCAGTGGTTGATGTGGATCACCCCCTCGACCTTCACCAGATTCAGCGACCGTCTCTGTAGCTCATCCAGACCATCCAGCGTCTGGACCACGCTCCGCACATTCGCTTCAGATACGCCGTCCGTCAGCGAGCCAATGGGCCGGTGTCTGGTGTAGAGCTCGACCGACTCGACCTCGAAGCCCGCCTGCTCGAGCATCTTCCGCCACTCCCCAGGGCGATACTGCCGGACGTGCGACTCATCGTGCAGGCGGTCGAGCTGGTTCATGCAGCTGTCGATGAAGTCGTCTTCGGGCACGCTGCGGTCGTCGATGACCAGTCTCCCTCCAGGGCGCAGCGCCCGGCGCATCTCCCCTAAGGCTTTGGCAATATCAGAGAAGTGGTGCGGCGCTCGGCGGCACGTCACCAGGTCGAAGCTGCCATCCGGACAGGGCAGATGGTGCACGTCTGCCAGCTGAAAAACCACGTTTGCGATCGAGTGGCGGCCCGACAGCTGGCGGGCCTCGAGCAGCATTTCGGGCGTCAGGTCCACGCCGATGACATTAGGGCTTTTCACCTCGCCGGACTCCCTTCAAGAGGGTTTGCTACTTCGCATGGGTATTGTCGCAGTAGGGTGGCGTGCCGGTCATCTTGCACTGGCAGAGCTTGAGAGTCTTCGCAGTTTTGACTTCGAATTCAACCGGTTGGAAGGTCGTCCCCTCGTGAGAGCGGTCGCAGAATGGTTGATTCTTCGAGCGCCCGCAGGCACACCAGTAATACGTGCCCGGCTCGAGGTCGACCAGAGCGGGGAATGCTTCTGCTGAGATCGGTGCGTCAGACATAATGCAACTCCTTATCGAATGGGTGAACAAGGGGGGCAGGCGCCCAGGGTCAGGGGCTGTCGGACAGGCGGCTCCCGATTTTCAGCACCTCATCGACCAGCGCGTCGAAATCATCCAGTCGACTGCGGTGGTTGACGATCGCGGCACGCAGACAATAGCGGCCTTTCAGAGTGGTGTAGGAGGGCAGCACCACGCCGCCTTCGTGCAGCTGAATCAGGAGCTCCTGGTTCAGTTTGTTGAGCTCTTCCCGGTCGGCGGCGCCGGGGTTGAATCGGAAGCAGACGACATTGAGGATGACAGGGGCCATGAGCTCCAGTTGCGGGCATGACTCTACCAGGCCTTCGAGGTAGCGGGCCTGCTCCATGTTCTGGTCGATCAGGCGCTCGTATTTCGCCAGGCCGTGCTCCTTGATCGACAGCCACACTTTCAGGGCGCGAAATCGCCTCGACAGCTGCAGCCCGTAATCGGTGTACCACTTCGCTCCGCCAGCCAGTCCTCGCTCAAAGATCGCGGCTGTTTCAGTCGGGATCTGCTGCCAGACAGGCCGCTCCCGCACGGTCTTCAGGTAGTCGACGACATCATCGACTACCCGATGACCGAGAGTGCGCATTTCATCCCAATCGTCGGGATCCAGAGTTTCACTCATGCCAGAGGCCTTTGGGGGTGAATTCTGGGCGCGGGCAAGGGACCGGGCCCTACTCCTTCAACCCCGCCTTGGCCGCCGCCAGAAGCAGATCTGAATCGAGGCGGACGGAGTAGTCGGGATGCACGTAGTGGAAGCCGATTACTCCGTCCGCTCCCAGGATATAGACGGCGGGGACGGGGAGCGCGCGTTTCCCCTCTGGTTGGAAGGCGATTCCGAAGGCCCGAGGGCCAGCCAGATCGACGTCCGAGAGCAGAGTGAACGTCAGACTTCGTTTCAGAATGGTCTCGAGCACCTTCGCCGGAGGATCCGGGCTGACGGCAATGATCTGGTATCCCAGCTCGATGAGTCGGGGTTGAATGCTTTGCAGTTGGACCAACTGCCGGTTGCAGTGCGGTCACCACCCGCCGCGATAAAAAACCAGCACCGTCGGCTTGCCGGACAGGGCCGCCGCGAGCTCCACGGGGGAGCCATCCGCGGCCATCAGAGCGACATCCGGTACCCTGGTCCCGACCAGAATGGGGTGAACAGCCGACGGGGCAACCGGTAGTCGTGGCATGGGCTGTGCCTGTTCTTCCTCAGCCGCTGTAGAGGAGTGGAGGGGGATTAACAGGCACGACGCGAACAACATGCATCCACGTCGAAATGAGGATCTTCGAACAATCATACGTATGCTGCTCCTTCAAAATGGATGCATTACTTCAACAAGTGTTCCTCGATGAATAGAACGGCGGCATTCTGGTAGTAGTCGCGGTTCTTTTTCTTGCGAAAGCCGTGCCCCTCGTCCTTGAAGAGGAGGTACCACACCTGGCCGTCGTTATTCCTGATCGTCGCCACCATCTGCTCAGACTCACCAACGGGTACCCGTGGGTCGTTGAAGCCCTGGGCAATGAACAGGGGCTTGGTAATCTTGTGGGCATTGGTGGTGGGAGAGATCCGGAGGAGGAACTCCCGCATGGCCGGATCGCGTTCGTCACCGTACTCGACCCGTCTCAGGTCGCGGCGGTAGTCCTTCGTATTTCTCCAGGAAGGAGACGAAGTTGCTGATGCCGACGACGTCAATAGCGCACTTCAGGCGGTCGTTGTAGTGGGTCATCGCGGAGAGCACCATGTAACCGCCGTAGGAGCCGCCAAACACAGCGACCCGATCGGCATCGAGTTCGGGCTGCGCCTCAATCCAATCGAGCAGCCGGCCGATGTCCTTGACGGAATCCTCCCGCAAATAGCCGTTGTCGAGCTTGAGATAGCTCTTGCCGTAACCCGCGGAGCCGCGCACGTTGGGCGCGAGGACGGCCAGGCCCAGCTCGCCGACATAGTACTGGGTGGTGGAGGAGAAGTAGGGCAGAAACTGGCCTTCGGGCCCACCGTGAATGCGGATGAGCACCGGATGAGGACCGTCACCCTCTGGCTTGTAGTAGAAAGCGGGGATCTCTCTCGGCTGACCGTCCACCGAGTCGAAAGTGGCGTAGTGGATTAGCTCCGGCACCGCGAAAGAGTCGGTGGCCAGGCCACCTACTTCGCTGTAGGTCCAGCGCTCGAGCGCGTTATCGGCCACCTCGAGGACGAAGATGTCGCCCGGGGTCCGGGCGGTGTTGACGACGAAGGCCAGCCGGCCATTGCCCGGATGAAATGCAAGTCCGTAGATCTGGCCGACGGGTACACCGGGCACGGAATGGGCCTCGCCGGTGGCGGTGTCGAGGAGGTAGAGCCGGCCGATACCGTCCTCGTTGGTGGTGAAGGCCAGCCGGTCCCCGGCCGGAGACATCTCCAGATCCTTCACGTCCCAGGGAATGTCCGCGGTCAGATCGGTGAGGGTTCCGCTCAACAGGTCGAAGTACTTGAGACGGCGGAATTCATTCCCCTGGTCGGTTGAGAAGTAGATGCCCGCGCCATCCCGCGCCCACACAGCGTCTCCATACGAAACCTTTTCAGGGTCCGGATTGACCTGCACGCTCTCTCCAGTTTTCAGATCGAGGACATGGAGGTAGGATTCGTTGATCGAGACGTAATTCTCAACCAGCAGGCGGCCATCGGGGCCCCAGTCGAGGGCAACCCAGGTGCCTTCCCGCTGCAGAATGGTCTCTGTTTTTCCGGGGTCATCGATGTGGCTGAGGAGCAGATCCCAGTCTTTACCATTGCGACGCGTGCTGTAGTAGACGAACCGGTCGCCCTCGTCGGACCAGAGCGCCCAGCCGTTACGCGAGGCCCCGTCCGTCACCATCACGTACTCGCCGCTGTCCATGTCAAAGAGGTAGATCTGGTAGGATTCGCCACCGCCGACATCCTTTGAAAACAGGAATTCCCTCCGCCCTGGATCGGGGCAGACGACCGCTTCTCTGACCGGTTCGGCGAAGAAGGTGAGCTGGCTCCGGGCGCCGCCGGGCTTTGAGACCAGGTGCAGCTGATTGGTCTCTCCAAAGCGAGTGGAGATGAGCAGGCTGCCACCGTCAGAGGTCCAGCCGCGCACCGAAGCCGACCGGGTGTTCTGGTACTGTCGCATGCGGTCGGTGATGCGTTTGGGCAGTGGCCTCATCTCGAATCTCCTTCACGATGTAGCACGCTCGTAGACCCGGAGTTCCGGGCGGTCCTGACAAAGGATGACCCTGGCCTCACAGCGGGCCGCAGCCAGAGCACAGGGGACACCGGCCGGCCCTCCGCGGCGACGAGGACGTCGCAGGTGAGGGCATGGATCTGGAGCTTGTCGGTCATGTGTAGATCGATCCGGTATCGATTATGGTGACCCTATCGCTAACGCAACAGCAACAGTTTGCGTGTCTGTGTCAGATCGCGTGCGGGATCGCCTGCCTCTAGGCGATACAGATAGGTGCCGCTGGCGACGGTCTGTCCGTCGTCATCGCGCCCATCCCAGCGCACAGCGTAACTTCCCGCACCTCGGGGCCCGCTGACCAGAGTCGCCATCTTCTGGCCTGACAGGCTGTAGATTGAGAGCTCGACATTCGTCGGCCGTTCCAGGTCGAAGCGGATGACGGTGGCGCTGTTGAAGGGGTTGGGAAAGTTCTGGTTCAGGCTGAAGCTAGCGGGCTGGTCTGACGTGGGTACCTCCTCGACCGCGGTCCCTGCGCCCGGCGTGTCCGCGGCGAAGCAGTAGAACAGGCCGTTGCCACCGGTACCTCGCAGAGAGCTGGGGTCGCAACCTCGCGATGAATGCGCGGAGTTCCACGACGTCGGGTTCGCACCGCCCCCCTGGCGGTCGTGATGGCCGAGCTGGGCGCTGCCATCCGCGGCAACGCTCGTCCAGTTCCCGCAAGTAAGGTCGGCATCGCCGGCAAAGGCAGTGCCGTCCAGCTGCGAACCAGTCAGAATGTCGTGCCGGTTGGGGCTGTCGCCGCGGCCGTTGACGGTTTCGCCATTCTCGGTGAGGGCGGTTTCTTTGTTCAGATTGTTTTCATCTCCGTGAAGGTCTTCGACGTCATCGGCGATGCGGACGCCCTCGGCATTGTACCACGGCCCTGACCTATCCGGGCTCTGGCGTCGATTCCCGCCTGGTCATTATCGGGAGTGGTGCTGAGGTAGGCGCGCCAGCTGCGGTCGGCTGCTCCCACGCCGGCGGCCAGGGTCTGACAGTGCTGGTCAGCGCCGGCGAGTCCACCCAGGTCGGCGCCATTGCCGGGCCCCTCGCTGGTAATGAAGAAGCCCATGGCCTGTCCGGATTGAGCCCGGGCCTCACCGGCGCAACAGCTGGCCACGATCAGTGCGCCGAGGAGGAGGGCGGTATACTGCGAGGATACTCGATCGATATTCATTAGGGAACCTGTCATCGGGAAGTGAGGACCGGTGAGACTTAAGGGGGGTCGGACTCGACCGTCGAACAGCGGCGCAGGAGCCTAACTCAGCGCCGCCACTTGTGTCAAGCCATCTCACGACCAGACGAAGATCTCGTCATCGTCTGGAGACATGGCGAAGAAGATGGCCAGCACGGCGCGGGGACGGTTGCCGACCACCGTGGGTACCTCGTGTATATTCTCGGAGAAGAAGAAGTAGAGATCGCCCGGCTCGAGCCCTATGTGGACGCGCTCTAGGTCGTTTTCCCGGGCGTAATCGGCGAAAGATCCGGCGGCAAGAGTCCGTTGCAGGTCGGGAGTCCAGGGACAGTTGTGGATGAAGGCCTCGCCGCTTTCGCCCGTGTCTCCCGAGGTCTGTAAGCAGAGCACGGCCGCAAACTGGTAATGGAACCGGGAAATTGCGTAGTCGAAGGCTCGCGTGCGTTTGGCCACTGAATCGAAGTGCGGACCGTGTCCCAGACCATCGTGGTAGATACGGAAGATAGCCGGGCCGTAGAGGCCGCCATCCGGTTCGCGGGCGACCTTCACCTCCTTGTCGGGCGCGAGCCGGGAGAGGGTGTCGTACATCGTATCGACGGGGTCGTCGTACCCTTCGAAGAGCGTAGCAAAAAGCTGGCGCGTTCGAGTGGCGTCGGCGAAAAAGGCGCCGCGGTCGCTGCGAAAGCGACCGAAGCTGGTGCCGATGTCGACGCGGTGGGGCGTGCGATCACCGGTCTTGTGAGGATCGTAGAGCAGTCCACGCTCTTCGAAGCGGGCCATGAGGGCCGCACAGTGCTCGGGATTGTAGCGGCGACGCAGCACCAGGGCCGGGGTTTCGCCGCGCGCCAGAGCCATGAGAGGTCGGGAGTAACGGCTGAGAATGCCGTCAATGCTGTCCTCTACCGGGGCCCATCCACTACTGGTGGTCATGGATCAACTGCCCTCCCCACGGTTGACGTGTCGGGCCGGTGAATGTCGGTTTGGCATGGCGCCGCCGGCAGACCCGGATGGCGGGGGGAGACGCATCTTTTCACAGGCGCTGAACGATCGCCATCGCCAGACCATCTGGCGAGCGCAGAGCTAGGGCACGGCTCCGAACGTGGGGAGGGGCGGTCTCTTCGGAGGGACAGCCGTCGACGGCGACCCCCCTGTCCTTCAGCAGCCGGTAAGCGCGGTCGATATCATCGGTCCAGAAGCCCAGCTCCCTGACAGTCGTCGGCCCAGCCGTACCACCTGCGTGCGTGGCCAGCTCGATGTCGGTCCCGCCGACGGCAAAGGCGCTCTGAGCGAACCCCGGCTCCAGCGAGAGCCCTGCTTCCCGGGTAGTGCTGTGAAAAAACTCCTCCAGTCCCAGTTGCTCCTTGTAGAACGCCCTGGTGCGCTCGAAATCAGCGCAGTAGGTGGAGATGTGATCGAATCCGGACGGGCGCCACGCGGTGGGTCGGGCCCCGTCGGTAGCTCCTGCGCCCGAGTCGAGAATGCCTGGCGGCATTCTCTCCCGGGCCATCCGGCGTTTGGCGGCTCTCCGGTCTTCGAGGTGGGGGCGGGGATCGACGGTTTCGGATATCTGGACGTGGAGGCCGTTGGGGTCCTCGAAGGCCAGCAGGGCTCTCTGCATGTTCCGGTGTCCAACCGCCGTGGTCGAGGGCTCGCTAAGAGATGCGATGTTCCTGTCTTTCAAGGCGGCGTAGGCATCGTCCATGCGGGGGGTGTACAGCGCAAAGTGGTCGACGACGGCGGGGGGCGGGGCGGGCCCTCCTGATCCAGCCGAGATCGCCGGTGCGATCGGCGCGGCGGGATCCGCTCTTAGCACCAGGGCCGAAGGGCCGACGGCGAAGATGCAGATTTCTCCGTCGTCCCAGTCTCCGCCGCAGTCGAATTCGGAAAGTCCGAGCTGGTTTCCGTAAACGGAACGACAGGCGCTGAGGTTCCGCACGGCCAGGGTTACGTAGGCGACTTCCTCCAGCATACTAGCGCTTACGCCTCAGCGAGAGACCAGGCTTACCTTGTAATTGCCGCGGCTTTGATCGTGCTCGAGGTCTATGAGGCCGCGAGATGCGAGTTCTTCCAGAAGCTGGACGAAGGTTTGAAAGCCGTAATGCCCCTCCTGAAAGCCGGGGTGTACGCGCCTGACGGTCTGCTTGACCAGCGAGCCCCACAGGGGATCGTAGTCAGCCTGCAGCGAGCGGATGATCTCCACCACCTTGACCAGGGCCTCGGAATTTTCGTCCACAACCTGTGGTTCTTCCTTCGCGCTCTTCCGCCGGGTCTTGCGCTTGCCTTTGGCTTCCTGTTTCTCGGGTGCTTTACGCGTCTTCTTTCTTACGGTTACGCCGGATTCGCCAGCCGCGGCTTTGACCAGATCGTCGTAGTAGATGAACTCGTCGCAATTGGCGACCAGGAGTTGCGACGTCGAACTCCTTATTCCACAAGCGATCACACGCTTGTTGTTCTCTTTGAGCTTGGCGACCAGCGGGGAGAAGTCGCTGTCTCCCGAGACCAGGGCGAAGGTGTCGATGTTCTCTTTGGTGTGGCACAGATCGATGGCGTCGACAACCATGCGAATGTCGGCGGAGTTCTTGCCGCTCATCTTGGTCTGCGGAATATCGATGAGCTCGATTCCATGGGAGTGAAACTCGCGCACGTCCTGGCGATAGTTGCTCCAGTCGCTGTAGGCGCGTTTGTATACCACACGCCCCTTTTCCAGGAGGCGCTTGAGTACGAGTTCGATCCTGAAGGGTTCAGAACCCTTCAGATCCCGCACCCCGAGGGCGAGGTTCTCGAAATCGATGAAGACGGCGATGGAGAGTTCGTCCATTTGGTGCCTTCCTGATGGGCCAGTAGCGGTCAGGTTGCGAGCGAGTCGCGCCCACAACCTAAGTCGGAGTCAGTCCCGGCGCCACGTCTGTGGGTGCCCCCGAAGGAGGGCAACAGCTTCCGCCTGCGACCCCAAGGCCACTGGCGCCGTGTAGCGGAGCAGCTCCAGGGTCAGGACGCGAAAGGCCAATGTGCCAGAGGCCGGGATGCCAGACAGAGGCCGGGATGCCAGAGGCCGGGACGCCGGAGGCCGGGGTACCAGAGGCCGGGGTACCGGGTTACTCCAACTCGAATACAAAAGGCAGGCTGATCCAGACTTTGACGGTCCGATCGTTCTGGACCGCCGGGGTAAACTCCCACTG
>Ga0310122_10000606_pt1 | contig 22779 bp, 17 predicted proteins | sample CB6_Bottom_1051__FD_203503 | JGI IMG/M metagenome (GOLD analysis project Ga0310122, IMG submission 203503) | Marine microbial communities from Western Arctic Ocean, Canada - CB6_Bottom_1051 | ecosystem: Environmental > Aquatic > Marine > Oceanic | place: Canada: Western Arctic Ocean | collected...
AGTTCTTGTCAAAGGCTGCGTTCTCGGTGTTCAATTTGGGCAACCACTTGGCGAGCCTTGCTTTGACCTTATCTCGTTCGGGATCATCGGCAAGGTTTTGCCATTCCAGCGGATCGGAATCGTGGTCGTACAGTTCCTCACCACCGTCGGCATAACGGATATAACGCCACCGCTCGGTCCGGATCGCATGGTTGTTGCGGCCATGAGTCGTTAATGCCGGTCGATTCCATTTGGCATCCGGTTTCTCCAACAATCCGACAAGGCTGTCTCCTTCCAGATGCTTGCCGATTGGCAGATCGCACAGTTCGCACAGAGTTGGATACACATCCATGAAATCGATCGTTCGGCCGCATTTGGAATTCGGCGTCGTGATTCCGGGCGCAACGATCATCAGCGGAGCCCGAGTGGCCTCTTCCCAAAGAGCAAACTTGCGCCAGTGATGTTTTTCTCCCAGATGCCAGCCGTGGTCGCCCCATAGGACAATGATCGTGTTGTCGGCGTACTTGCTGGCATCGAGTGCCTTGATCACCCGGCCAACCTGAGCGTCGGCAAACGTGATGCTGGCCAGATAAGCTTGAACGGCAAGCCGCCAATTGCCGGTCTTCAACATCGTGGCGTGATCTCCCTGCGGACGAGCCATCTTGATTCCGGCGGCGGGAAGGTCTTCAAGATCATCGTCACGGGTCTTCGGCAAGGCGATTTTCTCGGGCGGGTACATGTCATAATACTTCCTCGGAACTTGCCACGGCATGTGTGGCCGAAAGATCCCACACGCGAGAAAAAACGGCTTGTCGTGCTCCGCGTTCAGATAATTGATGGCGTAATCGGCCATCTTGTAATCGTTCATCTCGCTGTCATCCACATCCAACACGCCCCACACGACTCCGCCCGATCTGCTACGCGGATCTTTGAGCACATCGCGTGTTGGCTTTGGATCGCCGCCCTTCTTCAAATAGTCATGCCACGACGCTGGATCGGGATAACGACCGTGATAGATTTTTCCGCTACCAATCACATGGTATCCGTGTGCCATGAAATGCTGCGGCAGAGTCACGGCATCGGGCATCGCCGCCCGCCATGGTTGCGGGTTCAGGTAAACTCCCGAGGTTGACGGACGAATCCCAGTCATCAACGCAGCCCGTGAAGGATTACACGCGGGAGCTGCACAGTACGACCGCGTAAACAACACACCACGGCCGGCTAATGCATCGATATGAGGCGACCTGCAATCGGAGTTCCCGCCGAGACATCCGATCCAATCATTCAAGTCATCAACAGCAATGAACAAGACGTTGGGCCGCTCCGTTTGCTCGGCACCCCAGGCCGAGTTCTTCGCAACAACAAGTTGCAATGAGGCAACAACAAACAGCAACCAAAAGACGAGTGCACGAGTTCGAAACATTGCTAACTCCCCAGCTATTGTTGAAGTATCCTTATTGGACAGCGCCACTTTGTGGCGTGGATTCGACATAAGTTCTTGTAATCACTCGTTTAACGGCAAGCCGAAGGGTGTCCGGACTGTAACGCGTGCGCCTTCGGCTTGCCGTTAAACAAGTTAGGCTCACGAGTTACGTCCAGTCGCCCGCTACAAAGTGGCGCTGTCCAACTACGGCACGTCATACAAATACAAATCGTGACGGCCGGCTCGTTCTGAAACGACGGCCAATCGCTTCCCGTCCGGATGCCACGTTGCATAGTCGTCGCGTTCGCGATGGTTGGTCACTCGTCGCAAGCCGGAACCATCGACGTTCATCAAATAGATTTCGTAATTGCCGTCGCGGCTAGACGTAAAGGCGATCTGTTTGCCGTCGGGAGAAAACTCGGGCCGCATGTCTTGCCGGCGACTTTCCGTCAAGCGCCGAACGTTGCCTCCATCGGAATTCATGACGTAAATCTCAAAATTTCCGTCGCGAGTTGATCCGAAGACGACCTGCTTTCCATCCCGGGAAATGCAGGGCCAGTTGTTGACGCCGCTGCTGTCAGTCAGTTGTTTCTTGTCCTTGGCCTGCATATTGACCGAGAAAATGTGTTGCCGCCCTTCTTCCGGATAACAATACAATACGCGCCGGGCGTCTGGCGTAATCGCCGGGCTGCGTAATCCTGAAAATCCGCCGCCCGGTGGGATCTCGGATTGCTTGTCTTCCAATGTATCCCGAATCACTAACGCCAAGTTTAAGTTGCCCCGGCTTTGCACGAACGCGTAATAGCGGCCATCCGGCGAAAACGCCGGCTCGAATTCCGACTTCGTCACATCTTTGTGCATCGGTTCGATCTTACGGCCGCTCAATGTCATTCGCATTAGCCGCAACCGGTCGTCGGTTTCCAGAAGCGTGAAGACCAGTTGTTTTCCGCCGCTGACAAAGACGGGATCCGACTTCGATCGGCCATCATCCGTCAGCCGAACGGGGCCATCCGCATTCACGCGATTCTGGATTAGCAAAATGACGAGAGCAAACAGAATTTCACCGGATCGGTGCCGCAAGCGGAATCTCATTGGAGACTTTCAGATACGACAGAGAGCGTCATTCTTCCTCATCCGATTTCCTCAGCTTCCCAGTTCTCTCGTCAGGTTCGCTTGTCTTGAACAGCAATCGAAAGACTTCGACTAACTTCCGAATCGCAATATCGGTATTCATCCCGGTGAGGAAACAAATTGCCATTAACCCGTAAAGATTAATCGAGTCGTCGGTTGCACTGACGGAAAGCAATCCGCCCAATCGCCAAAACAGCGGCAATCAGCGGACGCAGCAGATAGTACCAGATCCACTGCGGAGTCAATGCCCGGTTGCCGGCATAACTGATAAACGAATTGGAACTTTGAACAAAACTGCCAGTCATGCCAACGACGATAACCAGAAACAAGACACGCTGTCCGGAATTCATTTTCGTGGCCTGTCCGAATAACGTCCACGGCTTTGCAAGATCCTTGGCAGTCGTTGATGCGGGCCAAACCTGCACAACGACGTAAATCAAAAAGATTCCGAACAGAAAATGCAGAATTCCAAGCGTCCAAGCTAACCGTGGCGAAGTCGTCGGCGTTTCATCTTTCATCGAAGTGCCTTTGAGTTGCGTTCAATAAACCCAATTGCCATCAAACCAGTTCGCCTCACGATTTGCAATTCGAGAAGTCAGCGTTACATCCGAATCCGTAGCTACGCAGCGCGCACAAAAAAAGACTCGCGCCCGATCGGCGAGAGTCCTTTGAATTCCGAGGTGCGAGAGACAGGACTTGAACCTGCACGCCCTTTCGGGCACTAGATCCTAAATCTAGCGCGTCTGCCAATTCCGCCACTCTCGCAGAGAATTAATTCCCAACACGTTACTGCCTGCTGGCCCTTACGGATACCGATTCCGTCGCACAGTCTCGCGTGCGTTTTCAACATCAGCCTTGCGTATCATCGGGCACGGACAGAGCATCGAAACTTGGTTGGATTGGCTTGGCCACATCGAAATACGGTTTCGTCGTCTTGGAATGCGTGTGGCTCATTAGAGTCTGCAATTCCTTCTCGGTCAACGTGTCGATCTTGTTCGTTGCGAATGAGCAGTGGGGTCTTTTCACTGTCATGCAACTGTGAGCGGCAAGATGCTAGCCGCCAGTTTCTTCACGTTTTGCCATATCACCGGTGGTAAGCGCCCAATCGCACTCAATTTACGCGGAGTTTCAGATGTGTTGAACCGTTGTCCCAACTGTTTTCCGCATGCGGAGGAAGCAATTGATGACGTTCCCAAGCAACCAGAAACAACGGAGCATTTTCGACTGCCGTCCTACTCGATTTCGTCGAACAGCAGCCTTTCCGCTTTGCTTGTTGCCATGCCTTCCTTGAAATGCTTGCGGCATACGGAGACGTATTGGTCGTTTCCGCCGACTTTGATTTGGGCTCCGTCCTTGACGACGTTGCCCTTGGAATCGAGACGTAAGACCATTGTGGCTTTTCGGCCACAGTGACAGATTGTTTTGATCTCGGTCAGATTGTCGGCCCAGGCCAGCAGGTGCTGGCTGCCTTCGAACAGGTTGCCTTGGAAATCGGTGCGCAAACCATAGGCCAAAACCGGGATGCCAAGCCGGTCGGCGATTTCTCCGAGTTGGAAGACTTGAGCCCGCGACAGGAACTGAGCTTCGTCGACCAACACGCAATGGATCTCGCGGTCTGAAACAATTCGCTGTGCGACTTCCAACAAATTGTCGACCGTCGAGAACATTGTCGCCTCGGCTTGAAGGCCGATGCGCGAGGAAACAAAACCGCCGCCATATCGGTTGTCGACTTCCGGCGTCAGCACGAGCGTGTTCATGCCACGCTCGTGATAGTTGTAGCTTGACTGCAACAACGTCGTCGATTTGCCGGCGTTCATCGACGAATAATAGAAGTACAGTTTAGCCATCTGTTCGTCAGGTTCACTCGGAGAGAAAAAGATCGCGTCGGCCTGTGCTTCACACCAAGCCGTGCGTGAGTCGGTCTCGCGAGCCGAGCGAGCCGTTTGAGGTTTCGATCATCGGCCCATTCGCGGGGTCCCGCTCGGCTCGCGGGACCTACTCAACACTGTCGTCTTCAAGCCTCGCAGCTTACTCGTCGGCGTTTGGAATCGCAAAGCAACTCCGTTATCGTTGAGCGGCCCAGTTCGCTCGACCAAAACGTCTTTTGAATCCGGGAGCATTGCCGAATGAAGATTTACCACAATCCTCGCTGTTCCAAGAGTCGGCAGACATTGAAACTAATTCAAGACGCCGGCGTTGAGCCTGAGATTGTTGAGTACCTGAATTCGCCGCCCACCGAGAAAGAGCTGGACGAGATCCTGACGATGCTCGGCATCGAACCGGACGCGCTGATGCGGAAAGGCGAAGCAATCTACAAGGAACTAGGGCTCGCCACGAAGAAACTCTCACGCGAAGAAGCCATCACGGTCATGGTCGAGAATCCAAAACTGATCGAGCGGCCAATCGTCGTGAAGGGCAAGCAGGCCGTCGTTGGCCGTCCGCCGGAAAATGTCAACGAGTTGCTTTGACGCTCGAAGCGGTTTCAAAACGACACAGCATTCGCCAAAGTCGCCTTTCGCTCTGCGAAAGCAGCGCCACTTTCGCGCGGAGCGAAAGGCGACAAACCGGGACTCTTGTCCTATTCTCTTGGCAGCTTTGCCAATGCTTCGTCGGTTCCAATAACCACCAACACGTCTCCCGATTGGATCGTGTCGTCGGGGTGCGGGACGCTGATGATGCGGCCTTTTTCGACGGTCTCGCCATTTTCTTCTTCCAGGACGGGCCGCTTAATGGCCACTAAATTGACGTGATACTTGGTGCGAAGCTGTAATTCCTTCAAGGATTGGTTGCACAGCGAATCCGGGGCGGTCATTTCGATCAGCGCATAGCCATCGTCCAAAACGACGACATCTTCCAAGTCGGGGTTCGCCAGCTTCTTCGCGAGGTGGGCGCCGGCCTCGACTTCCGGTTGGATGACTTCGTCGACGCCGAGTTGGTGGAAGATCTCGGCATGAAACTCGGTCATGGCCCGGCAGATGATGCGGGGGGCTCCGATTTGTTTGACGAGTACGGTCGTCAACAGCGCGGCTTCAAAATTCTCGCCGATAGCAATCACACAAGCATCAACCTTGTCGATGTCTTGGCTGGCGATGGCATGCTTGTCGGTCGCATCCAGCCGCACGGCGACGGCGACGCTGTCTTTGATCTCGTTGACCAACTGCGGCGAACGGTCGATGGCAATGACTTGCACGCCGCTGGCCGCCAGCTGTTCGGCGAGTTCCATTCCAAAACGTCCTAAACCAATGACGGCAACTTTGGGCACGTGCTTCTCCTTATCCCAACATGATTCGTTCTTCTGGATATTGGTAGCGAGCTTCATCCGCTCGTTGGTGCAGCGCCATCAGCAATGTGAGCGGACCAACGCGTCCCAGCAACATCGTCACAACAATTACATACTGCGATGGCGGCGTCAGTCCGGGAGTCACGCCCGCCGAAACTCCCACCGTCGCGAACGCGCTGGTTGCTTCGTACATGTGATCGACAAATCGTTCCGGCCGATTTTCGAACAGAACCAACAAGCCGGCCGCCGCAAAGATGGCGAAGACTCCCAGCGAGATGATCGTCAATGCGTGCGTGATTTGCTGATCGGGAATCCGGCGACCGAAAAACTCGACGTGGCGTCGGCCGCGGAGCGTCGCGATCAGTGCCAGAATTGTCAGCGCGAACGCCACGGTCTTAACGCCGCCGCCGGTGGAACCCGGAGACGCTCCGAAAACCAGCAGACCGGCGGTTGTCAACAGAATCAGCCGCGACGACAGAGTGAACCGGGCGCGGGCGGTTGGCAAACTGAATAACGGAGGCCGCTTCAAACGCTTGAGCCGCGTGTAGGCGACGAGAAACGAATTGTAGATAACCGCGAAACCGAGTCCGCCGGCGATAATCAGCGCGGCAACGACGATCCAAACCTGCCAGCGCGTGCCGAATCGGACAAAACTGTCATCCGTCAGAGAGAAGCCGGCATTGCAGAACGCACTGACGGAATGAAACACACTGTAAAAGACTTGGTCTCCGGCCGACATGTTCGAAAACAGCCCGGAAATCGCGATGGCTCCCAACAATTCGGCCGCCAATGTAAAGACGACAATCGTACGCAACATGCGAGTCACATCACCCAGCGCATTAGATTCCAACAGATCGCGCAATGCGGCACTCTCCCGAATTTGCAATTGATTTCCCGCCGCGACCGCAAAGAATGCTCCGCACGTCATGATTCCCAGGCCACCGATCTGAAACAGGCCCATGATGACGGCCTGTCCCGTGCGGCTCCAATATTCGTTCGTGGGCACGACAGTCAGGCCAGTCACGCAACTGGCACTTGTTGACGTGAACACGGCGATCCGGAATCGAGCGCCGAACGGTTCGTCGTCCGGAGCAAATTCCGAGCGGGATCGCGGCAACATCAATAAGGCCGTTCCAATTCCGATCAACGCCACAAATGTTCCAATCAACACGAGCGCCGGATTGATCCCACCCGCGGTCGCACGGCTTGTGACTCGTCCGATGGCCGCCAGGCCAAGCAAGACGACAAGTAATTCGGACAGCCCAAGAATCGCATGCGATCGTTCCACCTGTTGGCCGGACCAATTGGGTAGAAATGGCCCGAAGATCAAGATCGACACAAAGCCAACGGTCCAAAGGATTACCAACACAATCGCGGGTCGGTTATCTCTGAAAAAACTCGAGCGTGTCAGGCTCCAGCGGTAACGCAGCGCGGCACTGCCTGTCATGACGAGCATGGAAACAATAACCAGAAATCCCAATTCCCAGTGCCGAACCGACGTGACGTGCATCAATCCACGCTCGACAACGGCGGCAATGACTCCGGCAACCAAGGCACAGACTTCCAGTTGTTTCAACCTGCGGTCATGCTCGGGAAACTGCGTTTCGCGCGGTGTCAGAGTCAGTTTGTAATCGTATCGTTTGGGCATCCGCGATTGTCCATCCGGCCGTTTTCGCGAATCGTAACGAATGGCGTCGGCAATTCATAACAGCATCATTGGGAAGCCCGTTGTGTCACAATCCCTCGAATCGGAACGGGTTCTGCTGATCCGCGAGGTTGGGTATGATTCGCTGTCCCATTCCCGTGGACTCTTGATGGAGTAGCTTTTTCGATGGTGCGAGATTTTACGACCGAGAGCCTGTCTCACGATCCGGTCCACGGATACATTCCGTTCATTTCCAAAGAAGGAATGCCGGCGGGCGAGGTCTCGGAACAGGAATTGATCGATCACCCGTGGATTCAGCGACTTCGGCAGATTCATCAGTTGCAAACGGCTTGGTGGGTGTTCCCGTCGGCCGAACACATGCGGTTTCAACACGTTCTTGGAGCCATGCATCTGGGAACCGTTGTTATCGAACATTGGTATCAGTCGCTGTGCGATGCGTGTGACAATGTGCCTTCGCGGGCGTATGTGGAGAGCTTGGTCCGCATGGCGGCGTTGTTGCACGACGTGGGACATGGTCCGTTCGGACACTTTTTCGACGACCAGTACCTGGATCAATTCAATGTCACGCACGAAGACATCGGTGCGATGATCATTGAGAACGAGCTGGGCGACTTGATCCGCCAGATTCGCAGAAACCCGAACGGCAAACTGGGACCGCTGGAAGAACTCGACCCGAAGCAAATCGGCTGGTTGATTCGCCGGCCACGCGGAAACAGCGATCAAGATGACGGTAATCCTGATTGGTTGCGAAAACTCCGCGGCCTATTCAGTGGAATCTACACCGTCGACAACATGGATTTTGTATTGCGTGATGCGTACATGTCGGGATACAGCACCAAAGCATTTGATCTGTCGCGGTTGTTGCATTACAGCTTTTTCACGCCGGACGGATTGACGATCCATGCCCGCGGCTTGCCAACGCTGGTGAACTTTATCGAAACGCGCGCCAATCTGTTTCGGACGATTTATTTCCACAGAACCGTGCGGGCTCTCGACATCGCGCTCGAAGAGATTTTCGGCGACGTAATGCAGCATCTGTTTCCCGGCAACCCGCTCCAGCATTTGGAGGCCTACCAGCGATTGACCGAAACGTCGTTCTTGATCGACGTGCGCCGCTGGAGCGACAGCGATAAGAAAGATCTGCGAAAGCTTGGCAAGGCATGGAATAACATACTGTGCCGCAATGTCGCGTGGAAAATGGCCTGCGAACGCACAATCAACTTTCACATGGGTTTCAACGAGCAGACTACAATCTTCTCGGAACCCGATCTTATCGAGAAACGTGTTCGAGACCGGTTGCCCAAGAAGTTGAAGAAAATCCCGTTACGGATTGACGTCGCGCGCCATTATCACCGCCCCAGCGGGAGGCTCCCGGCAGGCGGCCAAAACTATCTGCTGGATCCCGCCACCGGCACTCCGCAGGAATTGCACGACGATGAACTGTTCCGGTCGTTGCCAACCAGCTTTTCGATCTTCCGCATCTATTCGCAGGACCATCAACACGACGAAGCCTTGAATTCGGCACTCAACGGCGTGTTGGGCGACGCGGAAGACGCCAAGACGAATATGTGACCGTCAACGGCTCGTGTCAGGGTGTAGCGATTTTGCCGACAGTGGCGGCTGCCAAGGCCACTGAAAAGGTCCAACTGTATCGATCGTTCCGGCTGATCGGCGGATTCTGATTTCGCGGAGGGTTCCCGCCGATACCTTCCAGCATGATCGATTTCGAACTCGAGCTGCTGAATCAAAACGATGACTGGCGTTTGCTATTAGCCGCCTATTCCGATGCGTCGCGGCGTGAAAAGGATTCCAATCCGGAATTCGACGGATGGTTGCAACGACTGTCATCGGTCAACGCAGTCAAGGACGAACGACTGCCACGCATTCACGGCAAGCTGATTGCCCTGGGACTGCTGAAATTTCAATTGGGGTCACGGAGTGCTGGCGTCCTGTATCAAGTCAGCGGCGATGGCCAAAGGGCTCTGCAAAATCTCGCGCAACGGCCGGCGATTGAAGACGGCGAAAGTCCGCTGGCCCAATCGGCCTAAGCCGGAATCACTTGAATTGCACTTAGGAAGGCTTGAGAAATAATTGTGCCAAAGTCGCCTTTCGCTCTGCGAAAATGGCGCCCCAACGCTGCTTTCGCGGAGCGAAAGGCGACACTAATCTCTCGAACGGCCCTCATCTTCGTTCGGTCGTACCAGGGTCCCAGCCGGCGACCACGGCATCGGGAGCCAGAACGAAAATTTCGACGCGGCGGTTGCGTTGGCGTGATGCTTCGTCGATGTTGGGGACCAACGGTTGATTCTTACCGTATCCAGCGGCGCCCATTCGAGAATCATTGACACCGAATTTCGCCAATGTCAGCAGCACCGAGTTGGCTCGGTCCGTCGACAGGTGCTGGTTGGTCTCGTGCTTCGATTTCGTCCTCTTCTTGCCAATCGGTACGTCGTCGGTATGTCCCACGGCCAGAATGTTCAATTCCTGGGCTCCGGGATCGTTCATGATCGACGCAAAATCACGCAGGATCGGCTGAGCTTGTGACCGCAGTTGGGCGCTGCCCGATGTAAACAGAATGTCGTCGTGAAATTTGCTGACACCCGTTCGCGGATCAAACTCGAAACCCGGGTACTTTTCGGCCAACCGTTTCATGCGTTCGGTCAACTGATCAGACAGCGGATTCGTTTGGTCCTTACTCTGTTTCAAGAGACTGACGTAACGCTGTTGCAACTGAGACCGTTCGGCGTTCAGGTTTTCCAGCCTCTGGTTGGCGACGTCAAGATTAGACTGCAGTGAGTCGTTCTGTTGTTCGATCTGCTGGCGCTGGGCGGCAAGGTCGGCCGCCATCCGATCCAACTGGGCCTTATCCATCGCCAACGTTTTGTTTTGGTTATAGAGTTGCCGCGTCCGCAGCTGGCTCTGTTGCAGATTTCTGCGTGGCGCCATGTTGCAGCCGGTTTGGGCAACCAGCAGAAGACCGACCAGACTACTTAACGTTATTCGCACCGATAATGGCATCGGGAACACTCCTTTTCGAAACCATCATACATCGACAACGAAACGGTCGACCATCATCGGGTGATGACTGCCGAACCTGGCCCGCAATCCGATTGTTGAACGGAATCGATAAAGACGAAAGGACTGAGATGTCTTGGGAGAGATGGAGATGGGTGATTGAAAGACCGGCGTTTTCCGCTGTTTGAGAGGGGAGACTGACGGTTCCAATCGAGATTCGGCGGGTTTATAACGAGTTGCCCAAAACGTGCCAAGACGGAGTTTCGAAAAATCCGTCGTTTTTCACAATTCATTCGGGCGTCGTGTCAAGTACCGCGCGGACGTCGGCTTCGGGGACGTCTTGAAAGACCTCAACGTGCCCGAGTTTCGTGGGTAAGACGAAACGCAAACGGCCCGCAACCGTTTTCTTGTCCAACTTCATGCGGTCCAGAATCTCGTCGGTCTTGAGTTGCGACGTCTCCGGAAGCCGTGTGGGAAGCTGCACTTGGCCCAAAAGGGAAATCTGTCGGGCAGTGACGTCTGTTTCGATCAATTGCAACCGCTCAGCCAAACGACTGGCATGGATCATGCCAATCGCCACGGCCTCTCCGTGTGTCAGTTCTCCATAGCCGAACAGAGCTTCAAACGCGTGCGCGAATGTGTGGCCATAATTCAGAACGGCTCGGAGTCCCGTTCGTTCAAATTCGTCGCGTTCAACAACATCGGCCTTCAACCGGCAACTTGTCGCGATGACGTGTCGCAAAGTTTGCGGATCACGATCGTTGATGTCGGCGATATGAGTTTCCAGGAATTCGAAAAACTCGGCATCCAGGATGACTCCATACTTGATGACTTCGGCCAAACCGCTGCGATAGTCGCGATCGGGCAGCGTTTTCAACGTCGCCGTGTCGATGAACACTCCCTTCGGCTGATGAAACGCCCCGATCAGATTCTTGGCTTTGGGGTGATTCACACCGACCTTGCCGCCAACGGAACTGTCAACTTGCGCCAACAAAGTGGTCGGCACTTGGACAAAGGGGATTCCTCGGCCGAATGTTGCCGCGACGAATCCAGCCGCATCACCAACAACTCCGCCACCGATCGCCACAATGATTGTTTGGCGATCGGCCTGAAATTCGACCAGTCGGTCATAGACCGTTGCGATCACGTCGAGCGACTTCGATGTCTCGCCGGCGTCAAGAACGATCATCTGGTGAGGCCAACCAACGTCAGCCAGACTGTGTGCCAGATCGGCCGCGTGCGTGCCGGAAATGTTCGAGTCGGTGATCACGGCGAGTTTTCCGATAATATCCGACCGATGTGGGATACTCGCCGCGAGGTGCTTTAGATATGCGCCGAATTCGAGCAACCGGTTGCTGCCAATTTCGATCCGGTAGCTGCGATCGCCAAGTGCGACATCAACAGTTTCTAGTTCCGTCTCTTGTTCTGCCGGATTCGACACGATCAACTCCCAAACAACTCGAGGTGGTTTCAAAACCGTGATGTAGCCGGAGTCGCAGGACTTCGGGCTGCGGTAAATCCTCATATCCCCGAAGTCTTGCGACTCCGGCTACAGTCAAAACACACCTCTAACAGAGGCGCAAGTTCGAGACTGCTCGATTATCGCGAATGACCGGCAATCTCATTGACAAAGATGTCCAAGTAATCAAGACACCGAATTTCGTCGGCCGAACACGCGTTTGTTTCCGTAATTCTCGATGTTGCTAACTTACTTCTGACGCACGAGTTATGCATCTTTGACTTCTTGCGAGTGGAATCGGGCCCGCCTTGCTTTCCGCGAACATTGATATTGCCACAATTCACAAATCTAAAGATAATTGACGATGCTCGCCAGCAAAGCAGCCGTCAAGGCTGGCGGTCACCCACAAACAACCGGTGTCAAACAGATATTGGTTCTCGTTAAATCCCCTTATTTATAACTCGGTGTTGGCCATGGATGGTCGCTCCCCAAACCTCACTGCCGCATTCGTCAAGGCTATGCCTGAATGTTCAGTCCGAGGTTATTTGCCGTGCGCTCGCTTGGAGTGTTTGTTTTGGACGTTGATTCAGGCTTTTGGCGATCAGAACAATTAACTGTTGGTTGCGCAATCATGGACATTTTGAATTCAACAACAATTGAGAAACATGACGGGGTGTACCGAATGAACTGACACAAACTCTTCCGAACTTGGAAGGAGAGGTGCCATGGGAAACGGACAAGCATTACTCGCTGAACTCTCTCGACAGCAGAATCCAGACGTTTATCGCCACGACCATTGGCAAGGTTCGTTTGCCGAATACCTGGATATTGTTCGAGCCAACCCCAAAGTTGCCCGGAGCGCGTTTCAGCGGCTCCATGACATGGTTATCTCGTATGGCACGTATACAATCGAGGGCCGCAAAGAGACGCTGACACGTTACCGCTTCTTTGATGATCCGAAAAGCAATGGCGAAGACGCCATCTTCGGCCTTACGCAACCGTTGATCGAATTGGTCAACATCTTCAAGAGCGCGGCGCTGAAGTACGGTAGTGAGCGTCGCGTGTTACTGCTTCACGGACCTGTCGGAAGTTCAAAGAGTACGATCGCGCGTCTGTTGAAGCGCGGCCTCGAACGTTACAGCCGCACCGACGACGGGGCGCTGTACGCATTCGGCTGGAAGGAACCCGATGGTTCGATCACGTGGGATCCCATGCACGGCGAACCGTTGCAGTTGGTTCCCGAAGAGCGGCGTGGCGAAGTTTGTGCCTATCTGAACGAGGAACATGGACCGGACTGCGACGATAGTGTCGAAATCGTGGGTGAAATTTGTCCGCTTAGCCGCTTCTACTTCCGCGAACGGATGGAAAACTCCGACGGCAATTGGACCAAAGTCATCGAAGACGTCGTCGTTCGTCGCCTGTTCCTATCGGAAAAAGACCGTGTCGGCATCGGCACGTTCCAACCAAAGGACGAGAAGAATCAGGACTCGACCGAACTGACGGGCGACATCAATTACCGCAAGATCGCCGAATACGGCAGCGAGAGTGATCCGCGGGCTTTCAACTTTGATGGCGAATTCAACGTTGCCAACCGCGGCATGATCGAATTCATTGAAGTGCTAAAACTGGACGTCGCGTTCCTCTACGATTTGCTAGGCGCGTCGCAAGAACACAAGATCAAACCGAAGAAGTTTGCTCAGACCGATATCGACACCGTCATCATCGGCCACACGAATGAGCCGGAATTTCGCAAGCTGCAATCCAATGAATTTATGGAGGCATTGCGCGACCGGACGGTCAAAATCGATGTTCCGTACGTGACGAAGCTGTCTGAAGAGATCAAGATCTACGAGAAAGATTACAACGAAAAGCGAGTGCGTGGCAAACACATCGCGCCGCACACGTTAGAAATCGCGGCGATGTGGGCCGTGTTGACTCGGTTGGAAGAACCCAAGCACCACGGGTTGACTCTGTTGCAGAAACTGAAGTTGTACAACGGAAAGACTCTGCCGGGATTCACGACAGACAACGTTTTGCAACTGCGTAAGGACGCCCGTGCGGAAGGCTTGCAGGGAATCTCACCGAGATACGTGCAGGACAAGATCTCGAACGCACTCGTCGCCAACACCGACGCGACCAGCTTGAATCCGTTCATGCTCATGAACGAATTGGAATCTGGGCTGAAGCATCACTCGCTGGTGCCGAACGAGGAAACGCGCGAGCAATACCGGCAACTGATCGCGGTCGTGAAAGAGGAATACACGGACACGGTGAAAAACGAAGTCCAGCGTGCCATCGCGGCCGACGAAGATGCTCTGACGCGGCTGTGCGCCAATTACATCGACAACGTCAAGGCTTACACACAGAAAGAAAAAGTTAAGAACAATTTCACGGGTGAAGACGAAGAGCCGGATGAACGGCTGATGCGGTCGATTGAAGAGCGGATTGACATCCCGGAAACGCGCATGGACGACTTCCGCCGCGAGATCATGAACTACATTGGTGCCCTGTCGCTGGACGGCAAGACGTTCGACTATCGCACGAACGAACGGTTGCAAAAAGCGTTGGAAATGAAGTTGTTCGAAGATCAAAAGGACACGATCAAGCTGACAAGCCTTGTGTCAAATGTCGTCGACGCCGACACGCAAGAAAAGATCGATATTGTCAAATCCCGCTTGATCCGCGACTTCGGCTACAACGAAGAATCAGCAACCGATGTCTTGCAATACGTCGCCAGCATCTTCGCTCGCGGCGATGTGAAGAGCGAATGAGACTAGCAGCGTTCAGCCGTCAGCGGCCAGCCAAGAGCACACCCAAGCAAGCTGATCGCTGAAAGCCCTCTTCGAGGTTCACCATGGGACGAAACATAGACCGCGATCTTTCGCGATTCAAGAATATCGTCCGTGGCCGGCTGCGAAAAGACCTGCGTCGGTATATCACTCATGGCGAGATGTTGGGGCGCAAGGGCCGCGAGGTCGTCAGCATCCCCGTGCCGAACATCTCGATTCCTCACTTCCAGCATGGGCCCAAAGGTTCCGGCGGAGTGGGGCAAGGTGAAGGCGACGTCGGACAGCCCATCGGACGTGGTGGCCAACCCGGCGACGGCCCGGGCCAGGCGGGAGATGCTCCCGGCCGGCACGTTCGCGAAGTCGAGGTCAGCCTGGATGAACTGGCCGAAATGCTGGGTGAAGAATTAGAACTTCCCCGGATCGAGCCCAAAGGCAAGGACACAATCAAGAGCAAGAAAGACCGCTACACAACGGTCCGTCGCACGGGACCGGAATCTCTGCGGCATTTCAAGCGCACCTACAAACAAGCGCTCAAGCGAATGATCGCCTCGAACGATTACAACATCGATGCACCACGTATCATCCCCATGCGCGAAGACCACATTTACCGGTCGTGGAAGAGCATCCCCGATCCGCAGGCGAACGCGGCGGTGATCTACGTGATGGATGTGTCCGGCTCGATGACCGACGATCAAAAGGAGATCGTCCGCACGGAATCGTTTTGGATTGATACGTGGTTGCAGAAGCAATACGACGGCGTGCAAACTCGATACGTGATCCACGATGCCGTGGCGCGCGAAGTCGATGAAGATACGTTTTATCGCACTCGCGAAAGCGGCGGCACGCGGATCTCGTCGGCATACCAAGTCGCGCGGTCGATCATCCAGCGTGAATTTCCGCCGGACGCTTGGAACATTTACTGCTTCCAATTTTCCGATGGCGACAACTGGGGCGAAGACAACAACGAGTGCATCAAGATATTGACCGACGAAATCATCCCACATTGCAACTTGTTTTGTTATGGCCAAGTCGAGAGTCCTTACGGTTCCGGCGATTTCATACGCGAGCTGAGAAAAATCAACGAGGAACACGAAAACCTAATCCTGTCGGAAATCGGCAACAAAGACGATATCTACGATTCGATCAAAACTTTTCTTGGAAAAGGCAAGTAACGAGGGCAGACGTCCATGCCAATCAGCACACACCGAGCTCTGCCGAGCGACATTGCTGCCGTCCAGGACGACATGCAACAGATCGCCGCTGATTATGGCCTCGATTTCTTCGAGACGATTTTCGAGATCGTCGACTATGAAGAGTTGAGCATGATCGCCGCGTACGGTGGATTCCCCACTCGGTATCCGCATTGGCGGTTCGGAGCCCAATACGACGAATTGATGAAAGGCTATTCGTACGGTCTGCAGAAAATCTACGAAATGGTGATCAACACCGATCCGTGTTACGCCTATCTGTTGCGATGTAACGCGATGACCGATCAAAAACTGGTGATTGCTCACGTTTACGGACACTGCGATTTCTTCAAGAACAATGCTTGGTTCGCTCTGACGAATCGCAAGATGCTCGATCAGATGGCCAATCATGCGGCGCGAGTCAACCGGTACATCGACAGTCACGGCCAGGAAGCCGTTGAGGAATTCGTCGATGCCTGCCTGTCGCTGGAAGATCTGATCGACCCGCATTCACCGCACATCAAACGCACCGAGAAACCCGTGCGGGCCGCCTCAACCGCACTCGAACCCAGGAAGGACCCCAGCGAGTCGGACGGCTCGGTGGGACGGTTTCCTTCTAAGGATTACATGGATGCCTACATCAATCCGCCAGACGTCTTGCAGCAGGAAGCCGATCAACGGGAAGAAGAACTAAGGCAAGCCGAAGAAAGCCGGTCGTTTCCGGCGGAACCTCAACGGGATGTGCTGTTGTTCCTGTTGGAAAATGCTCCGTTGAAGGATTGGGAACGTGACGTACTCTCAATCATTCGCGATGAGGCTTACTATATGGCTCCACAAGGCCAGACGAAGATCATGAACGAGGGCTGGGCCAGTTATTGGCACTCGAAGATCATGACTCACCACGGCCTGACCGACGCGGAAGTCATCGACTACGCCGACCATCACAGCGGAACGATGGCCACCAGCCCACAACGATTGAATCCGTACAAACTAGGTATCGAACTGTTAAAGGACATCGAGGAACGCTGGAACACAGGCCAGTTCGGTCCCGATTATGAACAGTGCGACGACCTGTACGAGAAAGAGCATTGGGACAAACATCTCGGGCTTGGCCGCGAGAAAATCTTCGAAGTGCGGCGGATCCACAACGACGTGACGTTCATCGACACATTTCTCACCGCCGAATTCTGCCACAAACACAAGATGTTCTCGTTCGCCTATAACGATTCCAGCGATTATTACGAAATCGCATCCCGTGAATTCGACGAGATCAAACAACAATTGCTTAATAGTCTGACCAACCACGGCCGACCGTTTATTTATGTCACGGACGGCAACCACAAGAACCGCGGCGACCTATACTTAAACCACAACTATCGCGGCAACGAACTAAAGCTCGACTATGCTCGCGACACGCTGGTCAACTTGCAGCGAATCTGGAGACGGCCAGTTCATATCGAATCGGTGATTGATGACAAGCCAACTGTACTCTCGTACGACGGCAAGAGCCACGAAATGAAGGCGAAGTAAGAACGTGTGATTCCTCGTTTAACGGCGAGCCGCAGGCGACTGCGTGTCGCGACCATTTCACGCCTTGAAACGCAGTCGCCTGCGGCTTGCCGTTAAACGAATCAAATAAAGGGGGGGAACCATGACTTTCAAGCAAACGCTCAGCGACGAGTTAAAACAGCTTGCGGGGTTTCAATCCGACCAACCGAGAACCGTCGCGCTGTCGACTGACGGCGGAATTGAAATCTTCGTGGACTTCACCGCCGTCGATTCGATGAGCTGCTCGGTGCGAGAGATTCGTCTCGACGTGCCTTCCATCGACAGCCAAGACTTCGACACATTGAAAGCCTGGGCCGAGCGGCTTTCCGATCGCATTACTTATCTGATGGAAAACATCGGTCCGCTGGAATTCGATCCCGATGGAAAGAAAGTCCTAATTCGCTCGACGCCACCCGACAAGAGCGACGACGAAACTCGCTTTTACGAGGTCCTGCTGCAAACCAATCCCAGTGGCAGCTTCTCGCTGCGTCGCTTCAAATCGTCCAACGGGCAACCGGGCCGACAGCCGGTCGACATTCAAGTGACTCATGAAGTGCTGAGCAAGCTGGTCAGCGATTTGGTCGATACGGCCCCGGTAGCTTAATTCGCGCGCGTCATTGCTGGATCAGTTTCGCTGTGTATTCGATTTCGTGTGATTTCAAGCTGATCACGTACGAATGGGTCGGCGGAGCGCCGAAGCCTCTCGACTCGCCAGCACCAGGCGCGAGCAAGACCAGGCGATCATCGACTGCTATCAACTGGCAACGCGGGTTACGCTCAAGTAACGGCAATTCCGCCCCAAGCGTGTACGACGCGACTGTTGCCCCATCGGAATTCAACTCACAAAGCGCATTGCTTTTTCGGGATTCGACATGTTGCCGGGCGATCACGAAAATGGCATCGTACTTTTCTGACCACGCCATCGCCGTCGGATTGATACCGCGCATACTCGATAGCACGGACCATTTTTCAGCATTCACATCATAAGCGTACAAATGGCCGCCACCACCGAAACTACAGAGCAATACACGGCGGCGTTTTTTGTCGAAGGCCAGTCCGCTGGGCCAACTCAGACGTGGAATCCCGGCGGGAATCGGCAGGGCGACCGGACGACCGCCTTCGGGGTCAATGCGGATGACGTCGTGGTCGACGGCGTACAGAATGTTGTTTTTCGGATCCACGGTGAGGTGCTTGTAGGCTCTTCGCAACGGCTGCATTGTCCGAAGGATCGGCCCATTCACGGTAAACTTGCCCCACGAAGCATTGCCGCCAAATCCGTGCCGATCGGTACCCCACAAGTGCATGGCGTTGAAACTGATTTCCTCGGCGGCGTTGCGGGCTCGTGATCGCGTTTCTCGAGTTGTCTCTTCGTGAAGCGGCACCATGCGTGCAATCAAGTGTTGGATTCGCCAATCTTGATCATCCGGCCCGATCACGAATGGCTTACCGGGATATCGATAAGTTCCCTGAAAAGTGACGACGCCAAGGCTAGTCAGTTCTTGGAGTTGTTGGACCATATCCCCAAACCGTTCATCCATTCGTTCGTAACAATGGAAACGCAGGCCACTGCTGCTTTCGCCTGACTTGTTCCACACGGGAACATCGTCCGCGAGCCCCTTCAAAACCTGCTCGTCGGACCCACTGACGATGACTTGGTCTAACACGACGTCATCAGCGACGACAAGATTCCATTCAATGGGATTCCCTGAAGTCAGGACCAGAATGACTGGGCTACCCGTGTAGGTGATCCGAACGTGAGCCGGGCCAAATGCATCGCCCGAACTAGCGTCATGCAAGCCGACGACATGCACTTCCGGCAACTCCGACTCGAAACGGTAGACACCACGCCGTTCTGCCTTAAACGCAGCCAATGCGGTTGCCATCACGGCTGACTGTTTTTCGTGATTTTGACTTTCTAACACTTGAATTCGCGTCTCGATCTCACGAATCATGTGATTGAATTGCGCCAACGGAGATCGCGTGTAAATGGGGGCCGCCAATCGTTCTGGGGACGAGATCGCTGCCGCTGGCTCGAGATCGGCGGATACCGGCGTTTCATTAGCAGGTTGTCGTGTCGTTGATTCGTCCGCCGTGTCTTGGCCGATCATGAAACCGAACAACACGAACAATACCGCAATTTCCAAAACAGCCACGACCTTCACAACCCAATTGCGAAACATGACATTGACTCCTTGAACCGACGAGAATTTGGCGTTTCGTGTCGTCGAACCGCATCCCTCAGCATTTCGACGCAACCCAATTCGTGATTCACAGTCGGTCCCGCTGGCCCCACGGGATGGGCATTGTCGGTTCTGGGCGTTGTTCTTTGTGCCGGACGTCGATGGCACGCTTCTGGTAGAATTCTACGAATCGGCAGAGCTGTTTGACGGCTTCATTGTAGGCTTTTTCACCCTTTTCTTTGGTTGCCAATTCCGCCTCGCCCAGGACTCCGGTTTCGGAATAACTGCTCGTCCAAGAGGTGAGCGCTGCCGGGCCGTGTCCGAATAAATCGACGTAACAAAACGGACTGTCTTCTTCGTTGATCTTGATCGTACCGTTCTTGATTTTGTCCTTGCGGACGTCTTCTTCGGCGAGGTACAGGTACATCGACGTTTCCAATTCGCCGGCGTGTGAGCATCCGCCGGGAAACGTGCTTTCCCGCCAACTTGGCAGGAATTCCTTGTCGACAGTCAGCAAGCTCCACCACGCGATCAGTACGCACTCGCCGTCGGTTTCCAGGTTTGTTCGCCGCGCGACCAAGTCGAGGTTCGGCATGTTCGACCCGTGGCCGTTCAGCAAGATGATCTTTTTGAATCCGTGATACGCCAGTGATTTGGTGACATCCAACACTTGCTTGATGAATGTTTCATAATGAGTGTTGATCGTGCCGGGAAAATCCATGACGTGGCCCGTATAGCCATATGCAATCGTGGGCAGCACGAGGATTTTGTCGGGTAATTGCTGGCCGGTCCCATCGGCCACTCCGCCGGGACACACAAGATCGACGTCCAAGGGAAGGTGGGGACCATGCTGTTCGACAGCCCCGCACGGGACGATGCACACTTTGTTCATTTCAACGGCATCGTTGATTTCCGGCCATGTCAGTTTGTGATAGCGGTATTCGGTCGCTGCTCTTGATGTCATTGGGGGCCTCACTGATGATTCGGATCAGGCAATTGCCGGCCATTCGCCCACTTGCCACAGTCTGATGCGTAGACGAAACTAACTTTCACGGATTTCAACTTCAGCGTCACTACCAGTCTGACGAACTAACATGCCCGACGCCAGCAAAGCACGCCACATCTTGATTGGGACCGCGGGTCACATCGATCACGGCAAAACTCGTCTCGTCGGACAGTTGACAAATATCAACACCGACCGTCTGCCGGAAGAAAAGGCTCGGGGCATTTCGATCGACCTGGGTTTCGCGCATTGGGAAGCGGGCGGTTTCCGTTTCGGAGTTGTCGACGTCCCCGGTCACGAGCGATTCGTCAAGAACATGGTTGCCGGAGCAACCGGCGTCAACGTGGCTTTATTGGTCATCGCGGCCGACGACAGCGTCATGCCTCAAACGCGCGAGCATTTGGAAATCATGGATCTGCTCGCCATCAACACCGGTGCCGTGGCCATCACGAAGACCGATTTGGTCGACGAAGAAATGGTCGAGTTGGTTCAGGACGAGATCGAAGAAACCGTCGCTGGTACATTTCTGGAAGGTTGCCCGGTGGTTCCCGTCTCGTCTGAAACAGGCGCCGGAATTGATCAGTTGAAAGCGACATTGCTGGAAATCGCCGAAACGGTCGAAACGGTCGAATCACACGAACTCTTCCGGATGCCGATTGACCGCGTATTCTCGATTACCGGCCACGGAACGGTCGTCACGGGATCCGTTGCCAGTGGTGAGGTTGCGGCCGGTGAAATATTGGAAATGTTGCCGGAAGGCCGGGAAGTCCGTGTGCGCAGCGTGCAGAGCCACGGAACTCAGAACGACGACGCGGGCGCACGGCAACGAACCGCCATCAATCTGGCCGGCGTCAAGAATGAAGAAATCGCTCGCGGTCACGAATTGGCGACTCCCGGTTACTTGAAATCCACGATGCGGATGGTTGTTGAACTGCGTTCGCTCAGCAGTTCGCCGATCGTGCTAAAGGATCGGTTGGAATTAAACCTGCACTTGGGAACTTGTGAAGTTCCTGTTCGCATCATCTTGAAAGGCCGGCAACTGAAGGCTGGCGAACGTTGCTACGCCGAATTACGGGCGAAGCAACCGTTTGTCGCGACCTATGGTCAACGGTTCATCTTGCGGCGTATTTCTCCAGCCATCACCGTCGCCGGTGGGACGGTACTCGATCCCTACATTCCACCACACAAACGCATCAAAGACTTACAGGCGTACGGCGTGGCCCTCGATACGACTTCGGAAGCCGAGCGTCTGTCGGCGCTGTTGATTCAGGCGGACACGGTCGGAGATTCGCCGCACGAGGCAACCTGGCGCGTCGGTATCTCGTCGAAGAAATACGAGGAACTGATTGACAGCTTGAAGCAACAAAAACTATTGATGCACATTGGCAGCAAGGATCGCCGCATGTTGATCCACCGAAAACGGCTGAAATCGTTGGCCGGTTCGGTCATGAAAACGATCAAGGAAGAATTGGCGCGGCATCAGCCTCGTCGGGCGCTCCCGCGAAACACGTTGAACACGGCTTGCCGAGAGATTGCCGCGCCTGGGCTGCTGGATGCCGTCTTCGCCTATCTGATCACCAAGAGTGAACTGGTCCAAATTGGTTCGAATCTGGGTCCGGCGGACGGGCAGGTCAAACTGACAAAAAACCAACAACAGGCTCGCACGCAAAGTCTCGAAGCAATCACACAGTCCGGGCTGAAGCCGCCAACGTTGAAGGAACTGGCGGCATCGACGGGGCAAAAGCCGGCGGAAATTGAAACTCTGCTGAATTTGTCGGTTGAAGACGGGTTATTGGTAAAAATCGCGGATGGCCTGTTTTTCACGCCCGAAGCTATCGAACAGGCGCGTGGCATGTGCGAGAATGTGCTGAACGAACTCGGTGAAGCCACTATGTCGCAGCTTCGGGAAGCTTGGGGAGTCAGCCGGAAATTCGCCGTACCGATTTGCGAACATCTGGATCAACTTCAGGTGACGACGCGGACAGGCGATGTTCGGATTGCCGGGCCGCGAATCAAAGATACGATTATCCAAGTCCCATGAATGTCGGTGTCGCGAGCCGAGCGACACCGCCAATCAACCAAGAGTCACACGATTTTGCGATCCCGGTCGGCTCGCGGG
>Ga0310122_10000607_pt1 | contig 22714 bp, 16 predicted proteins | sample CB6_Bottom_1051__FD_203503 | JGI IMG/M metagenome (GOLD analysis project Ga0310122, IMG submission 203503) | Marine microbial communities from Western Arctic Ocean, Canada - CB6_Bottom_1051 | ecosystem: Environmental > Aquatic > Marine > Oceanic | place: Canada: Western Arctic Ocean | collected...
CATACACCAGCATCGCGTGCTGCGTCCCAACAATCCGCTGTTTCGGCGGGCATGACGAGAGAGCGCTCGACCCACATGGCATGTGCAACGCCCATCGAAGCACCCACTACGAGAGCGACGATGAGAAACGCCGCACCTCTCCTTTCCGGTGTGGTCTCTGAGATGAATTTCTTGAACCCGATGCGATCGGGTAGATTGCACAATTGGTATCCAATCGGGACGAACATGAACAATAGCACTCTGGGTGCGAAGTTCTGTGCCCCGAGAAGCGCCTCCTGCAACAATAACAGTGGAGATATCACGATCACACCTAGCATGACACTCGATCGCCGTGCTCCGATCCTATCGAGAGGCTCTTCTCCAGAGTGACGAGCGGCGAAGATGAGGAGGATGAAGAGCACGGCGATGCCGATGCTGATGGCCGTGCCGATATCGATTGAATCATCGAGCAGTTCCAGATAGTTGAAAGTGGAATCTGGAGCGATGGTCACCGACCAGAAGAACCAGCAACAATACACCCCGAACGCCAGCCAGCGGGCCGATCTTCCCTGAGCGTCTTCAAAGCGGCCTTCGAAGAGCAGGACGATGAGGAGAATCAATGGGGTGAAGATATGGGTGACCGAGATCAGAACTATCGCTGCCCATATCACTGGATCGAACTCAGCTCCCGCCTTCAATCGATGATGGATGATAAGGAACCAGAGAACATGTGACAACAATTGGGCCGAGAACATCGCGGGGTTCCACCCGGACAGGAACAGTCCCGCATAACCTGCGCAGACCACAGGCAGCCAGCGGGGGTCACCGTCCAGTTCTCGCAGCAGCGCGGCCGACATGAGATAGAACAGACATATCGATAGCACGCTACCGATGATGGCAGCAGCGAGAGGGGCGTTCTCCGGTGACAACCACCACACCCACTCGACGAGAAGGAGTGCCCCGGGTCGAGTCAGGTATCCATCGATCAGCGGTTCAAAACCGAATTCCAGATGGCGCCGTGCCAGTTCAGTGAAGAACCAGCCATCCGCACCTATCGGTGACGCGACGCCGAACTGATGGCCGGCGGTAGTAAGGAAGAGAAGTGAGACCGAACCGATCAGAATAGCTCTGTTCTCCAATCGCCACCGTAGACTCGCGAACACAAGCATGGCTATCGACAGCGCCAGGACAATAGGAATCGCGGGATTCCACATCAACCATGATGTGTCTGCTGAGAGCAGACCGGCCATGTCCCTATCCGGCGTTATCGAGTACAGAATCATCACGATGAAACCGAAGGCTGCAGCGGCGCGCAGGATGTTGCGTGAAAGATCATCCGTTGATTCCGCCACTCCCTCGAGAGGTGCGCCTTTCCCGTCTTCAGGCGCTGTCAGTTCAATCACCTATCCGCCCATCTGCGCTCTCGTGGCACTGGCTCGACTGTCGTCAGGCGTTGCTTAGCCACAGAGAAATCACATGTAAAGACCACCACCACCGCCTCGACCAACCAGGCCGTATCGAGTCCGCGATAGCCGCTGCAGCTGTACTGGGGCTGGACAAGCATCATCAATGCAGCCAAGCAGCCGCGGCCATGAGTGCAGGTGGCTCCGGTGGAGAGCAGGCTCGTCATCTGCCCGGATCGGTTGCAGCGAGGCAGCCGAACATCGCTCGTGACACCTCCTTCTTCATCGGTGCCGATGCGATGGCGACCGGGTTCGGTCTGGTCTCGACCCTCATCCTGACCCGGATGTTCGTCGAACATGACTACGGCATGTGGGTGTTGATCCTGGCCTTCTTCCAGACCTGGTTCATGTTCGTCGACATGGGAATCCCGACAGTGATGGTCCGAGACATCCCTCGTGGCAGAACTCAGGCCAGAGGATTGCTGCACATCGCAATACGTATCCAATTGCTCGTCTGCTGCGTGCTCTTCCCACTCGGGGCGGCAGTCGCACTGAAACTATGGGGGGATGACGGTGAATGGTCGCGGGCATTCATCCTTCTCGCCATCGCCGGTGCGCTGCCAGCCCTCAGCGAATCGCACCGGGTCACACTACGGGCTCTGGGCGAAGCGCGCCGAGAGGCGTTGTCGCGGATGCTCGACCGGTTCATTGTCTCTGCCGGGATGCTCGCGGCGTGGTGGATGGGATTCACCACCGTTCTGCCCTACGCCATCGCAGCCACCGCTGGACCGGCAGTCGCGCTGGTCTACGCCTGGTGGGTTGGGGATCGGATCGCTCTCATGGCGGCAACGGAGGGCGAGGGGCGGGAGGAGGAGATACTCTACACGAACAGGCAACTGATGACTCTGGCTCTACCGTACATGTTCACCCTCGGGATGACACCGTTGATCTCGCATCTCGACAAGTTCCTGTTGAAGTGGTATCTGGACTTTGAATCAGTAGCGCTCTTCGATGTCGCATGGAAGGTGTACGCGGCGGGTCTCACCGTCGCGACGGCACTGCGGAAATCACTCCTTCCGGTGTACGGTGGCTTGGTCGGAAAGCCTGAGGAGCTCGGCCGCAGCATCTCGGAAGCACTGGCTCTCGCTCGCTGGTTGATTCCGCCCGGTGTTCTGATCGGAGGTGCCATCGGAATAGTCTTCATTCCAATCCTCTTCACTACGAGATACGCCGATTCCGTGTCAGTGTTCCTGATTCTGTTGGGTGCATGGTCGATGTGGGCTCTCGCCGCACCATTCCAGGTCGCCGTGCAGACGAGACTCAGCGGCTGGCGATACGCTGCCATGATGGCCGCTGTCGTCTTCGTCGACCTCATCGCGGGCATCGCATTGATTCCGAGACTGGGGGTGCTCGGTGCCGCCCTCTCCACGGTCATCGCTCAGATAGCTATGCTCTGCATCGCCATCGCACTCTCGAGACACATCCCCGGGGTGACCTCCATGCTGCCCGGGATAGCGGGCCTCGCGGGTACGGCTCTCATCGTCGCGCTCGTCCTCCAACAGGTGGTCCTCGGCCAACTCGATACCATCTGGGTGGTGCTAGCAACGGTCGTGATGTTCGTCGTCGCCTGGGCTGTCGGCTGGCGACCGATGCCGCCGTTAGAGATGGCGAGAAGCCTCGCCTCGGCCGATGTCGATGAGTGAGGCTCGCCGCTTCGATCCTGATAATCCGGCGAGACTCCGGCAGGAGCGGTTTTCACCCTCTCCTCTTCAGAGTGAATCTGGAGACGAAGATGCGGTCATTCGGAATTCTGACCTTCGGCGAGCATCTTCTGCAACTCGCCGGATTCGAACATCTCGAGCGCGATGTCCGAACCCCCAATCAGTTCGCCGTTCACGTAGCACTGTGGCATCGTCGGGAAGTCAGACCAGGCGCAGACCGAGGGAATCGCTCTCGGGTCGTGCAGGATATCGACCGACACGAAAGGTTCCCCGAGCTGCTGGAATACCATCACAGCCCGACCTGAGAAGCCGCACTGAGGTTGCTCCGGTGTGCCCTTCATGAAGAGAACCAGCCTATTGCCTCTGACCAGTTCATCGAGTTCCTCTGTCGTCCATTCGAATCCGCTCATGCCAACTCACCTCTCCGTTCACTCGTCTTTCGGGCGCCTGATGTGGATACCGACGAAATCATCCTGCTGGTGAGGGTGGAACTCACCCTCACCCTCTCTCTCGGCCGCCTGCTCTGGAGTCCAGCACTTCAGGTCCAGCGCGTGCACCACGTTCGACATGATGAACGGCCCGAAGTGCTTCAGCAGCGGTCGCTGGCGGGCCAGCGGCCGCATACCTTCGAACGATTCCGACACGACCTTGACGAACCAGTGGTCGCCATTACCGGTCAGATCGGTGCATTCGATCGCTGCGTCGGCATGCACCTTGAGCACCTCGGACCGCATCCAATCCGCATCGACCATTCTCCCGCCTCGCTCAGCACTTCCGAGCGCTGCTCGCTATCAATCCTCGTCTGCGAGCAATCGTGCGAGCCGCTCGCGGTGATGTGATTCCGAATAGATGTCTGGCAGCGACCACGATTCGATCGGCATCGCCATCGCGGCCAGCACCGCGTCGGCGACGTCACCGGCTGCGCGAGACCGAGAGAGCGCGGCCCGCGGCATCCAGTCGACGAGGTCTCCGACGGGCACTGCTGCGACGCGACGGCCGAGCGCGACCGCCTCCCGCGGCACCAGCGGCGACGCTTCCCGCCGGCTCGTCATCAGCACTATGTCAGCATCGAGGATGGCAGTCTGGACCGCCTCGGGTGGCAGATGGTCGAGGTATGTGACAGCGACGGTGCTGCCGCGGTGCCTCAACTCGGCAACGACCGCGTCGAACAGTCGTACATCCTTGACGCGGCGATGCGGTGATGCGGGGAACAGGACCCTGATGAGATCGGATTTCGACCCTTCCTTGTCAGCCGGCTCAGCCGGCTCGGTAGGTGCATCTGCCTGAAGCATCGTCGGGCATGGCATCAGATGAACGGGCACGGCTCCATCGATCAGAGATTCGACCCATGTCCGATGCCTTTCGCTGACGATCACCACGCCCTTCAGGCGAGAGTGCTCGAGGACATCGGAGACCAAGCGTCTGATGCGCCGCCTGACCCTGCTGGGTGCCGCATCGGCATCCCAGCCGTGCAGCCAGCAAATGATCGGCGCTCGGTGCTCCATGGCGAGACGGCTGGCGAGCGACAGCACAGGCCATAGGGTGTGACAGATGACCATATCAGGGCTCCACTCACCGAGTTGATCGAGCAACCCGGCCGAGCGCCTGACGAGACTGCGCTCGGTCAGCCTCGGCAGGGGATGTCCGGGCAGACCCAGCATCCTCGGATGCAGGACCAGAGATCCATCCGACTCGCTGACATGGGCCGTCGAATGGAGGCCCGCGAGGTCTGGACGGAGCCAGTGGAATGGACGAGGAACAGCCCATACGGGAGCGATGACACGGACCGAGTGACCGAGGGTCATCAGAATCCTCGCCTGAGATGCGACGAAAGTTCCACGGTCGGGCCTATGCCGGGTCGGGAAGAGGGGCGATACCAGCAGGATGCGCACCGTCCGCACCACCGGTCAGAAGACATCGGAATCGAGCGCGGCATGGATGGCGGCGAGATTCTCGGCGATGCTGCCGCTGTCGTTGATCAGACCGGAGCCGACGACCGCCACCTCGACGCCCCAGTCCCGAACCTCGGCAACGTTGTGCGCCTTGATGCCTCCATCTATCATCAGCCGGGTCGGGCGGCCACCGGCTGCGACCTGCGCATCGATCGCGGCCCGGAACGCCCGCACCTTCACCTGCATCTCGGGCATGAACGACTGACCACCCTTGCCGGGCACCACCGACATCACCAGCACGAGGTCGAGGTCGGGCAGCAGCGGCAGCACCGCGGCCGCGTCGGTGGCCGGATTCAGCACCACGCCGGCCTGCGCGCCGGCGCCGTTCAACGCGGCGATCAGCGCCGGCATGTCGTCTACCGCCTCTATGTGGGCGATCACCAGATCGACGCCTGCTTCGACATACTGCGGCCATGTGTCGGCCGCATTCGTCACCATCAGATGGCAGTCGAGGAAGACCTCCGGTCCTACCCTCTCGCGAATGCTGCGAATCAACGCTGGCCCGAAGGTGATGGTTCGATTGATCACCCAGTTGCCATCCATCACGTCGAGGTGGATCCACTCTATGCCGGCGGCCAGCGCCTCGTCGACGGTCTCACCGAGCCGACAGAAGTCGGCGGTCAGGATGCTCGGCGTGATGATCACGGCTCTCAGGCGGGTGGTGGCGGCGCCGGTTCATGGGTGTTGCCTCCATCGGGTGCTGTAGCGGTGGGCAGGAACCGACGGGGCAGTAGGGTCGGGGCAGAGGTGAGCCGGCGCCGAAGGGCGGCACAGGTCCGCGCCGGCAAGCGCCGAGGTGTGAGGAAGACTGTTTGAGTGGAATCGGCGCATCGGTGTAGGATGGAGGATTGAGAATACTGGTGGAGGAATCATCGGTCGGTCGCCATAGGTTGATAGAACCGATTGCGAACGGATGTCTCCGAGGTATTGGAATGGGCAGGATCATAGAGGCTGGAGACGCGGACTTCGACTCGGTCGTGCAGAGCGACGAATGGGTGCTGGTCGACTTCTGGGCGCCCTGGTGCGGCCCTTGCAGGATGGTCTCGCCGATCCTCGAACTGATCTCCGGTGAGCGCGACATGACCATCGCCAAGGTCAATGTCGATGACAATCCAGTCGTGCCCGGACGCTTCGGCGTCCGCGGCATCCCGATGCTGATCCTGTTCCATGACGGTGCGAAGGTAGACGAGATGACCGGTGCGATGCAGAAGGCCGGCTTCGACGGATGGCTCGATCGCCACATGGCGTGATCTTCTCGGACCTCGCTCGGTCACGCGTCGAGAGCCGCGTCGAGTCTTTCGCGGCGCGACTCCTGAGCACTGCCGACCTCGCGCAGCAGCCGATCGCGGATCGCCTCGTGCAACCAGAAGCCGTCCTCCAACTCGACCAGCAGTCCTCGTTCGATCAGTGCGGTCGGTGGCTTGCCCTCGATGCCGGCCGCGGCGGCCAGTCGTTTCCACGGCACCGGCCGATCGGCGACCGCCAGCGTCGCCAGGATCTCGGTCAGTTCCTTCGGCAGCACATCTAGGATCTCCTCGTCGAGGAAGCGCAGCCAGTCGTCGTGCACCACTCGACCATAGAGCTCCAGCAGCTCAAGGGCCAGCGGGTGACCACCGGTCGCTTCGTACACCGCGTCAGCGCTCGGCGGATCCGGCGCATCGAAGGTATCCAGCCACTCGGCTATCTCATCGACCGACAGACCGGATAATGCCATCTCCTCGACCCTCGCGCGGGTGTGCACGTCGCGGCGGTCGTAGAATCGCAGGGTCGTGCGGGATATCAGCAGCAGTCGCAGCGGTGACACCTCGGCGACCTGCAGGAGGGCGCCGAGCAGGTGATCGACCGGTCCGGTGATGTGATGGATGTCGTCGAGCACCAGCAGGATGTACGGCGGTTGGTCGCTCGCTTCCTCATGGTCCTCGAAAACTCGCTCGCGCAGGGCCAGTGGATCGGTCAGATAGGCGGTCAATCGGCGGCGGTACATGTCGACATCGAAGGGGGCGCCGGGCCGCAGCGGCAGCGAGGCGAGCAAGCCGTGCGGATCCCATGCTTCGCCGTCCTTCGAGTCGATGCCGAGTCGATGCAGCAGGCTGGTGGCGATGCCGAGAGGCGTGTCCCATGGCTGGCACGGATAGTACATCGCGCGCAGCGAGGGCGAGGCGTCGATGCGCGCGTTCAGCCAGTCGGCGACGAGGGTGGTCTTGCCGGAGCCGGCGATGCCGGTGATGACCAGCGCCGGGGTGTTCGATGTGAACCACTCCTCTATGCTGTCGCGCTCCTCCTCCCTGCCGTGCACGGTCCTGGTCCTCGGTGGTCGCACATGGTAGGTCGAATGAGCGCCGGCCAGCAGTGCGAGCGAGCCCGGCATCGTCGTCTCATCGTCGAGCCGTTCGATGGCGCCGAAGCGGATGTCGCCGTAGGTCAGCGAGCCCTCGTACTGAGCGTGCATCAGCACCTGCAACAGCGTAAGTCGCGCGTCCAGTCGCTCGGCTGCCTGTGTAGCGGGAACCGTCAGCAGGTCACCGTCCGAGTTGCGCAGCAGCACCTTCTCGCTCTGTAGCCGGCTCAACCGCGATTCGAACTCCTCTCGGCCAGCATCGGTCAACTGCCAGGTCTTCTGGCGACGGCTCTCGCCGCGCACCGCACGGGTGTGTCCTACCACCAGTCCGAGCCGAGTCAGCGTGCGCATCGAACGGCTGACGTTCGGCGGATGTAGGGCACACGCATCGGCGATGCCCGGGCGGGTGACTGCTGGCTCGACCATGTACAGATCGGCCTGGTCATCCTGTTCCCACAGATGCAGCAGGATCCGGTCCTCGACCGGCACGCTGACCCGGTCTATGGGTGCGACCATGCCAGCACTTCCGACCGACCATCTGTTGAATGGTTTGGTGACGCGTGCCCTAGGGGGCACAATCTGAGGCATGAAACCCTGAAGCAGATGAACCGTAAGCACTTAGATGGGGCTTCGCAGCGGAGTTCGTGTTGTCCCACCATGGAGATAGGGTCACGAGTCGCTCCGCTCTGGTCCTCTCGATACTGATGCTGGCTAGTCTGCTGGCGCTGCCAGTGGCCTCAGCAATGGACACCGATTCAGACGGTGTGGATGATTCGATCGATGACTGCCCGGTCTCGCACGGCAACAGCACCATCGATCGAATTGGCTGCCCCGACCGCGATGGTGACGGGATCAGTGACAAGAACGACCCATGGGTCTTCTCGAACGGCGGCTTCCTGCAGGATGAGTACCAATCGAGGAGCGATGACCAGTTCGCCGTGTTCTTCAATCACGACGGCACCAAGTATCTCACTTCAGAGGATACCGGCGGTTGGGGTTCGTCGGACGGCTGGCTGCGAATATGGGACACGTCGACCAGACAGATCGAACGCTCGGTGGAGTTCAGCGGTAATCGCGTCCTCGATGTAGGGTGGTCGCCCGACGGCTCATATGTCGCAGCGGTGACCGACAACGACGAGCTGGAGGTCTATCACGCGGCGAACATCTCGAACTTCTGGTCGGTCAGCACGGACGTCGGCAGCGGCGATCAGCCGAACGAATTGGAGTACAGCCCGGATGGCTCGATGATAGCTGTCGTGATCGGGCGATCGGGTAACGGCGGGACCAACGGCGAGGTGCAGATCTACGACTCCTCGAACGGCTCCGAGGTACATTCCTTCAACCCCGCCTCGGCCGACAGATTCTACTCCGTCGATTGGAGTCCGGACGGCAGCCGGATACTGATAGGTGGTCGTGAGGACATCTGGATCTACAACACCAATGGATGGACCTTCAACAGCAGCATCAACACGAACAGAGGCAGCAACAACGCCGTGAAATGGTCACCTGACGGCAACGCGGTAGCGACCTGTGAGGCGTGGGAGGGGTCCGGTGCCCGAGTGCGGGTGTACAACGTGAGCACGCGACTGCAGCAGTGGGCCTACTCGTCATCGACCTCATGCAATGAGATCGCGTTCTCACCAGACTCGACTCAACTGGTCGCAGCACACACCTACTATCAGTCGGACGGGGCCAGTCTGCGGGTGTTCAACGCCGACACCGGAACCATCGTCGACACCATGTCGGCGCCACGGCCGGGTGGGTGCACCTCCAGCGGCGGCGGCAACAACTGCGGATCGATTTACGGTGTGGCATGGCATCCCAACGGTTCGTACGTCATCTCCGCGCACGGGCGCAACGACGAGGGCATCTACCACTGGATAGTGAATCCCGACATAGACGGCGACGGGTACCTGAATCCCGACGATGCGTTTCCCGAGGATGGCACCCAGTGGAATGACACCGATGGCGATGGCTACGGTGACAACCAGGCCGGGTTCCAGCCCGACGCATGTCTGAACACTCCGGGCGGTTCTTGGCAGGACCGATTCGGCTGTCCGGATGCGGATGGTGATGGCTGGTCCGACCTGAACGACGACTACCCCGAGGATAGCCTGCAATGGGCCGACGCGGATGGTGATGGTCATCCGGACAACATCCTCGACACGCGACAACCGAACCCGATAGGAAGCGTCGATCACCTGCCGGACAATCCGACCCAGTGGGACGACACCGATGGTGACGGCTACGGGGACAACTACAACGATGCGAATCACGGCGCCGACTACGGAGTTCGACCGGTCGAATGGCCGGGCTTCCACATCCCGACGATGACCCCCCTTCAATTGGAGGATGTCGACATCTTCCCTCTCGATCCAGACCAGTGGAACGACACCGACGGTGATTGGTATGGCGATGAGCCGTTCACGCATAGATCGGATGGCTGTCCGCTTCAAACCGGTAACTCGGTCTGGGACAGGCTCGCCTGCCCGGATGATGATGGTGATGGCTGGTCGAATCCTGATGCCGACGGCCTCGCATCACCCGACGGTGATGCGGATGCATTCACCTCCGAGCCGAGTCAGTGGCACGATCAGGACGGTGATGGCTACGGTGACAATTCGAGTGGCTTCGAAGCGGATAGATGCGTCGCCAACGCCGGCGACAGCCGCTGGAAGATCATTTGGAACGAGAGCACCGAACTGTACGACACCATCATCTGGCTGGGCTGTCCCGACAATGACCAGGACGGGTACGCAAACAACGGTGAAGCGTTCCCGAACGACGCCACCCAATGGTCCGACCGTGACGGCGATCAATGCGGCGACAACGCGAGCGGCGACAACGCCGACCTGTTCCCTGATGACGGCACTCAATGCACCGACCGCGACGGCGATGGCTACGGCGACACGCCTATCGGACCGAACGGCGACTGGTTCCCAGACGACCCTACCCAATGGAAGGACAGCGATGGCGATGGCTACGGCGACAACTACGCCAACGAATCGTGGACTGAGAACCGCAACGCGTCATGGCCCGGCATCCATTTCCCGGACGCTGCGAATCCTGATGTCTGCCCACTCGACTGGGGCCAGGTGACGACCGAAGAGGCGCGCGGCTGCCCCGACAGCGACAACGACGGCGTTCCAGACCCTGATGACGAGTATCCCGACGACGCGTTCAACCAGACCGACCGAGATGGCGACGGCTACGCCGACCAAGTGAGTCAATGGATGGACGACTGCCCCGATGATTGGGGTGACTCGCACATGGGTGGGGTGTACGGCTGTCAGGACAGCGACAGGGACGGTTGGGCGGATTCGGTCGACGCCTTCCCGGATGACGGCAGTCAATGGCTCGATTCGGATGGCGACACGATCGGTGACAACTACTCGTTCACCATGACCATCGCTGAGTTGAACGGCTCGAACGGCACTTATTTCGATGTCAGAGACGAGAACGGCGACGCCTTCGCAGACGACGAGACCCAGTGGTCCGATCTTGACGGAGATGGTCACGGTGACAACCCTGAAGGTATCTCACCCGACCTCTTCCCTATGCTGTTCAGTCAATGGAAGGACAGCGACGGTGATGGCTATGGTGACAACACCACGCGAGACGCGTACCAGCCGGATGACTGCAAATCGAGCCACGGCGTCTCATGGCGAGACCGGCTCGGCTGTCCGGACCAGGACGGCGATGGGATGTCGGACCAGAACGATCCGTGTCCAAAGGACCCCGAGGTGTGGGAGATCGGCACGCCGTGTGCAGTGGGTCCATTGGACGGGACCGTGGAGGGCGTCTCGACCAAGGATGTGGTTCTGTACGGCGGCATCGCGGTGGGTGCCATCATCATGCTGCTGCTGTCGATGATCATGATGGCGATGTTCTCGCGTCAGTGGGCGAAGCGCCGACTGGTCTTCGAGCAGCGCGATTTCGATGCACAGGAGGACGCTTTCCAGGAAGAGGATGATCGACGGAAGTTGTGGGCTGAACACTACGCCCAGCAGGGTGACTTCCAGAAGGCACGTGAACTCGGCTGGGTCGAGAAGGCGGATTGGCAGGTCCATCAGGAACAGCAGGCGGCGGCTGAACTGGCGTCGCTGCCGACCATGTTGGACTTCGACGACTCAGATTGACCGTCGGCTGCGGCTCAGACCATCGCACGGGGTGCTTCGGTGGCCTTAGACCTCGCTCAGCCACCGATGATCAGGCCGCGAGTTCGTCGTCGAAGCGATTGTACGGCAGCGCATCGAACGCTTCGATGTCCGGCGCGTTCAGAGACAGGTTGTGAGCCAGCGCCTGCTGAACGGTCACCCAGTCCGGCGTCGTGCCGTCGTACCACTCGTAGCGGTGGCCCGGGATCAGCCGCCATTCGGGTGGCAGACCGGCGAGGATGGACTTCGCTCGGGCCAGACTGCGCCACTGTGCGGCGGGGTCGGAGCCGTGCAGATCTACACGGCCTGATCGGTGGGTGAACAGCAGGTCGCCCGCGACATAGACCCCGTGGCCGTGAAAGGTGACGTGACCGGGCGCATGGCCGGGCGAATGGACGACGCTCAGCCGTACGCCGCCGGCCTGCCAGTCCGATGAGGCGTCCGGTGGCTGCGACCAGACATCGGTGAAGTCGGCGTGGCGGAAGATGATCCGACCCAGCAGGCTCGGCGAGACCGATTCCTCGTGTCCCCAGACTGCGATGCCCGGGTGCGCCCTGCGAATCGCCTTGACGCCGGCGGTGTGGTCGCGATGGGTGTGGGTGAGCAGGATGTGGGTCGGCTCGATGCCGGTCGCGGAGAGGGCCTTCAGCCAGCCGGCCCCGTCGAACGGGTCGACCAGTGCGGCGACGCCGTTCGCTCGGTCGATGAAGCCGGTGTTCATGTTGGCGAAGCCACCCATCTGAGTGATCCAGACCTCGATGCCGTCCGGTTGGTGCGAGACATCGAACTCTCCTCGCGACAGAGGCATCGCTGCGGTACGGTCGGCCACCGGCGATAGCGATGACGGCTGGACCGAGCAACGAGCGGGCTGTACGGTGGCGGAATCACCGCACTGTCCGTTCTCGGCCGTTCCGATGGAGAGGGAAGAGGCGCACCCGATTGGGAAAAACGAACAGCTCGCGCGCGGGCGTAACGCAGGCCGCATCCTTCGGATGCTGGCCTGAGGGACTGTTTGATATGGGTCGATGCCGAGCGATCGGTATGGCGCAGCGTCAGCCCGGTCGTGGTCTCTGGGTCCTCGGCATGGTCGTTCTGCTCCTCTTCGGCGCCGCGGCCAGCGCCTCTGCAGCGGCGCCCGAAGGTGGCTCGGACGACTCCTCGCTGACCCTCATGGTCGGCATCTCGGCCGCTGATGGTGACCTGTACCACACCGATGCGACGCCGCTGACCCTCTCGGTCGCAGTCCGCAACGACGCCAGCGAGGACATCTCGTTCGAATACAATCCGTCCTGTCCCTTCGACCTGTCAATCAGCGCTGCCGACGGCAGCCTGCTGTACGATGCGGACGACGCTCGAACCTGTGCCGGTCAGCGACGAGCCGCCGACATCCCGGCCGGCGGCGAGCGATACCTCGGCGAGTCGTCATGGGACTGGATGAACGATGGTGTGTTGGTGCCCTCCGGTGATCTTCTCATCAGCGTCGATTCCGGTGATGCGGTGGACGCTGTCGACGAGGTGGTCGAGTTCCACAGGCTGACTGACACCCCAGCCGGTCTGTCGCTGGAACTGCTGCTGCCACCGCTGCCGGGCTTCGTCATGGCGAGTCAACCGGGCGATGTGATCTTGGCCCGGGCCTCATTGCAGAACAGCGGCAGCGAGGCGGTCGTGGTGCCGTACGATGATGCGTGCCGAATCGTCCAGCGACTCTCCTCAGACGCCGTCTCGGAACTCGGCTGCGGCGCCGGTGAGACCGTTCCCGCCGGTGCTGGTCTCGACCTGGGCTGGTTGGAATGGAATCTGAACGAGATCGTCCTGCCCGACGGTGAGCATGAACTGGCCGCTTGGCCGACAGGCGCGAGCGATGCAAGCTGGTCGATGATCTGGCTGCACGATGCGTCGAGCGGCGACGACCGGGTAGCAGACCTGCGGCTCGAGGCGACCGTGCTGAGCGGTCAGGATCCGACGGTCTCGGGTCAGACGTTCGAGGTCGCCGTCGATCTCCACAACGACGCGGCGACCGCTACAACGATCGTGTTCGAGGACGACTGTCTGATCCTGAGCCATGTGGTCAGCGCTTCCGGCGAGTTGTTGTATGACGACTCGTCACTGCTCGACTGCCAACCGGATTTCAGCGATCTGAAGTTGCAGCCCGGTGAATCGTACCGGCTGTCCACGACTACCATCGAGACGACTGTGCCCGCTGGCTGCGGCTGGCCCGGGGGCCAGCACATGGCGGTTTTCCGAGTGCCGGCCATCGACCTGACGGAGAGCGTTCCGTTCGAGGTGTTCGACACCGAGTCGGCGTGGCTCTGCCGGCTAGACGCGCAATCGCTTCATTCCACTCTCCTAGAGATCGTAGAAATGCGGTCGATCGAGGAGGGCAGCGCAGATGAGAGCCTCTCCTTCGACCTGCGCCTCTTCCATCAGGGCGATGAGCCATTGATCCTGCACTGGACCGATGACTGTCGCATCGGCATCACTCTCAGACAGTTAGTCGGCGAGCAGGTACGTAACAGCGAGGCGGCGTGCGACGGCGTCAGCGGCGATTCGACGACCGTCCAGCCGGGTGAAGTCCTGCTCATCGGTACCGTCGAGGTCGCGTTCGCGGCCGATGGCTTCGATACAGGCACCTGGCTGATCGATGCTACTCTGCTGGCCCACCCGAGCCTGACGACATCAGCGGCCCGGGCCTACGACGGCATCGGCGCCGCCGAGCCGGCGGCCGAGGTCGACGAGACGGTTGTCGAGCAGAACGAATCCATCGGCCAGACAGCCCCCGAACCGGTCATTGAAGCGATATATTTCGAAGGTGAATGGAAACATGTTCGCACCTCTCAAGGAGGCTGCTGGCTGCTGCACTCGCCGGATGGTCGCGAGCGGGCACTGGTTTCCAACGAAGTGATCGGCTGGTCGCCGGCGCCGCAACGACAGGGCACCTACCGAGTGCTCGACGCGTCCTTCGTCACCGGTGATGCGTGCGCCGAGTGGTCCCCCGGTCTGCACATCGCCGAGGTGGTCGACGAGTGGCAGACCCCGGCAACCCCAGATGACGGTGCTGGGCAGCAGGAGGGCGCAGCGGGCCAGCGCTCGACCACTGTCATCGGCATCGCGACGCCGGCGATCATCATCGTCGCCACCACTTCGCTGCTCGCCATGCTGCTGATCACCGCGGTCAACACCGAATGGATCAGGCTGCCCGTGATGAACATGGGATTGGCCCTCGTCGGCATGGTGCGACGCGGCCGTGACTACGACGGCGAGTATCAGCGCGGCCGGATAATCGGATTCCTTGTTGCCAATCCAGGAGCACACTTCAGGGCTCTGCTCGGCGCCCTCGACATGAGCAACGGTCAACTGTCGCATCACCTCAAGGTGCTGCTTGGTGAAGACAAGCTGTGGCGGCGACGGGATGGCAGACTGGTGCGCTTCTATCCGTCGACGATAGCGACCCAGACCGAACAGGGCGACCTGCCGGTGCCGTTGCTGACCCCGGACCCGAACTCGCTGCAGGGCAAGATCCTCAACCTGCTCGACCAGACCGGTAACGAATACGTCAACCTGAGCCAGAAGGAACTTGCCGAGCGGCTGTCGGCCAGTCAGCAGTTGATCAGCCATCATCTGCGCACCCTGCAGAAGTACGGCCTGGTCGAACGGCAGAAGGTCGGCCTGCGATACAGGTACGAACTGACCCGCGAAGCCGTCTTCCTGCTGACCACGTCGGATGACTGGCCAGCCCAGTGAAACCTTTGCCGTTGCCGAGCATCTCACCGCGTGGTACCGCGACATCACAGACACGGCTGGTCGGAACGATCCGGTCGCGTGCGGCAGCATCAAGTCGGTCTCGCGGGTCGCCGACACGCGAAGCGATGAGCCTCGGACGGCGGTGTGCACGAGATGGTCGAGTACGATGCGGCTGCCATCGAGCGAATGTGGCAGCAGCGTTGGGCTGAGGCTGAGGTGTTCAAGTCGGAGGTCGATCATGACCGACCGAAATTCTACTGTCTGGAGATGTTCCCCTATCCCTCCGGCCATACCCACATGGGTCATGTCAGGAATTACAGCATCGGTGACGCGATGGCGCGATTTCAACGACTGAAAGGCTACAACGTCCTCTATCCGATGGGTTACGATTCGTTCGGCATGCCGGCGGAGAACGCGGCGCGGCGCTCTGGCGGGCACCCGCACGAGGTCACCTGGGCGAACATAGAGAGCATTCGGAGCGACCTCCAGAGGATGGGCTTCTCATACGACTGGCGGCGCGAGATAGCGACCAGCGACGCCGGTTACTACCGCTGGAACCAGTGGATCATGCTGAAGTTCCACGAGATGGGGCTGGTGGTGCGGCGGAGGGCACCGGTCAACTGGTGCGTCGAATGCGACACGGTGCTGGCGAACGAGCAGGTTCGCAACAATCGCTGCTGGCGGTGCGGTCTCGAAGTCGTGCAGAAGGACATGCAGCAATGGTTCCTCAAGATGACCGAGTACGCCGATGAACTGCTCGACGACCTCGAAGAGATTGGTTTCCCCGACAACGTCAAGATGATGCAGCACAACTGGATAGGCAGGAGTCATGGCGCAACGATTCGCTTTCCCGTAGTCGATTCTGACGCGGTGATCGATACCTTCACCACGCGTCCTGACACCATCTTCGGCGTCACCTTCGTGACCCTGGCACCCGAACACCCGCTGTGCGAGGAACTGGTCGCTGGCTCCGAACACGAGGCGGGCTGGAGGGCTCTCGCAGACGAATGCGCCAAGATGAGCGAGTTCGAGCGGATCAACCTGCTGCGCGAGAAGAAGGGTGTCTTCCTCGGCAGGTATGCTCAGAACCCGCTGAGTGGAGATGACATCCCCATCTATGCCGGCAACTTCGTCGTCGCTTCCTATGGCACCGGTGCGGTGATGGCCGTGCCCGCCCATGACGAGCGGGATTTCGCCTTCGCCGCGGTGCACGGTCTCGATGTGAAGGAGGTGCTCATCCCGACGAAGGATCACCGTATGGCCACGCTCTCGGAAGCCTTCACCGGAGAGGGCTGGATGGTGAATTCCGGCCGACCAGGATTCGACGGGTCGTATGGCGATGAGGCGAGAACCGCGGTCGTCGCAGCGCTTGAGGCTGAAGGCATGGGCGAGGGAACCATCCAGTATCGCCTGAAGGACTGGTTGCTCTCCAGGCAGCGTTTCTGGGGCACTCCTATTCCCTTCATCCACTGCTCGGACTGTGGCATCGTCCCTGTGCCCGAGGAGGATCTCCCCGTCGCACTGCCACTCGACATCACCTTCACCGAAGGACGATCCGGAAACCCGCTGGTCGACCATGCCGAATTCGTGAACTGCGCCTGTCCCCACTGCGGTGGTCCAGCGAAGCGTGAGACGGACACGATGGACACATTCTACGACTCCTCGTGGTACTTCCTGCGCTTCTGCGATCCGCTGAACGATGCCGCGCCGTTCGACAAGGACGTCGTCGATCACTGGATGGCCGGGGGGGTCGATCTGTACATCGGCGGCATCGAGCACGCGGTTATGCACCTGCTGTACGCTCGCTTCTTCACCAAGGCGCTGCGCGACGCCGGCCTGACCGATATCGACGAGCCGTTCGGCCGGCTGGTCTGTCAGGGCATGGTCAACGCGCCGGCGCCGTACTGCGCCGCCTGTACCGTCGAACACCATGTCGACCTGACGGGTCAAGCGTGTCCTGACTGCGGTGACGACCTCGGCAGCCGCTCGGCGAAGATGAGCAAGAGTCTCGGCAACACGGTCAGCCCGGTCGACATGATCGAACTGTTCGGGGCTGACACGGTGCGTCTGTTCATCCTGTTCGCTGCCAATCCGGAGGCCGGCATGGACTGGTCCGACACCGAGGTCGAGGCGAAGCATCGGCACATCAGGCAGATCATCACCGCCTTCGGGCAGTTGGAGATGGCGAAGCCAGATGCGACCGAGATGGATGCATGGCTGTCCGCCCGGCTGCGCGTCAACCGGGAAGTCTGGCATCAGCGGATGTCGGACGTCGGGCTGCGCGAAGGCGTCATGGCAAGCCACTACCAGATGCTCGATGACTGGAACTGGGCGATACGGCGCGGCGGACTCGGCGCTGAAGCGGCGCGGCGCTACCTCGAAGCTTGGGCGCCGATGCTGGCGCCGGCGACGCCGCATCTGGCCGAGCATCTGTGGGCCGGACTCGGCCAAGACACGCTGCTGGCTGCCGCTGTCGTCGAACGGTTGCCGACCAATCCGGCAGATGAGGCGGTGCTGGCCCGCGAGATCGGTCTCAGGGAGGCGATAGACCGCGCTCGCAACGTCCGTGGACTGGCCGAGCGACATGCGGCGGCGCTCAGCGAACTGGTCATCTTCGTGGCGCCGCCCTGGAAGAGGGATCTGTGCAGCAACGCCATCAGGCTGCAGGGCGAGGAATTCGACTTCAGACAGGGCGGTCAGAAGTTCCTGCAGGCGCAGGCCTGCTACCACGACGAGATGACCAAGGGCGAATCGGTGCGGGTCTGGCGAAGTCTCGTCGTCGGCTCGAAGAAGCGGCGCGGTCGAATCCACACCTACAGTGACGGTGAGCGGTTGTTGATATCGAGCGACTTCGACGAAGCGGACTGGCTGGCCAGCAACGCCGACTTCTTGTCGGTCGCGCTCAACATCGAGACGGTCTCCGTGCGCGTCGCCGGTGAAGCACCGGACGTGGCCGGCAGATCGGCCTCGGCGATGCCTCTCCGACCTGCTCTAGCGTACCGTTGAAATCCCCTGACCTCGGGTTCATCCTGACCTCTCGTCGAAGCCATGTCGGAGCCCCTATCGACACGCCTTCCCGGCAGCGCCTAGAGTCAGGCGGATTCATTAGCGGTCGGCCGGTCGGCCGTACCACTTGAGCCGGAATGATGGCAGACGAGGCGGCCGCGGACGCGGTGGCCGTCGTCGCGACGGCGAGGCGAGTGACTCGCCCGCTGATGAGCGCGACGAGGAGCGAGCCAAGCCAGAGACGTCGGCGACATCAGCGGCCGACGGAACGGCCGGAGCAGACTCTGCCGGGACAAACGATGGCGGTGCGCCCGGCTCCGGCAGGAGACGGCGGAGTCGGCGTGGTCGGAGAGGTCGTGGCAAGGCTGGCAATGGTGCTGGCCGCGCTGACGGGGGCTCTGGCAGCGGAAAGGGCGCTGGCGGTGATGGTGGTGGTGACATCGCCGCTGACGGTGCTCCGAGGAACAGACCGGGTGGTCGAACAGGATCGAATGACACCTCCAAGGGGTCATCATCGAAGGAGGCCGAGAGCATGCAACGACGGCGAGAGAAGAAACAGCAGAAGTCCGACACGGACGAGGCGAGCAGCCAACAGAAGAGACAGAAAGATTCCCAACGGCGGTCGAGAGGCCGTGGTCGAGGCGGTAGAGATGGTCGTGACGAGAGCGGCGATGATGGCTCGAAGGACCGGCAAGACCGGCCGAAGAAACAGAACGTTGGGGCTGGTGGTCGAACCGGAAGCGGGCGGCGCCGCGGTGGCAGCGGTCGTGGTCAGAGGTCTGACGACACCGAACGGCGAGCCATCGAGCGATTCGATCTGAAGCCTCGACCTATGGGAATTCCAGCCGACATCGACCCACCGCCTCGCAAGGTCGATGTCGATTGGCCGACCACGCCGGTGCCGCTGTCGGTCCAGCGAGAGGTCGGTGAGATCATCGTTCGGCGCGGCGAATTCGGCTTCCTACCGGATTCCCGGGTCCGACAGATAGCCGAACAGATAGAAGACCACCCCATCGATCTCGATCAGGCGCTGTCTCTCAGAAGCGCGATAAATCAGGAGAAATCGGTGTTCGGCCATCACAGGCTGATGAACAGAGCCCAGAAACTGAGTCGACGATACGAGTCCGGTACCGACATTCTGGCGCTGGCCAAAGATGCGGACTCACCACCGGTCAACGTGTTCCGAGCGATCCTGACCTGTCGAGGCTGGTCGAAGAACCGAATCAAGGAGTCGTTGAAGGATCCCAAGCGACTGAACGAGCGCGACCGTGAGCAGTTCAGGATCGCCGAGGATGCCGACCGAGTCGCCAATGTCGACCAGTCGGAGACCCATCAGGCCGCCGACGTCTTCGAAGAGGTGCTGTGCTCCCACTTCGAGAAACTGGGGGTTCGGTTCCGTAAGCAGGTCGATCTGGTCCGTGAGCAGACCAGACAGGAGGGCAGGCCCATCCGGACGCCTGACCTGCTGCTGCTCGACGATGTCCGGGTCGGCGGCGTGCCGATCGCATGGATCGACGCCAAGCACTTCTTCGGCGCCGCGCTGTCGTTCCCGCGCAAGAAGACGCAGAAGCAGGTCGACCGATACACCGAGGCCTACGGTCACGGCGCCATCGTCTACCGACACGGATTCTGTGATGGGTTGAAGCTGCACGGAGCACTGCTGCTCGATTCCTCACCTCTCGACCTGACGGTGCTGCGCAGCCATCACGAATCTCGCGGTGACTGAGACGGTCGGTGTGCTGAGGTTGCCTTGTTGGATGGCCTGATCTCGCCTGGCTTGGGAATGACCGACCGGAGCGGCCGGCGTTCTCTCTCGTCCGAGACCGTTGTTCACTCGGGCTTCGGCCGACTCACTGCAGGTGCGATACCTGTCTGCAGCACTGTCAGTCCGGCATCGCGCAGCGCCTCGATGACGGCGGCGGCCCACGAATGGTCCGCATCGAGGCGGTCGGGAACGATGCTGATACTCTCGCCGAGCATGCAGAGCATCGCCCGTGCCGGCGCGCCTGTCGAATCGATGCTCCGTTTAGCGATGCTAAGAAGATCGGCCCGCATCGAATCGGCAAGCAGCCCGCTCTGCTCAGCGAACCATTCGCTCCGGTCGAGCAGTTCGGACCAGCGTGAAGCGTCCCATTCTCCACGACCGAGCGAATCCATGCAGCGGCTACCGGCGTTCCTGATGCGAACCTGCCAGTCGGCGTCATCGATGTACTCCGAGGTGTGATGTGCCGCCGCGCCGCGCCAGCACAGGACGACGGGCGCGTCGGCCGAGAATCCCTCGGCCCGTCCAGGTCCGGAGAGCAGTGAGGCGGCGCGGATGCTGGTCGGATCCATGTGATGCGGCGCGCCCGGAGCGAGCCGCCGTTCGACGCCGCCGACCGATAGTCCGGAGACATCTCCGAGGCCACCACTGAGGCGCCGCTCGACCAGATGGGCGATGGCGCACGCTGCCCCCTCCGGATCGATTTCGCCGGTCGTTCCGGCGATCTGCAGTACGCAGCGTGCCGCGGCGATGGCACCGGCGGCCGACAAGCCGAAGCCCTGTGACATCGGCAGATCCGGAACCACCTCGAAGTGCCAGTCCCTGCCGTTGACGGCATCGGAACAGCCGACGCTCTGTCGAATGACCTCGCCGTACAACCGGCCGAGCACGGGGTCGGCATCGCCGCCGCGGAGATTCGCGGTGATGCCGGTCCGTCCATCGACCGATATGGTCGCCGTGCAGTGGAGGGTGAGCCCAGCATCGATGCAGACGCCAGCCCCCCTGCTGCCCTGCAGAACCGGGTCCTCGGCATCCGATTCGACCGTGAACAACCAGGTGAGATGGCCCCCGTGTCTACCAGTCGCCCGCGAATCCAACACACCGACCCCCGCAACCAGCCAGACCGGCAGTGGCGTACCCCTCATCAGGGTCGCGGCCAGTGAAGCGACTCAAAGAGTGGCTTCCATCTGCTCGAAGAGGCCGCCGAAGCGGCTGCGCAGAGCCTCGACACTCTTCTCGAAAGCGACCCGGGGGGTCATCGAACCATCCGTCTCGAACGACAGGATGAACTCGCCCGGCACATCCTCCAGCAAGATGGCGTCCTGGAAGTCACGGCCGTGGTCCGTAGAGGGACCGACGTGGTTCAACTCGGATCTGAGAACAGCCACCTTGGTGATGTCCTCGAGTCGACTCTTCTTGAAATCCCTCGCAGTCGTCTGGAGTCCGAGGTCCCAGAGGAACTTCGCCTTCTTCCTGTCCTTGAGAACCGCGACCTGACGCGGGATGAAGGTGACGCCAGCGGCCGGTGACCACTTGATGTGATCGCGACCGACTCCGAGCACCGCCTTGGCGTAGAACTCCAATCGCTGACCGCGGTACAGTTTGGTCAGGGTGATGTCGCCGTACTCCTCGGGAATCTGCAACGAGGTGTCACCGAGCACGTTCATGTCGCGCGCCTTGACGGCCAGACCGCCTTCCTCGCCACGCGCCGAGCACTGGTAGATTATCGTGCATTCAGGACAGCCGCGGTCGTCCGGAACGAGCTCGGCACACTTCGGGCACTCGTCCATGAAGTGGAAGTTGTCGTGCTTGGTCGGGATCGGTACCATCGCCAGACGCTGTGCGATGACCTCGTCGGGCAGCGGACCTATGGTCTCCCAGATCACACCGTCCTCCTCGATGGTGCCCTGCTCGAATCGGACCTGGTGGATGGCCATCTTCGGCGTGTCGACGATGAGGGCGCGGCGAATCGCATTGATCAGGGCTCGGTCGGTGCCCTTCAGCAGCAACTCGATCTTGGTGTCCGTCTCGTTGATGACTTCGATGTCGACCATTTCACATCCCTCCTGTCAGACCCGCCGGCCGCGTCGGCCGCCCTTCGCCTTGGTGCCGTCCGTCGGCATCGGTGTCACATCCTCGATTCGAGTGATGGTCACACCTGCACGGGTCAGCGCACGGATGGCTGCCGTTGCGCCGGGCGCGTTCGGGCTCCTATTGCCACCAGCGCCACGATACTTGACGATGACGGATTCGAAGTCCTTCTCGGCCAGCATCTCGGCAATTCTCTCGGCCGCTCTGGTAGCAGCGAAATGGCCGCCGGCGTCGGACGCCTTCTTGACGACCATGCCGCCACTTACCTTGCAGATTGTCTCCGCGCCGGTCAGGTCGGTCGCCGTCATCAGGATGTTGTTGTAGGTCGAGTAGATGTTGACCACCGCCTTGTGCCCCATCACGCCTCACCTTCCTTCACTTCTGCCGGTGCCGCTTCCGAGATCGTCGATTCAGTTGTCGGCAACTTGGACTCGTCGGTCTTGATCTGCTCGATGAACTCCTCCTTACTGCTCTCCTCCCTGACCACGCCGATGGCGTCCTCCGGGCCGTCTTCACCGGTGACTTCGCGTCGCCGCTCCATCTCTTTTCGAACCGCGTGCTCCG
>Ga0310122_10000608_pt1 | contig 22627 bp, 26 predicted proteins | sample CB6_Bottom_1051__FD_203503 | JGI IMG/M metagenome (GOLD analysis project Ga0310122, IMG submission 203503) | Marine microbial communities from Western Arctic Ocean, Canada - CB6_Bottom_1051 | ecosystem: Environmental > Aquatic > Marine > Oceanic | place: Canada: Western Arctic Ocean | collected...
TCACCCTGGTCCTGGCCATGGTCGCGGTGGGGGTGGCGTGATGGCGCCCGCCCGCCGACTCTCCTGCGGCTCTCCCCTCTGCCGGTGTCCCGCCGGACCTACCATTGACCCCCGACCTCGAGTGAGGAAATGATGGACGACAAACCCCGCAACCTGCGGGCCATGCTGGCCGAGGCCAAGGACACCTCGGAGCTGATGGTGGACCTCGCCTACGCATCGGTCTACTTCGGCGATCCCGACATGGCCGAGGAGGTCGACGAGCTCGAGGAGCGGATGAGCGAGCTGGTCCACGACATGCGGGCCGTGTGCGTGCTCGCCGCCCGCAGCCCGCGTGAGGCCGAGGGGATGTCGTCGGTGCTCCAGGTGGTTTCCGCCATCGAACGCATGGCCAACGACGCCGTCGACATCGCCAGGATCGTCACGCACCGGCTGGGCATCCCGGCGCAGCTCATCGCCGACCTGTCCGACGCCGAGGAGGTGTCACACCGGGTGCTCGTGAGCGAGGGCTCACACATGGCGCACCGTCCGCTGTCGGCCCTCGAGCTCCCGGTGCAGGCCGGTATGCGGGTCATGTCAATCCGCCGTGGTCGCGATTGGGACACTGACATCGGCGGAGACACCGTCCTCGTTCCCGACGACGTGCTGTTCCTGCGCGGGTCGCCCGAGGGCATCACCCGACTGCGCGAGCTCGCCGCCGCACCGGTCTGGGAGCCGCCGCACGCCGACGACACCGCAGCGGTCACCGACCTCGATCGGGCGGTCGACGTGCTGATCGAGATGAAGAACCTCTCCGAGACCGCCGTGGGCCTCGCCTACAGCGCCCTGGTGTTCGGCGACCGTGGCCTCGCCGCCGAGGTGCGCCACCTCGAGGGCCGACTCGACGAGATGAAGGACCACCTCGAGCTGTGGGTGCTGCGGTCCGCAGGCGCCGACCTCGAGCCGTCGGCGCTGCGTGGGCTCCTGCACCTCGCCGAGGCCGCCGAGGACATCGGCGACCAGGCCCAGATGATGGTCTGGATCATCGAGAAGGACGAGGAGCTGCACCCGATCCTGGGCATCGCCCTCGGCGAGGCCGACGAGGTCGTGGTGCGCTACCCGGTGGCCGAGGGCTCGGCGATCGACGGTTCGTCGCTCTCCGAGCTGGGCATGAACATCGAGCCCGGCTTCACGGTGCTCGCCATCCGGCGGGGCGGCCGCTACGTGTACCGGCCGAGGGGTGCCGTGCGGCTGGCAGCGGGCGACGAACTCATCGCCAGTGGCCCCGACGAGGGCCGACCGCTGCTGGCCCGTATGTGCGGCTGGGACCTCGTCGAGGACGAGGACGGCGACGACGAACTGGTCCCAGCGGGGACCAGTGCTCCGGGTGCCTGATCCCGGCTAGTAGTCCTCGCCCGGAGGCTCCGTTCGGGCCGGAACCGTCACGACCGCTGCACCATCGTCGTCACCGCCACGGAACAGTTCGGCGATGGCGCCGAGCGAGCCCAGCGTCGCCGAGAGGTCGGTCGGCAGGAAGATCTTGGTGGCGTTGCCGTCGGCGACGATGCCGAGGGCCTCGAGGTACTTGATGGCCAGCAGGTCGGGCGTCGGGTCACCGTCGTGGATGGCCTGGTACACGCTGCGGACTGCGGCCGCCTCGCCCAGGGCGACCGTCTCCTCGCGGAACCGGTCGGCGTCGGCGACCTCGCGGATGGCCTGGGCCTGGCCCTCGGCCTGGAGGATCGCCTCTTGCTTGATGCCCTCGGCGTGCAGGATCCTCGCCTGCTTGTCGCCCTCGGCAATGGTGATGGCCGCCTCGCGGGCACCGTCGGCCTCGAGGACCACGGCCCGCCTGGTGCGCTCGGCCTTCATCTGCTCGTGCATGGCGGCCATGACATCGTTGGGTGGGTCGATGCGCTGGATCTCGACACGGACCACTCGCACGCCCCACTTGTCGGTGGCGTCGTCGAGCACCTCGCGCAACGAGACGTTGACGTTGTCGCGGGAGGTGAGCAGATTGTCGAGGGTCATCTCGCCGACCACGTTCCTCATGTTGGTCTGCGCCAGCTTCGTGATGGCCACGATGAAGTTGGCGATGTTGTAGACGAGCCGCTGGGCGTCGGTGGGCTCGTAGTAGATGACTGCATCGACCGTGACGGTCACGTTGTCCTTGGTGATGACCTCCTGCGGCGGGACGTCGATCACCTGCTCGCGCATGTCGATCCGGATCATCTTCTGGATGACCGGGGCGATCATCTTGAGGCCAGGGCCGACCGTGGTCTTGTAGCGGCCCAACTGCTCGACGAGCGCCCGCTGGTAGGGGTGGACGATCTTGACGGCGTTCGCCACGAAGATGAACAGGACGAAGGCGACGACGCCCAGGATGATCAGGCCGACCATGGTGTGGTCCTCTCTGGTTGCCTCATTCGGAGTGTGTTGATGGAACTGTATCGACGGGGCGCACGATGGCACGGGTGCCACGGATGTCGACCACCTCGATCTCGGTGCCTGAGGCGAGGTCGGCGCCGTCGGCGCTCTCGGCGTGCCACTCCTCGCGGCCCACGCGGACGGCTCCCATCCGTTCGGCATCTGCGGACAGGTCGCTGATCACGACGCCCTCCTGCCCGATGAGCCGCTCGGCCCCGACCTTGAGCGGGTCGCCGGTCGCATCGAGGCGCCGGACGATCGGGCGCACGGCGAGGGTCGCCACGAGCGAGACGACCACGAAGATGAACCATCCCGTCGCCGACCCGGCGCCCGAGAAGGCGAAGACGGCGGCCACGGCGGCTCCCAGGCCGAAGGGCAGCAGGAAGAATGTGCCGGCGACGGTGATCTCGCCGACGATGAAAGCGGCAGCGGCCGCCAGCCACACCCAACGCCAGACCTCGGGGTCCATGGGGCGCTCACCTTCCTTCTGTCGTCTTCTGCTCGGTCAGGGTGACGGTAGCACGCGTCGGTTTCGAGTTGACCGCGGCCCCGGTTCGGCCAACCGCTACCGTGGCCGCCCATGCAGTCGTCCGAGGTGCCGGAACTCCGCCTGCTCACCATCCATGCGCACCCCGACGACGAGGCCTCCAAGGGGGCATCGACGGTGTCGGCGTGCAGCGCCGCAGGTGTGCACTGTGTTCTGGTGTGTTGCACCGGTGGCGAGGCCGGCGACATCCTCAACCCGGCCATGGACCGCCCCGAGGTCCACGCAAACCTTCCCCAGGTGCGTGCCGATGAGCTTCGTCGGGCCGCTGAGATCATCGGGTACGACGAGGTGGTCATGCTCGGCTACCACGACTCCGGCATGTCGGATTCCGATGGTGATGACGAATCCGAGGCCCACCCCGATGCATTTGCCGGTGCCGCACCCGACGAGGCCGTCGGGCGGCTCGTCGGCATCATCCGGCGGATCCGACCGCATGTGATCGTCACCTACCCCGACGAGCGGCGGGGCTACAACCATCCCGACCACCTGCAGGTGCACGACATCTCGGTGCCGGCCTTCGAGGCAGCCGGTGACCCGGAGAGGTACCCGGAGGCGGGGGATCCCTGGCAGCCGCTGAAGCTCTACTTCACGACCTGGTCCCGTGCCCGAATGGAGGCGCTGCACGCCAAGTTCGGCGAGCTCGGTCTCGAGTCGCCCTACAGCGAGTGGTGGTTCGAGCGGCCCTCCCACGACCACCTCATCACGACGAAGGTCCCCATCCACGGCCACTGGCAGGCTCGGTGCGATGCCCTCCGGGCCCACGCCACACAGATCGATCCGGCCTCGTCGTTCTGGTTCGGCCTCCCCGACGACGTCGCCGGCGACGCCTATCCATGGGACGACTACGTCCTGGCCGAGACGCTGGTCGGCGGTCCGCCCGAGGGCGAACTCGAGTCCGACCTCTTCGACCGGATCCGGGGGCAGAGCGGTGCCGAGATCGATGCCCTGGCGCGACCGCATGCGGTGGAGGAGCCGACCTGATGGCGTCGTTCCTCTCCGAGGACTGGATCACCGAGTTTGCCGAGGGCGCAGCGGCGCTGCCCGAGCGGCCGGGCCTCGACGGGGTGGTGCGGTTCGCCGTCTCCAAGACGCCGCACGGCAAGGTGCAGTTCCGGCTCGTCGTGGCCGCCGGGCGGGTGGTCGAGGTGCTCCCCGGCCGTGAAGGCGACCAGGACGCCACCGTCACCTGGAACTATCCGGACGCCGTGGCGCAGTTCCGTGGCGAACTCGATCCGGACGAGGCGTTCATGACCGGCCGCTGCAAGGTCGGGGGCGACTACGCCCGCTACGTGTTCGGGCTGCGACCGGTGTTCGGGAGCCCCGAGTGGTCGGGCCTGCTGGCCGATCTGGCCGGACGCAGCACGTTCGACGAGGCCTGAACGGGTCCTTCGCAGGCTCAGGCGGCCCGCTGGGCCTCGCGCACGTCGCGCCAGTTGATCAGGCGCACGCGGCCCCGGTCGAGGTCGGCCCGGAGTTCCGAGTTGCCGCAGGCCAGGTCGTGGTGGTCGACGCGTCGCCCCCAGTTGTCGCAGATGGCCCGCAGTTCGGGTGTGTCGACCGCAGGCTCCACGACGATCTCGGTCACGCCCGGCTCGAGGTCCATGGCCTGGCGTTCGAGGGCGTCGGGGTCGGCGAGGGGGCGCAGGCGGTGGTGGTCGACCGTGAACACGCCCTCCTCGGCGGCCAGTGTCCGGAACGGGAAGCCGGCCGCCGCCTCGGCATCGCCGCCCTCGAGGCGGATGGGCAGGCGGTGCTCGACCGCCAGGTCGAGCAGTACGTCGAAGAACTCGGGGCGGTTCTGGAGGGCGCCGAGGTGGGTGCTGAGATGGCAGACGTCGAAGCCCCAGAGGATGGCCCGCTCGAGTTGTGCCCGGCACTCGGACCGGGTCTCGTCGATGTCGGCGTGGTCCCAGAGGTCGCCCACCGTCCGGGGGAAGCCCCCATCCCCGTCCAGCAGGGAGGGAGCGACCGTGATCGGTCGCCAGCGGTAGCAGTCGAGTTCGGCGTTGAGGGTGAGCTGCACTCCGACCGGTTCGCCGCGGTAGTGGGCGGCGGCCCCACGGGCCCAGGGGGCGGGGACCATCAGCGAGGCGCCGGTGGCCAGGCCGCTGCGCAGGCTCTCGTAGACGCCGACGTTGGCGGCGTGGCACATCCCCAGCTGGTCGGCGGTGAGGATGAGGAGCCGGTCGTCGGCACCATGGCCGAGCGCCTCGGCGAGTGCGGTCATGGCGCAACGGTACCCGACGGCCGCACAGGCGGGCGGGGGAGAGTGTGTGGAGGGGCCGCCGGTCAGGCGAGTGGCTCGTGGGGGCCGCCGCACGCAGCCCAGAGCCCGAGACCGGCGGCCCGGGCCCGGCTCTCGGCCGCCGCCAGTTCGTAGCGCAGGGCATCGTTCGGGTCGATGTGGAGCGTGGCCGCATAGCCGCGCTCGACGAGGGCCTGGTTGACCTGCAGCCCGTCGGAGAGGCGTTCGAGGTAGGCGAGGAGACGGCCGTACCGGTCGCGGGGTTCGACATCGCGCGTGACCAGCACCCCACTGCCAGGAGCGAGGAGCAGGCGCAGCCGTGCCGTCGCCTCGGGGCCGAAGCATTCGACGGGCCGGTTGGGGTGGACGGTTTCAGGGGTGTCGATGCCGAGCAGCCGCACGGTCTCACGGTGTCCGGCCAGGTCGACGATCACCGTGTCGCCGTCGATGACCTCGATGATGGTGCCCAGGCCGTCTTCGGGCAGGTACGGGGAACTGCATGCGCCGGCGACCAGCAGCGTCATCAGGAGCAGGCAGGTGCGCATGATCCGATTCAGGCGATCCGATGCGGGAGGTCGTCGTCGGGGTCAGCGTCCTGCTCAGCGTCGGCGGTCGGCGCTGCGGCTGCCGACGGTTCTTCGTCGCCCTCCGGGGAGTGGCGCCGGAGCTCGGCCCTGGCACGGGCGACGCCGGCCAGGCCGATCGCCCGGGTGCGGGCATCGAGGAGGAACCCGGGGCGGGTGGGTCGAGGGTTCCGGGTGGTGGTGAGGACCAGTTGCTCGTTCATGGTTCCCAGTATGCGCAAGGGGTGTGACAGCGCCTTCCGGCGGCTGCCGGAAGAGCCGAAAACCCGTGCGAGTATTGGCGTTTCGCCCCGAGGGCCAGCCGTTCCCGAGCGGACGGCCCCAAGAGAGGAAAGCCCCCACGTGTCCCCGTACGGCATCACGGTCCCCCTGCCGGGTCCGCTCCACGACCAGCAGCCCCTCTACCGCGAGCTCGTCGACCTCGGGTACACCGATGTCTGGAGCGCCGAGGCCAACGAGAGCGACGGCCTGACCCCGCTGGCCCTGGCCGCCGCATGGGCCCCCGAGCTGCGCCTCGGCACGGCGATCCTGCCCGCCTACACCCGCAGCCCCGCCCTCATGGCGCAGTGCGCCGCCACCATGGCCTCGGCGGCGCCCGGTCGCTTCGCCATCGGCATCGGCTCGTCGTCCGACGTGATCGTCGAGCGCTGGAACGGCATCCCGTTCGAGGCGCCCTACCAGCGGGTGCGCGACACCGTCCGCTTCCTCAAGGCTGCGCTCACCGGCGAGAAGGTGACCGAGGAGTACGACTCGTTCACGATCCGGGGCTTCCGGCTCGGCATCGTCCCCGAACAGCAGCCCACGATCCTCGTGGCGGCCCTGCGCGAGGGCATGCTGCGCCTCGCCGGACGCGAGGCCGACGGGGCGATCGTCAACTGGCTGTCGCCTGACGACGTCACCACCGTGGCGGGCATCGTCAACGACCAGGGGCCCGACCGGGAGATCGTGGCCCGCATCTTCGTGTGCCCGAGCGACGACCGGGAGGTGGTGCTGGCCGGCGGCCGCTACGTGCTGGCCGCCTACCTCAACGTCCCCGTCTACCGGGCCTTCCACGAGTGGATGGGCCGCGGCGACCTGCTGGGCGGCCACTGGGAGCGCTGGGCCGCCGGCGACCGCAAGGGGGCGCTCGCCGAGATCCCCGAGCAGGTGGTCGACGACCTGCTGGTCCACGGCACGCCCGACCAGTGCCGGGCCCGCATCGCCGAGTACGTCGCCAACGGCGTGACCACCCCGGCGCTGGCGATCCTGCCGTTCGGTGGCATCGACACCATGGAAGCGGTCCGCTCCCTCGCCCCGAACGCCTGAGCGGGTCCTTCAGGCGCTGTCGGCGAGTTCTCCGGCTGCCCGGAGGTGGGCGGTCAGGTCGTCGAGGCGGCTGTGGGCGTTGAGGCCGCTGGTGTGGGGCATCACATAGACGGGCACGCCGCCGAGCGTGCGGTCCTGCACGCCGGCCACCGCCTTGCGGTCGGCGACGATGCGCCAGCCACCCAGCCCGACGAAACAGATCGCCTGCGGTCGGAGCCAGGCACAGAGTCGCTCGACCCTGGCGAAGCCATCGCGGAACTCGTCAGGTGCGACCTCGTCGGCCCTGGCGGTGGTGCGGCGCACCAGGTCCGTCATGCCGAGCCCGTGGTGGGCGAGTGCGTGTCGGGGGTCCCGGTCGACGCTCGCCAGGCCGGCGGCGAGGACCGCCGGCCAGAAGCGGTTGCCGGGACGGTGGTAGCCCACGCCCGAGTCGGCCGAGGTGGGGCTGGGGTTGAGGCCGACGACCAGCAGGCGCATCTCCGGCGCCACGGTGTCGGGCAGGCTGCGCTGGTGTTCGACGTCCACCTCCACGGCTCTGCCGTCCGTGCGGGTCCCGCCGATGGCGACGAAGCCTGCGCCGACGACCAGGTCGGATGCCCGATCCGGCCCCCAGCCCTCGCCGCCGGCCGTCTCGAAGCGCAATGCGACCCTGGTCCCGGCGTCGAGAACGGCGTGCAGGTCGGCCAGCAACAGGGGCAGGTCCGTGTCCGAACGACCGACGCCGAGTACGTGGAGGGGAAGCGGCACCCGGCGAGGGTAGGCGGGTCCTGGAAACAGGTGACACGCGATCGGATATCCCGCGTCTAGGGTGGAGGTATCGATGAGCAGCGCGACACCACCGGCAGCGAACACGACACCGAGGGAGCCGACATGACCGAGACACTCGACACGACCACGATCGACGAGATCAGGGCCATCATCGACCGCGGGCTCGGCACCACCAAGAGCCGTGAGCTCATCGCCTCGTCCGAGGTCGCCGACCTGCTCCTCGACCTCCGCCTCCTGCTGGTCACCTCCGAAGCAGACCTCGAGGCATCGCCCCTCAACTAGGGGAGCGGTATTGCCGCCCCTACCGCAGGGGCAGCACCTTCCGGATCAGGCGGCCGAGCGCCAGCCCGATCCCGGCACCCACGACCACGTCGCTGGCGTGGTGGATGCGCACATGCACCCGCGACACGGCGACCACGCCCGCAGCGGCATACCAGAACGGCTTGATCCGCGACCGCTCGCTCAACAGCGTCGCCGCCAAGAAGGCCGCCGAGGCGTGGCCCGACGGGAAGCTGCTGGTGAGCGGCTGGCGCAGGTTGTGCGGCCGCTCGACCTCATGGGCTGGCCGTTCGCGGCGGAACAGCGACTTGACCGCACCGTTCACGAACGCCGACTCGGCGCCGAGGGCGGCCGACAGCCGGATCGCCTCGCGGTGTCCGTTGCGGCGCATGACCCCCCGGGCCGTGCCGGTCAGATGCCAGAGCAGGCTGAAGTCGGCGAGCTCGCTGGCCGTGTAGAAGAGCCGGTCCAGGTTCGGGTTGCCGCGCAGCGGCTCCCATGCCTTGTCGACCACCTTGTCGAACGCTGCGCCGACGGGGCCCAGCGGGTGGAGGCCGGCACCGCCATCGCCATCGAGCGAATCGTCGCCGGCGTCGGGGACGACGGCGAGGTGGCTTCGCTCGGCAGCGGAACCGGGGGCTGGGGCCATCGGGGCAGCGTAGTGGTGCCCTCCGGGGACGCCGCCGCGACCCGTCAGGTGTAGGCCCCCGGGCGGTGCAGCACGCCCCTGCGCCACCGTCGGGGAGTGGCCAGCAACGCCCTCGGGTAGTCCTCGAACAGCCAGCGGGCGAAGTTGCGGCGGGTCCAGGGCGTGAGCCCGCCCATGGCGACCGAGGCACGCGCTCCGAGCGGGTAGGTGAGCATGCGCTGGAGGACGACCGACATGCGGTGGTCGGCGACGAGGTCCCGGCGCACCTCCCGCCGGTAGCGGGCACCGACCTCGGCGGTCGGGCCGCCGGCGATCACCGACTCGGCGGCGAGGACGCCGGTGAGCAGGGCCTGGCCGATGCCCTCGCCGGTCAGCGCATCGGTGGCGGCGGCAGCGTCCCCGACGAACAGCACCGGGCCGTGCTCGAGCACCGCCCGGTCGACGCGGGCCGGGATGGGCCAGGCGGTCCGGCGGCCCTCGGGCTCGGCATCGGGACCGAGCACCTCGCGCATGCCAGGGCGGTCGAGGAGGCCGTCCCAGACATGGCCGGTGTCGCCGACGGCCACCCGGCCGCCACGCAGCACGCCGAAGCCGACGTTCGCCCGTCCCCCGGGGAGCGGGAAGCTCCACGAGTAGCCGGGCAGCAGGTCGGGTTCGAACCAGATGTGGAGGCCGCCGGCCGCCGGGCCCACGTTGGCCACGTACTGGCGGAAGGCCTGCCATTCGCCGCGGTAGCCGTCGTCGGACAGGCCGAGGAGGCGTCGGGTCGGCGACCACATGCCGTCGGCGGCGATCACCGTGCCGGCCCGCACGGGGTCGGCCTCGGCGATGTCCAGGTCGGCGCCACCTTCGTCGATCCGGATGCCGGTCACCGCATGGCCCTCCCGGACATCGGCCCCGGCGACCCTCGCCAGGTCGAGCAGGGCGGCGTCGTACTCGGTCCGCGGCGCCACCGCCGCGTACTGGCCGTCGCCCATGGGGAGGGGGAAGTTGCGGGTGCGGCTGCGGTTGCCGCCGCCGGTGTGGATCACGGCGTGGTCCACGACCTGCCAGCCGGCGATCCCTGCGGGGTCGAGCCCCAGCTGCTCGCCGAGGCGCAGCGCCAGCGTGGTGAGGCCGTCGCCGCAGCACTTGTCGCGCGGGAAGGTCGCCTTGTCGAGCACCACCACGGAACGCCCCGCACGGGCGAGTGTGGTGGCTGCGGCGGCACCGGCTGGGCCGCCGCCGACCACGGCGACGTCGAACGAATCCATGCGCCGTGCCCCTGCGCCCTAGAAGAGGCGGGGGGTCGTCGACTCGATGCCCCGGAGCTCGTCGTAGTCGATCTCGATGCAGCCGATGTCGCGGTCGCCCGCCAGGACCCTGGCCTGTGGCCTGATCTCCTGGGCGACGAACAGGCCGCGCACGGGGGCCAGCCGTTCGTCCCGGTTCAGGAAGTCGAGGTAGCGCGTGAGCTGCTCGACGCCGTCGATCTCGCCCCGGCGCTTGATCTCGATGGCGACGGTGTGGCCGTCGGCGTCCTTGCAGAGCAGGTCGACCGGCCCGATCTCCGTGGGGTATTCGCGGCGCACCAGGGAGAGTTCCTCGCCGAGGAAGGAGGGGTCCCCGGCCAGCAGCTCCTGGAGATGGGCCTCGACGCCGTCCTTCTGGAGGCCCGGGTCGATGCCCATTTCGTGCGCCGTGTCCGACAGCACCTCGAGGAGGGTGATCGTGAGGGTCTCGCCCTTCGGGTTCGACACCCGCCAGATGTCGACGCCGTCGTCGGACGCCTCGACGAGGATGTTCGGGGAATTCATCCAGTTGAGTGGTTTGTAGGCGCCACCGTCGGCGTGGATGGCGACGCAGCCGTCGGCCTTGACCATGAGGAGTCGGACCGCCTCGGGTAGGTGGGCGGTGAGGCGGCCGTCGTAGTCGACCGTGCAGCGGGCGATGACGAGGCGCACGGTGCCCGAGCCTAGGGGGGAGCGGTCGCGGCTCAGCCGGCGACGACGGCGAGGGTGGCAGCCGCCAGCTCGCGACGGCAGATGAGCAGGTCGGGCAGGTAGGGGTCGGGGTGGTTGTAGGTGAGGGGGGAGCCGTCGATGCGCGAGACGTGGAGGCCCACAGATGCCGCGACCGCCGCCGGTGCGCAGTTGTCCCACTCGTACTGGCCGCCCGAGTGCACGTAGACGTCGACCTCGCCCCGCACCACCGCCATGGCCTTCGCTCCCGCAGAGCCCATCTCGACGAGTACGCCGCCGAGCACCTCGGCGACGGCCAGGGCCTCGGCGGGAGGGCGGGTGCGGCTGACGACGATGCGCGGCACGTCGGGCACGGGCGCCAGGTCGTCGGTGGTGTTCGCCTCGAGGGTCGACAACGTCAGGCCCAGCCCCGGCAGGGCGACGGCGCCTGCGGTGGGGACGCCGTCCTCGGCCAGCGCCACGTGCACGGCCCAGTCGGACCGCGGCGGCTCGCTGAACTCGCGGGTGCCGTCCAGCGGATCGACGATCCAGACGCGTGAGACGCCTGCCCGGTCGGGGTGCACCCCGTGGGCGGAACCCTCCTCGGACAGCACGCCGTCGTCTGGACGGGCCTCGGCCAGTGCGTCCATGAGGAGGTCGTGGGCGGCACGGTCGCCCTCATCCTTGAGGGTCGCTGCCGGCGCCCCCTCGGCGGACAGGCGCTGTCGCAGCTCGAGCAGCAGGACACCGGCGCGCATGGCCAACTCGGCGGCGAGGCGGTGGTCGTCGGATGTGGCCATGGCGGGGATCATCGCAGACCGACGGCCCTAGCATTGGCAGCCGAACCCGAGTGACGGCCGCGACTGGGGCCCTGTGACCACCACCTATGAACTCTCCGACCTCGATCAGATCGAGGCCGAGTCGATACACATCTTCCGTGAGGTCGTGGCCGAGTTCGAGCGTCCCTGCCTGCTGTTCTCCGGGGGCAAGGACTCGATCGTGATGCTGCGCCTGGCCGAGAAGGCGTTCTCGCCGGCCCGCCTGCCGTTCCCGATGATGCACATCGACACCGGCCACAACTTCCCCGAGGTGCTCGAGTTCCGCGACCGCCGCGTGGCCGAGGTCGGCGCCCGCCTGGTCGTGGCGTCGGTGCAACAGTCGATCGACGAGGGACGCGTCACCGAGGAGACCGGTCCCCGGGCCAGCCGCAACCGCCTCCAGACCACCACGCTGCTCGACGCCATCGAGGAGCACCGCTTCGACGCCCTGTTCGGCGGGGCCCGCCGCGACGAGGAGAAGGCCCGTGCCAAGGAGCGGATGTACTCGTTCCGCGACGAGTTCGGCCAGTGGGACCCCAAGAACCAGCGGCCCGAGCTCTGGAACCTCTACAACGGCCGCATCCGCCAGGGCGAGCACATCCGGGTGTTCCCGATCTCGAACTGGACCGAGCTCGACATCTGGGAGTACATCCGCCGGGAAGGCATCGAGATCCCGTCGATCTACTTCGCCCACGAGCGACCGGTGTTCGAACGCGACGGCATGTGGCTGTCCGACTCCGAGTACGTGACCCTGATGGACGGCGAGGAGGTCGCCACCCGACGGGTGCGCTACCGGACCGTGGGCGACATGTCGTGCACCGGTGCCGTCGATTCGGCGGCCACCACCCTCGACGAGATCATCGAGGAGGTCGGGGCGACCCGGATCACGGAGCGGGGAGCGACAAGGGCCGACGACCGGGTGTCCGAAGCAGCCATGGAGGACCGGAAGAAGGAGGGCTACTTCTGATGGAGCTCCTCCGTTTCGCCACCGCCGGCAGCGTCGACGACGGCAAGTCGACCCTCATCGGCCGCCTGCTCTACGACACCAAGCAGATCTTCCAGGACCAGCTCGAGGCCATCGAGCGCACGTCCCTGCAGATGGGCAACGAGTACACCAACCTGGCGCTGCTCACCGACGGCCTGCGGGCCGAGCGCGAGCAGGGCATCACCATCGACGTCGCCTACCGCTACTTCGCCACGCCGAAGCGCAAGTTCATCATCGCCGACACCCCGGGGCACATCCAGTACACGCGCAACATGGTCACCGGGGCATCGACGGCCGACCTTGCACTGGTGCTGATCGACGCCCGCAACGGCGTCGTCGAGCAGTCGCGGCGCCACGCCTTCCTGGCCTCGCTGCTGCGCATCCCGCACCTCGTCGTGTGCGTCAACAAGATGGACCTCGTCGGCTACGAGCAGGAGGCCTTCGAGAAGGTCAAGGCCGAGTTTCGCGAGTTCGCCATGAAGCTCGACGTCGCCGACCTCACCTTCATCCCGGTGTCGGCCCTGCACGGCGACAACATCGTCGACCGCTCGCCCAACACCCCCTGGTACGAGGGGGCCTCGCTGCTGCACCACCTCGAGGAGGTGCACATCGCCAGCGACCGCAACCTCATCGACGCCCGCTTCCCGGTGCAGTACGTGATCCGCCCGCAGTCCGACGAGCACCACGACTACCGGGGCTACGCAGGCACGATCGTGGGCGGCGTGTTCAAGCCCGGCGACGAGGTGATGGTGCTGCCGAGCGGCTTCACGTCGACGATCGCGTCTGTCGACACCTTCGAGGGGCCCGTCGACGAGGCGTTTGCGCCGATGGCCGTCACGATCCGGCTGACCGACGACATCGACGTGTCGCGCGGCGACATGATCTGCCGGGTCGGCAACCAACCCATGGTGGGCCAGGACATCCAGGCCATGGTCTGCTGGCTGACCGAGGCGTCGAAGCTGACGGCCCGGACCAAGCTGGCGATCAAGCACACCACCAAGGCGGCCAGGGTCATGGTGACCGACCTCCAGTACCGGCTCGACATCAACACGCTGCACCGCGACGAGTCGGCCGACGCGCTTGCGCTCAACGAGATCGGCCGGGTCACGCTGCGCTGCACGCAGCCGCTGTTCTTCGACGAATACCGGCGCAACCGGGCGACCGGCAGCTTCGTGCTCATCGACGAGACGACCAACGCCACGGTGGCCGCCGGCATGATCATCGGCGCCGGGGCCTGAGCGGGCCTGTGGGCGACCAGGAGGGCACGAGCCCGGACGTGGTCTGGCACCCGAGCTCCCTCGACCGCGACGAGCGGGCAGGGGCGCTCGGCCACCGGGGGGCCACGATCTGGTTCACCGGCCTTTCGGGATCGGGCAAGTCGACGGTGGCCGCCGCCTGTGAGCGGCTGCTGGTCGCCGACGGCCGGCCCGCCTACCTGCTCGACGGCGACAACCTGCGCCACGGCCTCAACGGCGACCTGGGCTTCTCGGCTGCGGACCGCGACGAAAACGTCCGGCGCGTGGCCGAGGTGGCTCGCCTGTTCGCCGACGCCGGCGTCGTCGCCCTGGTGCCGCTGATCAGCCCGTACCGGGCGGCCCGCGACGGGGCACGTGCGCTGCACGAGGTGGCCGGTGTGCCGTTCTACGAGGTGTTCGTCGATACGCCGCTCGAGGTCTGCGAGGAGCGCGACCCCAAGGGCCTCTATGCGAAGGCCCGTGCGGGCGAGTTGACCGGCATGACCGGCATCGACGACCCGTACGAGGCCCCCGAGTCGCCCGATCTGGTGCTCATCCCCGACGACGGCCGTGCCGTGGCCGCGGCCACCAGGGTCCTCGCCCTGCTCGACTGAGCGGTCAGGTCCGGGTGAGGGGCTTGTAGCGGACCCTCGTGGGCTGGGCGTCGAGGCCCAACTCCTTCTTCCGGTAGGCCTCGTACTCGGTGAAGTTGCCCTCGAACCAGCGCACCTGCGAGTCGCCCTCGAAGGCCAGCACGTGCGTGGCGACCCGGTCCAGGAACCAGCGGTCGTGGCTGATGATCACCGCACAGCCGGCGTAGGCGTCGAGGCCCGACTCGAGCGCCCGCAGGGTGTCGACGTCGAGGTCGTTGGTGGGCTCGTCCAGCAGCAGCAGGTTGGCGCCGCTCTTGAGCACCTTGGCCAGGTGCACCCGGTTGCGCTCGCCGCCCGAGAGGTCGCCCACCTTCTTCTGCTGGTCGGTGCCCTTGAAGTTGAACGACGCCACGTAGGCACGGCCGTTGACCTCGCGCTTCCCGACCTGGAGGAACTCGCGGCCGTCGGTGATCTCCTCGTAGACGGTGCGGTCCGGGTCGAGGGTGTCGCGCGACTGGTCGACGTAGCCGATCTCGACGGTCGGGCCGATGCGGATGTTCCCGGAGTCGGGCGTCCATGTGGAGTCACCTGGGTCACCAGAGCCATCGGAGCCGTTGGCGGCCTCGATCAGCATGCGGAACAGCGTGGTCTTTCCGGCGCCGTTGCCGCCGATCACGCCGACGATCCCGGCGGGCGGCAGCGAGAACGAGAGGTCCTCGATGAGCAGCCTTTCGCCGAAGCCCTTGGCCAGGTGCTCGACCTCGACCACCTGGTCGCCGAGCCGCTGGTTGGCCGGAATGTCGATCTGGAGCTCGCGGTCGCGGCGCTCGACGTCGGCGGCCTCGGCCACGAGCCGGTTGTAGGAGGTGAGGCGGGCCCTGCCCTTGGCCTGACGGGCCTTCGGGGCCATGCGCACCCACTCGAGCTCCCGCTCGAGGGTGCGGCGGCGGGCCGAGTCGGTCTTCTTCTCGGCGTCGAGGCGTGCCGTCTTCTGCTCGAGCCAGCCCGAGTAGTTGCCCTCGAAGGGGATTCCCCGGCCGCGGTCCATCTCGAGGATCCAGCCGGCCACGTTGTCGAGGAAGTAGCGATCGTGCGTGATCGCCACGACGGTGCCGTTGTAGTCCTTGAGGGTGCGCTCTAGCCACGCCACCGACTCGGCGTCGAGGTGGTTGGTGGGCTCGTCGAGCAGCAGCAGGTCGGGTCGTGAGAGCAACAGCCGGCACAGCGCCACCCGTCGCCGCTCGCCGCCGGAGAGCGTGGTGACGTCGGCGTCGCCGGGCGGCAGGCGCAGGGCGTCCATGGCGATCTGGATGGTGCGCTGGAGGTCCCAGGCGCCGGCCGATTCGATCCTGCGCTCCAGGTCGGCCTGCTCGTCGCCCAGCTTCTCGTAGTCGACGTCGGGGTCGGCCCATGCGGCGAGCACCTCGTCGTAGCGGGACAACAGGGCTGCCACCCGGCCGACGCCGTCCATGACGTTGCCCTGGACGTCCTTGGCGGCGTCGAGTGCGGGCTCCTGCTCGAGCATGCCGACGGTGAAGCCGTCGGTGAGGCGCGCCTCGCCGGTGAAGCCGTCGTCGACGCCGGCCATGATCCGCAGCAGCGACGACTTGCCGGCCCCGTTGGCGCCGATCATGCCGATCTTGGCGCCCGGATAGAAGGCCAGGGTGATGTCTTTGAGCACCTCGCGGTCGGGCGGGTAGAAGCGGCCGGCCCGCCGCATGGTGAAGATGAACTGTGCAGCCATGGCGGCCGAGGCTACCGGTGGCGCCGCATGGGCCTCCGGGGTGGCCGGCACCTAGGTTCGCCGCCGTGATCGAGGCGGTGCTGTTCGACTTCGGTGGGGTGATCCTCACGAGCCCGTTCGAGGCGTTCGCCGCCTACGAGGTCGAGGCCGGGCTGCCACCGGACACCATCCGGCAGCTCAACGCCACCAACCCCGACACCAACGCCTGGGCCCGGTTCGAGCGCCGCGAGGTCGATCCCACCCAGTTCGCCCGCCTGTTCGAAGCGGAGGCGGCAGCGTCGGGACACACCGTCGATGCCTCAAGGATCCTCGAGGGACTGCACGGGGCGCTGCGACCCGCCATGGTCGAGGCCCTGCGCCGGTGCGCGGCGAGGCTGCGCACGGCGCTGCTCACCAACAACATCACGCCGATCGGCGCGCAGCCGTTCACCGACCCGGTCGGCGAGGTCGTCGGACTCTTCGACGTGGTCGTGGAGTCGAGCGTCGTGGGCTGCCGCAAGCCCGAGCCGCGGTTCTACGAACTGGCCTGTGAGGGGCTGGGCGTGGCGCCGGAGTCCTGCGTGTTCCTCGACGACCTCGGCGTCAACCTCAAGCCGGCCAGGGCCATGGGCATGACCACCATCAAGGTGGTCGATCCCGACGACGCCATCGCCGAGTTGGCCGCAGTCGTCGGGTTCCCCCTCGGCTGAGCCGCTACGGTCGGCAACGATGCGCATCGTCACCTGGAACGTCAACTCCCTGAAGGCCCGCCTGGGGCGTGTGGAGGCGTGGATCGCCGCCGCCGAACCCGATGTGCTGTGCCTTCAGGAGACCAAGATGACCGACGAGGCCTTCCCCCACGTGGCGTTCGCGGCGCTCGGCTACGAGTCGGCGCACCACGGCGAGGGGCGCTGGAACGGCGTGGCGGTGATCTCGAGGGTCGGGCTCGACGACGTTCGTCCCGGCTTCGCCGACGGTCGGGACGACCCCGACCCCGATGCACGGATCCTGTGGGCCACCTGCGGCGGCGTCCGGGTGGCGTCGTGCTACATCCCCAACGGCCGCGAGGTTGGCCACGACCACTGGCACTACAAGCTCGACTGGCTGGGCCGCCTCCACGACGACCTCGTCGCCAACGCCGACATTGCAGCGGACCCGGTCGTGGTGGTCGGCGACTTCAACGTGGCCATGGACGACCGCGACGTCTGGGACCCTTCGGCCTGGGAGGGCGCCACCCACGTGACCCCCGAGGAGCGGGCGGCGGTGCAGCGGCTGATCGACCTGGGGCTGGTCGATGTCTTCCGCGAGCGGCATTCCAGCGGCGGCCTGTTCTCGTGGTGGGACTATCGCGACCTGGCCTTCCCCAAGGGGCGCGGCATGCGCATCGACCTGCTCCTGGCCTCGCCGCCGGCGGCCGCCGCGCTCGACTTCGTGGTCGTCGACCGCAACGAGCGCAAGGGCGAAAAACCCAGCGACCACGCCCCGGTCGTCGCCGACTTTGCCCTGGACTGAGCCCGAGGCAGCCGACACCCGCCGGACGTTCGCCTGTGGAAGGCTGATCGGTGGACGAGAAGGGCCGGAGCGTGCGACACCACCTGTCGATGGCACTGTGCATGGCCTGCCTTGTCGGCTGTGCCTCGGATGGCCTGCGCGACATCTCTGCCACGACGACCGAATCGACGTCCACCGTCACGACGGCTTCGCGGAGTACCACCTCGACGACTCGTGCTACCGCCACCACGTCGTCGGTGCCTGACCCACCGACAACGACGACTCCACCGAACACCACTTCGACGACGCGTGCCCGGACCCGCCGTCGACCACCGAGCCGACGGCTCCGACCATGACCCTCGGTGAACCGGTGGCGCCGTGCTCGGTCGACCTCGTGACACACCAGTGGCTCCGTGCGGACCTGGACGGCGACGGTGTCGACGATGTCGTCGCGTGGGCGGCCCTGTCTGCCGAACAGCGGGACCCGTTCGAGACCAAGGGTCACCTGCTCAGCGTGTGCACTGCGTCGGGATCGGTGTCGTCCGTGGCTGCGGGCAGTCCGAACAAGCCACTACAGGTGCTGTCAATCGATCCCGACGCCACCGGTCGGTCGGAACTGCTGGTCGGTGGTTCCTCGGGCGTCGGTCCCTTCCACGGCGGGTCGTTTCGACTCATCGACGACGAGCTCGTTCCGATCGGTGGTCTGTACTCGGTGGTACTGCCACACTATGCAGCGGGAGGACCCGGACGCAGTTTCGGGTGCGTGGACGTGGACGGCGAGGGCGGGAACTCGACGATCCTCGTGAACATCGAGTACGAGTTCGTCGGGGGCGACACGCTCGACGAGGCGACATCGATGGACTGGCGGATCATCCCGTGGTGGGACATCGAGGTCGACCCGGAACGCATGGTGGGGTCGTTCGAACTACCGGCGCAGCGGGAGGCCGCCCGGGTCACGATGAGCGGTACGTGTCGCGACCAGGTGCTCGTGCCGATGTGGTGACCCCGGCTACGGCAGGATGAGGCCATGGCCCACGCTTCCGGACCGCCGTCGGACGACGACCTTGTGGATGGCCTGCGGCGGGTGTGCCTGGCGCTGCCTGGGGTGGAGGAGCGGCTCAACCACGGGATGCCGACCTTCGGGATCGTCGGGCGCTCTGCGTTCGCAAACCTCCACACGCACCCCGACGACGGGCGGCCCACGCTCTGGTTCAAGGCGGCGCCCGGCGTGCAGGACGAACTCGTCGACCAGGAGCCCGAGCGCTTCTTCGTGCCGCCCTACGTGGGACCGAGGGGCTGGGTGGGGCTGCGCCTCGACGTGGACCTCGACTGGGACGAGGTGGCCGACGTGGCCGAGCAGTCCTGGCGCCTCACCGCCCCGAAGCGCCTCGTCAACGAGTTCGACGGGGCGTAGCGCTCAGTCCCGGTCGGCGAGGAACGCCAACAACTCGGCGCCGAAGCGCTCGACCTTGGCCGGGCCGATGCCCGAGACGGCCAGCAGCTCGTCGGTGGTGGTCGGGCGTGTGGCGGCCAGCTCTTCCATCGTGGCGTTGGAAAACACCGTGTAGGCGGGCTTGCCGTCCGTGTGTTCGAGACGCCACGCCCGCAGCGCCTCGACCAGTCCGAGGTCGAGGTCGCCGTGGTCGACCGGGGGCGCCTTGGCCCGAGGTGGCGGTGCCGGGGGAGCGGCGGTGGCGGGTCGCTCGTGGCGTCCCAGGATGGCGAGCAGGTCGTTGCCGAAGCGGTCGGCCTTGACCGGCCCGATGCCCGACACGGCCAGCAGCTCCAGGGACGAGCCGGGCCAGCGGTGGAGGAGGTCGGCGAGCGTTGCGTCGTTGAAGATCGCATAGGCGGGGACATCGGCAGCCCGGGCCCTTTCCAGGCGCCAGGTGCGGAGCTGTTCGACGACGGGGTGGTCGGGGAGGCCGGTTTTCGTGATCCGTGCGCGTGCCATCGCCGCCTGACGCGCCTGCTCGGCCTGCTCGAACGGCTTGTCGAGGTTGCTGATGGCCAGCTCGAGGTCCTCGAGCCAGAACGATGGCCGTCGTTTCGAGGTTCGGTTGCCGAAGGTGCGCTGCTGTGCCCAGCTCAGGTGCAACCCCACCTCGGCCCGGCTGAGCGCCACGTACAGCAGCCGCCGCTCCTCGGCCAGGGCGGCCGGCTCGCGGGCATGGGCGATGGGGACGAGTCCATGTTCGAGCCCGGCCACGTGGACGACCTCCCATTCGAGGCCCTTGGCGGCGTGGAAGGTGGCAACCTCGACGGCGTCGGCCGAGTCGTCGACGGCGGCCCGGGCCTGCCCATATGCCCAGCCAACGAACCCCGACCCCGTGCCGGTCGGGTCGACGGCGAGGTACTCGTCGGCCAGCGTGCGCAGTTGGGCGAACGCTGCGGCCCGCTCGGTGTCACGGGGTGCGGCGTCGTCGCCGGAGACATCCTGGTCGGCGTCGGCCTGCAGGTCGCCAAGGTGGTCGGTCAGGGGGCGACGGCTGCGGGACAGCGATCCGAGCGCCCCCTTGACGTCGGGCCGGTCGAGCAGTCCGCTGCCGGCGCGGGTGCGGGCCGGAATGCCGGCCTCTCGCAGTGCTCCGACGATCACATCGGCCTGGGCGTTGGTGCGGACCAGCACCGCCTGCCGGGACCAGGCGCCGTCGGGGCCCCGGGTGTCGCGCACCAGCCTGGCCACCGCAGCCGCCTCGGCGCGGTCGTTGGCGTAGACGGTGACCGTGGGCGGCGGGCCGCTCGGCCGGTTGGCCTCCATCGGCGTGCGGCCGTGCAGTACGGCGGCAGCGGTGCGCAGCACCTGTGGCGTGCTGCGGTAGTTCTGGCGCAGGTCGACGACCGTGGCGCCAGGGAAGTGCGCGTCGAAGCGGTTCAGGTGGTCGGCGTCGGCGCCGTTCCATCCGTAGATGGCCTGGTCGGGGTCGCCGACGACGCACAGGTCGTCGCTGTCGGCGAGCCAGGCGGAGAGGAGCGCGAACTGCAGCGGGTTGACGTCCTGGAACTCGTCGACGTAGAGGTGCCGGAACCGCCAGCGCTGGGCGTCGCCGAAGGCCCGGTCGCCACGGAGTGCCCTGGCGCACTGGTCGAGCAGGTCGTCGAAGTCGACCTTCCGCTCTTTCGCCTTCTTGTCCTCGTACTCGCGGTAGATGCGGGCGATGGTGGATGGCGGCATCGGCGGGGTGCGCCCGAGCGCCTCGGCCCGGCCCGCGTACGCCTCGGGTGGGATGCGCCGGGCCTTGGCCCACTCGATCTCGCTGACGACATCGAGGACGTCGGTGCTACGGCGGTCGCGGGGGAGCAGCGGGGTGACGAAGTTGTACTTGCTGGCGAGCAGCTCGGGTTCGCGCTGGTTGCGTTCGCTCCAGTAGGTGCGCAGCTGGGCGTAGGCGACCGAGTGGAAGGTGCCGGCGGCCACCTGGTCGCGCAGGCCCAGGGAGCGCAGCCGGGACCGCAGCTGGCCGGCGGCCTTGCGGGTGAAGGTGAGGGCCAGCACGCGCCGGGGATCGTGGCGGCCGGTCTGCGAGCGCCAGGCGATGCGCCGGGTGAGCACGCGGGTCTTTCCGGATCCGGCACCGGCCCTGATCGCCAGCGGCATGCCATCGGTGGTGACGGCGTGGAGCTGTTCGGCGTTGAGCCCGATCAGGAGCCCGTCGGCGTCGGCGTCGGACGCGCCTTCCGGGGGTTCCTCGGTGAAAAGTGGGCCGGTCGCGGACATGCGCCGCACCCTACCCACGGGGCGTGACAGCGTTCCCCGGCCCGGCGCACCATTCGACCGCTGGTCCAGCCCTACGATCGGCTCCATGAAACCGCTGTCGCCGAGGCGCTTCGAGATCCTCGTGGCCGAGGCCCTCGACACCCTGCCGCCGGACCTGGGCGGCCTCATGGACAACGTGGTGGTGCTGGTCGCCGACCGGGGCGACCCGCCCGACATCCTCGGCCTCTACGAGGGCGTGCCGCTGACCGAGCGCGACGAGTACGGCGCCGGCGGGTTCACGATGCCCGACTCGATCCACCTCTACCGGCTGGCCCTCTGCGAGTTCTGCGATGACGAGGACCACCTCAGCGAGGAGGTGCTGATCACCGTCGTGCACGAGGTCGCCCACCATTTCGGCATCGACGACGACCGCCTCACCGAGCTCGGCTGGGACTAGGTCTCATGCGAGGCGGGCGACGCTGCCGGTCGGTGGCACTGACGAGCATCGCGGCGCTGTCGGCTGCTGGATGTGGAGTGGACACCACGGTCCGCCGATCGCGGAACCGTCGGCACCGACTGCCTCGTCCAGGACCGGCACGATCGCAGAACCGGCCACGACAGCCGAGACCACGACGACGACCGCCACCACCACATCGCATGTGCCGGAGACGGCCACGACGACCACGTCGATGACGTCGACGTGGTCGGTGACGTCGGTTCCGCCCGAGACTTCGGCGACGTCGGCACCGTCCGTGACGTCGTCCGCGGCCGGCACAACGACCATCCTCTGGAACGAGTCGACACACCGGCTCTACCAGCAGTTCGTGGCGCAGTACCCCGATTTCCCGACCATGACCGACGAGGAGATCCAGGAGAAGATCAAACGCGGCGAGTTCGTCATCGTGTCACCACCCCGCCCGTCATACGACCGGACCTGCGCCGAGAATGCGGCGATGTACTGGGAGGACTGGGATTGGTGGGGTCGCGACCGGCCTGCGATGACGGACCTCCGGTCTGAGGTGGCGGCGACACTCATGGGCGACTTGGAGTCACTCCTAGAAGCGTTGGAGGACGGAGGCGAACCGGACGGGTCCGTTCCGCAGGGCAGGTCACTGGTCTGGTTCCTTGCCAGGATTCGTTGTTACGACGGCGTTCGCATGCTCGTCGATGCTGGTGCCGATCTGTCGGCCCGAGGGAATCTCGAGGGCCCGTTGCACATGGCCTTTCACGACGACCGTCTCGACATCGTCAGGCTGCTCCTCGAGGCCGGGGTGCCCATCGACGACCCCGAGTCCGAGTGGGGGTGGACGGTGGCCTTCTGGGCGGACAGTCGGGAGGCTGCCGAACTGTTGCTCGAATACGGCG
>Ga0310122_10000609_pt1 | contig 22604 bp, 19 predicted proteins | sample CB6_Bottom_1051__FD_203503 | JGI IMG/M metagenome (GOLD analysis project Ga0310122, IMG submission 203503) | Marine microbial communities from Western Arctic Ocean, Canada - CB6_Bottom_1051 | ecosystem: Environmental > Aquatic > Marine > Oceanic | place: Canada: Western Arctic Ocean | collected...
ACAACGGAGCCAGCGCCGCGTGGGCCGAACCGGTGACCGGATCCTCGACCACACCGATTCCATCGCCGCCGAACCAGCGGCTGACAAAATCGACCTCTCCATCGCCGGCAGCGGTGATGACGATGCCGCGCATCGGAAGGGTCTGCAGGAAGTTAAGGTCGGGCGAGAGTTCAGATACGGTCCTTGACTCCCGGACCGTGATGATCAGATCGCGGGAGAGATGGACCGACAGCACATCGGCCTCGTCGATCCCCAGCGCAGGTAAAATTCCCTGCGGCGCTTCCGATTCCTGCGGGATGTCGATGGGAAGATCGAGCACGAGGCGTTCATCATCATGAACATCGACGGTCAATTCGCCGGAGAGTGTATCGAAGATGATGGGACCGCAGGCGAGGGATTCCTCGAGCAGATGATGGCCGGCCGCCAGTGTTGCATGGCCGCAGAGATCGACCTCCACTCCCGGAGTGAACCAGCGCAACTGCCAGCGCCCATCACCCTTGTCGAGCAGATAGGCGGTCTCCGAATCGCCATTGCGCCTGGCCAACCCCTGGAGCACCCCGTCTGGAAGCATCTTCTGGAGCCGTACCACCGAGGCGGTGTTTCCTGATTGAGTGCTGTCACCGACAAAAGCATCAATCCGTGCGATCGGTAACTCGAGTGTCATCGACTCCTCCAGGCCAGGATCTCCCTGCTCAGTCCTCGTGATCTGTCAGCGACTCCAGCGCCACCGGCTTCTGTTTCAGGATTTCGAGGGCGGCTTCGTCGCCGGCTGCGGTGGCTTGTTCGTACTCCTGCGTCATTTCTTTCATCGTCTCCTGGAAGACCTCTCCGCCGGTAAATGCGATGGCGCGTGAGTCGTAGAGGCCGATTCGCTCCTGAGAGATCCCGGCATTACTTGCGGGCTCAGCAGAGCAACCGCCAAGCAACACTGAGAAAGCCGTGCTGGAGAGAAACAACTGGACGCGATTCATCGGCCCCCTTCACACGTTTCTACGGGCCATCGTTATCTGGCACTGCGCGAAGATCAAGTTGGGGACCCAGCAAAGCCAGGCGATGTAGTGGTAAGAATCCTTGAAACGAATCTGGGCGATGAAGGAACTCATCAGCCACAAACGCAACATCACGCCGGCAAAGGTCAGCGAGAAGTTGCGCACCATCCACTCCTGATGTTCCACGATGTCACCTCGACGGATGGCAACGAGCGCCCTGAAGCCGCTATAGAGCCACAACACGGCCAGCAGGGCGAAACCCACCCTGGCGATCGGCCCACCGAAGGCGTACTGGGACATATACAGACCGGCACTGCCTCCAACCAGAACCCCGACCCCCAGATAGACGCGCCCGATCCCTCGATGAAGACCTGGCCATCGCTGACGCAATCGTGTCAGGAATTGAAACGGTCCCAGCAGCAGAGCCAAACCCGACGCGAAGATGTGACAGTAAATGCCGACACGATGAGCCTCGAACGCCCGTTTCATCTCTGGATGCACCGCGTCGCCCAGCGGAGTAAAGCCGTAATTATTCACGACCAGCACAAGGATGAAGGCAACCAGTAAAAAGATGATGCTCTTGCCGAGAATCCGCATGCCAGGTTCCTTACGAGAGGTCGGGGTGTGGCTTCACATCTACTGGCATCAAACGGGCGATTCCAGGACTCGGCCAAAATAGAGCCAATCGGTCTGGATCTGGTCAATCAAAACATTTTCATGAGTGACGGGCTCGATTCGCACATCGTCGAAGGTCGCCGCCATCGCATCGGCAAAGGGTTGGTTCTCCTCGTAGGACCAGATGCCAAGAACTCCACCGGGAGCCAGATGGCGCCGGGCCTTTTCCAGACCCTCGACGCTGTAGAAACTCGCATCCACCGCACCGAGTCGATCATCGGGAGAGTGATCGATATCGATCAAGATCAGGTCGTAGATCGATGTGGGCTGCTGCCACATCTTGCGGTAGCCATCACCCTCGACGATCTGCAGTCGTTCATCCCCGATCAAGGTCTCTGACAGTGGTAGCAGCCCATCCTGAAGCCAACCGATCACCTCGCCGAGCAATTCGATCACCTCGACCGACTGCACCCCTTCACAACGCAAAGCCGCATCTGCAGTGTAGCCGAGCCCGAGCCCGCCGATCAGAACCGTCAGCCCTTTGCCTCCGTGCATCTCCACCCCGATGCGCGCCAGCGCCTTTTCCGAATCGGTGTGGTAGCTCGACATCAGAAACTCATGGTTGAGCGTGACTTCGGTAACGATCGTACCCGGCATCGACAGCAACTCCCGACGTCGCAAACACAGGATGCCCAGCGGTGTTTCTTCGTAGGCGAGTATTTCGAGTTCTGAAGCCACGCTGTGCCTCTCTCCTCCTGAGCCGACTAGGCCGCCGATGATTCGGGGATGGGTGGGATGGCCCGCAACCGTCGCAGGAAGTAAATCCCACCGCCGATGAAGAAGAGGGTGGTCCCGATAGAAAACCAGATGGTCATTTTGCGGAAGAAGACCAAAGGCTCCATCTCTCCAGCCAACAGGTCCTTGCCTACCATCATTCCGACGCTACCGGTGTAACCGACCGCATCGGCGAGACAGATGGTAAAAACAGCCGTACCTGGAAAGCGGGTCGCCGCCATCACTCTCTCGAACAGCAGCGAGCCAAAGGGGACATAGGCGAGATAGGCACCGAGTCCCACCATCACCATCCACTGCAAGCCGTCGATCTTTCCGGCATCGAAGAGGGGCACCGATACTCCCAGCATCGTGGTCCCCAGCAGCAACAGACCAAAGGAACAGATGAGGCCGCGACGGTGATCTCGAACCAACGTTAGCGTCACCAGGGTCGCCAACACCCCGAAGGCAACCCATAACTCCGAACGGGAGAAGATCGCCGGCGTTTCGGCGTATCCGAGACCGGCGAAGATCTCGACGCCGAAGTTGTCACGGTAATCGCGATAGACGGTCAGCAGCAGATATCCACCCAGAAGCAGGACCATGCCCGGCAAGAACTCGAAAAAGAACCGCCTTCTCCCTTCTCGCGCCATCGGGGTCCGCTCGTTTCGATCCAGTTCATCTTTTTTGTCGGGATCTGGAATCTTATCGAGCAACCACAAGAAGAACAGAAACGGTGCCAGGAAGATGAGGCCCGTCGCAAACGGCATCCATGCCTCGGAGACTCCCTGGGTCATCAGCCAACGCCCGACATCCTTGACGATGCCGCTGGCGATGATGAAGGAGCAAGAGAGGCCCGCCAGCAACAACTCCGAAGTGCGTCGTCCCTCCAGGTACCGAGTCACCACCCCCCATACCGATCCGAGAGCCAGCCCGTTGAGGAACATGGCGACGACTTGCCAGCTCGAGGAACCAAACGCCAGCAACAACAGCGCCAGTTCAGCAAACACGATCAACCCGACGAGGAATGGTGCACGATGCTGACGACGCAGTTCGGAACACACCTTGATGCTGATGAACTTGGCCGTGGTGTATCCGAGTAGTTGGCCGATGACGAGTGCCGACTTCAGGGTCAGGCCGCCGACCATCTCGTCGCCCCAGCCAGCAGCGGCGAACGGCTTTCTGAAGGCATACATGCAGAAGTAAACGCAGAAGGAGGAAAAGACCGCGACGAACGCCGCCATCGTCGGAGCTGACTCGAGCCTGCCGGTGATGGAGTTTTGGGGATAATTCTCGCTAGCCATCCGGAAGAGCCTCGTGCAACGTATCTCCTTCGGGTCCAGGGCAACGCCTGATCTTGCAACGGAACCACTCTCTGTCGAGTGTCCGCCAGAATCAAGGAAGCGCGGCCACATCACCTGTCTGATCGAAGAAAAAGGAGCCCTTGGTGATCGAAGACATCCACTGGAATGGCGGAATCGACGGGATACTGGTCCTCCAGAGCAAACGGGAATCGCTACAGATCGATCGCCCCGGCGATCTCGTATCGCGAATGATGCAGGAGGAGTGTGAGCCGGAACTGCAGGCCGCCACACTCATCTACGGCTACAGCCTCGCCACCCAGGGAGTGCTGCTGCCGCATCTGATCCGGCAGGTGCTGCAAAAAACCGGGGCGTTTCTACGTAGCGTTTCGATGGACTCGATGCCCCTCTATCGGGCCATCGAGCACTTTGACCTCTTCTTCAAGGAGTCCGCCCTGGAAGGGGAAGAACTGCGCGAGGCTGTGCTTGCGGAAGCGACTCGCTATCACCAGGAACTGGTGAGTCGCTGAAGATCTCTCGACAAGCGACCCGTTCCGGGTTGCGATGTCCCCATGAGCGACCAACCGCAACAGGCCCCTGAAGAAAAACAGCCAGAAGCTCCCCTGGAAGCCGGGCTGGATCGCCCGCGTGCCGGACTGTTGTTCCTGACGACCATGGGAGTAATTCTGACTGCTGACTTATTGACGAAATACGCCACCTTCAAGTTCCTGGAAGCCTCGATTTTTACCGCTCCCGATGGAACACCGGCCGTCACAGCGTCAGATGCGTACCCATTGTTTCCCGGACTCGCCCTGGAGGCGGCGCTCAATCTGGGCGCCTTCAACGGCTGGTTCGCCCAGATGCCCTGGCTGTTGATCGGGATCTCAGCGCTAGCTTTTCCCATCTGCGCATACGTGGTGCTGAAGGCGCCGCATCGCTCGATCTCGCTGGTCCTGTCGCTGGCATTCATCGCATCTGGCGCACTCGGCAACCTGTATGACCGGCTGCTCTATGGGGGAGTGCGAGATTTCATCCGCTGCTCCATCATGATCGGAGAGCAAGAATGGGTCTGGCCGAATTTCAACATCGCCGACAGCGCCATCGTGTGCGGTGTCGCTCTCATCCTGCTACGGGAATGGAATCTCTCGCGTCACGCTCGCGCCACCAGTGACGGATGAGCAACGCGAGCAAAGTGGCGAAATGCAGGAGTCCCCGCAAAGGGTTCACGGAGTGCCCGGGTCGATGATCAGGGTTCCATCTGCATCAGCGCGCAACCTCGCACCTTCCGGCAACCACAAGGTGGTGGTCGAAGAGATCACCAGAGCAGGCCCTTCCAGAGTCTCCGAGCTACCGATGGAGCCATGGTGCACCCTCGGGACCGTTCTCGCCTCCGCGCCGGCCTCGACGATGACCCGGGCGGTCGTGGCTGGACCCTGTATTTCGGGCGGAGCCTGCAGCTCCCCCGCCGAGGGGAGGGTCGCCGAGACTCGGATCGCTACCGCCTCGACACTGCGTTCTGGCATCCGGTAGCCATAGCGTTGCTGGTACTGTTCACGAAACCCCTCCTCCGCCGAAGTCCCGGGAGAATATTCCATATCGTGGGACTGTCCAGCATGACGCGCCCTGAGAGTCGTCTCGATCCGGGCCTGCTCACCATCGCCACCCGCTTCTTTGATCCGGCTTCTGGCCACACTTGCCAGTTGCTGTTCCAGCACCTGCAGACGCTCGTCGAATCCACCATCGATCGTCTCGAGTAGCACTTCTTCGAGCTCCTCACCCCAGGGCGCCTCCAGCATCCCGATGGCGCTCAATACTCCTGCTGCAGCCGGCAAGCGGACTTGCCCCATTCCGCAACTACGAGCCAGGGAGACCGCATGCAGTCCACCCGCCCCGCCGAAACAGACCAGCGCCATCCCGCGTGGATCCACTCCTCGCTCCTGACTCACTCTCCGAATCGCACGCTCCATCTCCGCATCGACCACTTCGATGATGCCTGCTGCGGTTTGCTCGATCGTCATGTGCAATTGCCGGGCGATGACTTTGACCGCTTCACGCGCGGCACTCAAATCGAGAGAGAGAGTTGCTCCCAGTTGCAAATCTGCGGGTAGTCGCCCCAGCACGAGGTGGGCATCGGTCACCGTCGCCGCGACTCCCCCCCGACCATAGGCGGCAGGGCCCGGATCAGCACCTGCGCTGCGAGGACCAACGCGCAGGGCCCCTCCGGCATCGACCCAGGCAAGAGATCCTCCGCCGGCCCCAACGGTATGGACATCCAGCAGCGGCACCGACAACGGAACGCCCCCGATGGTCGAGCGGCGATTTCTCGCCACTGTCTGGTCTCCCCCGACCAGCGTCACATCGGTACTGGTCCCCCCCATATCGAGGGCAATCGCCGCACCGGAACCGCTGCGGGCGGCAGCGGCCACCACACCACCGGCAGGCCCCGAAAGAATGGTCCGTACGGGTCGGCACGATAGCCTTTGCCACGGCACCGCAGCGCCAGCGGAATCCATCAACTTGAGACGCGCAGGGGAGAGCCCGGCAGCCAGTCGTTGGAGATAACGTTCCATCACCGGAGCCAGGCAAGCGCTGGCGCATGCGGTGGTGAACCGCTCCCATTCTCGTGGTTCGGCAGCAACTTCTCGGGAGATGATCACCGGGATTCCCGTCACAGCCATGAACTCACGCACCCGTTCCTCGTGGACACCCTGCTCGGTGCTGTGAAGAAGCCCCACCGCCACTGCCTCGAACCCTTGCGAACCGATTTGTTCACTCAGGCGAATTAACTCTTCGTCGTCGATTTCGTCGAGAATTTCCCCGCCCGGTCCGAGTCTTCCGGAGATCTCAAAACGATCTGCGGCAGGAATCAACGCAGGAACTGGATCCGGATGAAGATCGTAGATTGCAGGCCGTCGTTGGCGACCGATGTCGAGCAGGTCGACAAAACCACGATTGGTGACGAAGGCCGCGCGTGCCAGTTTCCTCTCCAGCAGCGCGTTGGTGGCCACGGTGGAGCCATGGATCACTTCCTCTGGTACCAGGGAGTCGAGTGCGGTGAGGATGGCTCTCGCCGGATCATCGGGCGTCGAGGGCACCTTCCTCAACACGACACCGTCTGCTGAATCGATGACGATGTCGGTAAAAGTACCGCCGCTGTCGACTCCGATCCTCAACTTGACCTCCCGTACTTGCACCAGCCGATGCACCCGTTCAAGATGCACATCGGAAAGGGAATTGATGGAACCCAGATTGTTTTTCCAGCGCCATCATTGTGCATCGCCTGACTGTCGGATGCGCCTTCTCGTCGCGTTGATGCTGCTATTGTGGATCATTCCTGGCTGTGCCAGCCCCTCCTCCCGTAAGTCTCCGGCCGCAACACCTGCCAACCGGCTTGCAGCACACCAGTGGCAAGTTGCCCGCACCGCCTGGTTGCTCGATGACGTCGCGGCCGCCCAGATCTCCTTTTCACGTTTTGCCGAACAGAATCCGACCGATCCCCGCCGAGGCGAAGCACTCCTGAGCGCTGGTATCTGCGCCCAGCGCCGTGGCAGAATCGATGAAGCCGAAGGTCTGCTGCGAGAAGCTCAGTCCTGTGGTGGTGCCGTCTCGGCCAGAGCGTTGCTCCAGAGGGGCTACCTGGTTGCTGCGGCTCGGCCATTCCTGGCAGTGCCCCGTTTCCAGGAGGCGGCCCGGCTAGCGGTCGAGATGGAGACACGTGCCGAAGCCTGGTTGCAACACGGCATCGCTTTGCAGCGATCGGGACGATTTCAGCAAGCACAAGAACCCCTGAAGATGTGTGCGGCTCAAACTGCTTCTCGAGGTCTCGCCGCCAGAGCTCGTCTGCAGTTGCAACTCGACCCCTGGTTTACCGTGCAAGTGGGGGCGTTCCTGGAAAGTGCCAACGCCATGAAGCAACTACAGCAACTGGAACGGGCCGGGCTGCCGGCAGAACTGAGATCTCCCGGACGTAAGGGTTCCCCGCTGCACCGGGTGCTCTCCGGACGCTTCGATCATCGCAAAGAAGCGACTCGCCACGCTTTACGAGTCCGCGCGGCCACCGGCGTTGACGATGCGAGGGTGATCCCATGATACCGAACAGACCGCACGAGTATGGATTCAGCATGTGGATGGTCGCGGTGTTGGTGGTGTTGCTGGTGATAATTGGACTACCGGCGCTCTTCTTCAGCATTGCACCGATTGCTCCGATGCCGCCGGCAGCGATTCCGGTTCCAGGATCGATGCCACAGCCGATGCCACAGTCGATGATCGAAGAGTTCATGGCCTCCAAGGACCTGATCGATGACGCAACACAAACACCTGCAGACAACGATACCGACAGGCCGAAGACAGCCTGGATCGGCTACGTAGGAGACGCTCTGGCACGCCCGATTGCGGGCGCCCGGATCACCCTGGAGACCCCTTCGGCAGACGGAGATCCTTTTGCCATCACCGATGACCGTGGCAAGTTCGTTCTGTTGCTCCCGCCGGACCAGTTTCCTCTCGTCGCCATCGAGGCCGATGGCTACTACCGGAGCACCGCGGAGCTGGAAGAGGGAGCATCGGGCACTTACACGCTCTTTCGTGGCGGAACCCTGCAGGGACAGGTGCGCGGACATATTTTCGTCTTGAAGGGGCAAGAAGTGCCTGATCCGGAGCCGATTCCAGCGGCTCGCCTCGAGATCGCCGGGGTCAACGGATGGCATGCGGTAATTCTCGCCGATGATCAAGGCAACTATCAGATCACCGTTCCCCCGGGGAAACTGGTGGCGACGGTTCGCTCTCCCCTTCATGCCGATGCGCGCTTCGTCGACCTGGAAATCGGTCGCGATGAGATTCTTGATCGCGACATGATCCTCGCCGCCGGGGTCATTCTCGATGGCTTCGTGCTCGGAAAAGACACGACCCTGGCCGGAGCTCGAGTGCGGGTATTCAACGATATCCGTGATGAGGCCGATGCCATCTCGGCGGAGCGCGGCATGGTGAAAATCAAGGGGCTCGCCTCCGGAATGGCCAGGGTCCACGTGGTTCACCCCGGATACCAGGAAACGATGTGGGACATGATCATCCCCGCTGACGTCATCGGGTTTCGAAGACCCTTCTCTCTCCTGCAGTCGCAACCATTCCGGTTGAATGTGACCGACCCGCAGGGCAACGCTCTGCCCGAAGCCAGGGTGCGGATCCGGCGGCAGGGGATCACCATCGTCGACACCACCGCCTCGGATCAGCAATGGCTCTCGGTACTGGCTGCTGGCAAGACCTACCAGGTCGAAGCACGTCACGCCATGATCGTCAACGGAGTTACTGTCCAGTACCCACCGAGGATCTTCCGCTACACGATGCCCGCCGAAGGACCCGGAGAACTGACCATCGAGTTACGTCCCGGTGGCAGGATCACGGGCGTGGTGCAAGCTCCGAATGGTGCGCCCGTACCCGGCGCAACCATCCTGGTGAGGGCTCGAGATGTACACCCCGATGAGGCTTCGCCGCCACGCTTGCTGCAAACAAACCGGGCTGGCGTCTTCAGGAGCGAACCGTTTGCCACAGGCAGGTGGGGCCTGACCATCAGTCATACTCAACTGGGTACCATGACCACCGAAGCGCTCGTCGAGGAGAATAAGACCAGTAGCCTCGGCGAATTGCGCTTTCCTCCGCGGTAGGCTCACTGTTCCTGAAAAAGCCAGTCAGCCACAAAGATATTGAACTCTTGCGTATCGTCGTCATTTCGTTGTGAGATGAAAACGAGCCGTCGGCCATCGGGTGAAAAAGTGGGATCTCCATCAAACCCTGGCGAAGTGGTGACCTTCTCCATCATCTTTCCATCGAGTGTGACGCTGTAGAGATCGAAACCTTCCCCGCCGAGGTTCGATGAGAAAACCAGGTGTTTCCCGTCGGGAGAGAAACAAGGTCCGCAATTGATGGCCCCATTGCTGACCACCTCGACCACGCCAGAGCCGTCAGCGTTGCTGATGTAAACATCCAGGCGATCAGGATCTTCGCCACTGGCCGGCACAGATCCAAAATACTGCTTCACGCCGGCGTCGCGTTGGTTCTCATCTCGATAGCCGTGAAAACAAACCCGCGACCCATCGGGGGAGACGGCAAGGGTCCCTTCCCATCCCTGTACCTGGCTGGCCCATCGCTGTTGTTCCTGGAGATCCTCGGCTCCTTCCCCTGTGATCTGAATCAACCCGCTCCCGTCTATCGCCATGATGTAACGCTCGCTGGAGGAGTGCGGGGGACGAATCGACGAGAAGACGAGATATTGTCCCGTCGGACTCCAAGAGGGCTGGCGGTTGTTGCCACCGTCAGTGAGCTGGATGATGTTGGCGAAGTGATTCTCTCCGGGAAGATTATCGATGAGCCGGGGTAAAGGATCGACGGTGGGAACCCCGCGCGTTGTCGGTGCGGTGGTCGAAAAAGGGCCTCGCTCGGCACACCCTGATACAGACATGATCAATATCAGCGCCACAACAAACGTAATGATCCTCATCCTTCTCGATTCCATCCAAGGGTCCAGTGCGAGAAGATTCTGAAAGGAACCGGCTTGCTGATCAAGACGCCGGTGCCACAACCGCCTGGAAATGGATAAAAACGTGTACGGAGAAACGTTGACCTTCGAGACGCCGGGGCGTGGGCTGCACGAGATCACCCATCCTCTCGCAGAGGCCGTGCGCCGTGCCGATGTCGAGACCGGCCTCTGTTCCGTTTTTCTCCGCCACACCAGTGCAAGCCTGATCATCACCGAGAATGCCGACCCATCCGCACGAAGAGATCTGGAACGCTGGCTCGAGCGCCTCGCCCCCGAGAATGATCCGGACTACACTCACACCGCAGAGGGCCCCGATGATATGCCATCTCATCTGCGGGCGGCGGTCACGAGAACATGCGAAAATCTTCCGGTGACGGACGGCCGGCTTGATCTTGGGCAGTGGCAGGGGCTCTTCATCTTCGAGCATAGAGCTCGCCCTCATCAGCGTTCCATCAGCGTGAGGGTGTGGGAATAACGAGTCCGAGGAGTGCGGACCAGCAGCCAAGGCGGGCAGGGTTTTCGTTCAGTGGGGACACCAATACCAGTGGAGTGATTAGATGGAGTCATTGTTAGTGATTCTGGCGCGACTGGCAGAGGATGACGATGCCCCTGCGGCTTCCTTTCTCGATCAGTTTTTACCTCCCATCATTAAATTCTGGAGCGAGCTACCCGGTCTAGCCCAGGCCGGGATCGCCATCATCGTGGCGCTCGTCGCTGCGAAACTGACCGGCTGGCTACTTGCCGGGATTGTCGGGCGCTGGGTCGGGAAAACCGAAACCACCCTCGATGACCAGTTCGTCCAGTTGATGCAGGGCCCCATTTTCACGATCGTCTTGCTGATCGGGTTGGCCTCGGCTGCAGCTCTCGCGGGTATGCCTCCGAAAGTGCTGGACACCACCACCGCCCTGCTCAAAACGATTGGCATCGCCGTTCTCGTCATCTTTTCGATCCGTGCTTCACGCCTGATTCTCGATGCGCTGAGCAAAAAGCGTGATCGCTATCAACTGATCCAGGCCCGCACCGTACCGCTTTTCTACAACGCCTCGATGCTCGTGATCATCGGCGCTGCAGTCTATTTTCTGTTCCTCGCCTGGAAAGTCGACCCCACTGCGTGGCTCGCATCAGCCGGGATCATCGGTCTGGCGCTCAGTTTTGCGGCCAAAGACAGCCTGGCAAACCTGTTCGCGGGCGCCTTTATCCTTGCGGACGCTCCTTACAAGATCGGAGACTTCATCATTCTGGACTCCGGCGAGCGCGGGCAGGTGACCAACATCGGGCTTCGTAGTACAAGGCTGATAACGCGCGACGATATCGAGATCACCATTCCCAACTCGGTGATGGGAAACACCAAGATCATCAACGAGAGCGGCGGGCCTTACGAGAAGGAACGCATCCGGGTCATGGTCTCGGTGGCCTACGGATCCGACGTCGACAAGGTGGAAGAGTTACTCCTGGGCATCGCTGTATCTCACCCGGAAATCCTCGAGGACCCAGAGCCGCGGGTTCGTTTCCGAACCTTCGGAGAGTCTGGTCTCGATTTAGAACTGCTCAGCTGGATCCGCGAACCGGTGCATCGAGGCAGACTTCGACATCTGCTGTTCAAGGAGATCTACAAGTGCTTCGCACAGGAGGGAATTGAAATTCCTTACCCCAAGCGAGACGTTTACTTGCGCGGCAGCATCGAAAGCTCTGCGGGCGAGTAGGTGGCCCGACTCGAACCGGTGAGAGATTCTCGCTCCCGAGATCAATTCCACCTACACTCAAGGACTGACGGCCCTTTTCTGTCCTCATCAACTGTAAGGATTCAGCAATGACCGGCCCAAAAGTACTGGTCGCTTGTCTCGATGCGGAACTTCGCTCGAGTTGCTTCAATCGCGTCTCCGCCCTCGGTATCCGAGTCGATGCGGTCGGAGACCAGAGAGGCCTCTCCCGAAGGCTGGAGAAAGACGAATATGCTCTCGTTCTCCACGATGGAGGGCTGGAGTTACCCGCCGAGATCTCGGAATCTGCTCAACTGATCGAGCCCGGGAGTGCTTTCGATAAGGCTCTCGAGGAACGGGTCCGTGAAATCCTCGAGGTTCCGGAAAGAGTCCCCGAGGAAGAAGAGGGATTACCGGAAGGGAACCGACCCCCATGGGAGAGGCACCGCGGCCGTAACTGGTAAGCCGCTGCTGACGGCCGATCTCTCACTGACTCCTGATCAGGACTCCAGGCTGGCAAGCCACTGTGGAATTCTCACCGCAGTGATTTCCTCGGCAGATCGCAAATCCGCCGTCAGTTGTTGCAACTGATCTGTGGGTAGAGGATGACGCCAGGTGGCAGCATCTTCGATGTAGAGAACTCGCGGGTTCTTCAGCCACACTTCGATCCGGATCAGGTGAAGCGCCTCACCCTGGACCTGTGGTGGCAACTGAAGTCGCAATCCTGAAAATTTCACAGGCCTGCCCATCTCCTCGAAGTTCCCCCCATCGAGGGCAAAGGTATGTTGCGACAACCAACTTGATGCCTCACCCCCTCCGGGCACCTGAATCAAAGTTCGGTGGGTTCTGGTTCGAGCCACGATCACGGGCAGGTTGACCCTCTTGCGCAGAGAGCCCACCACCTCCTCGATGCGTCTGCCAAGAATTTCTGAGCTGGTTGTGGCACCTTCTTCATGAAACACCAGCCGATCACGACCGATGGTTACCCGCGAAGCGCCCGTTTCTTCACTTGCAGCGGTTTCGAGCCGCGCTCCCGTTCCTTGCCGGATAAAATTCTCGTATCCACAAGGGCCGGAAACCTCGATATAAACCTCGCGAAGCTGGTCTGTTGTAGCCTGTACGGGGAGATGGACCAGTTCGACGGCCACCCCCAGTGTGCTGGGATCGGGCGGCGACATCGCATCGGTCAATTTGAATCCTTGCCAGAAGATCGCAACCTCAAGGCATCATCATTCTCGATCCTGACCAGCCAGCCCTCATCGCGGAGTTTGGTGATGAAGCCTGGCTCGAGACCGTTAGCATCCTGAAGAACCACCCCGGCAACAAGAATCTCGCCGCGGCCGAGTTCTTGAAATTTGACCTTCTCCCCGGCCAGTAGTTCGCACAAAGATTTTCGGCGGTCAGGGCGCAATCCGGAGAAGACCATCGCCGGTCGTACCTGAACCCAGTCCATATCCCGCCCCCAGTCTCGAATCGAAACCGCAACCGTTTCCGGCAAAGGATGGGCACTGGCATCTTCGAGGATCTTGCGAATCTCATCGATATTGAGTCCTGATCGAATTCCGGAACGCATCGATTCAGGAGTGGCGCGGTACCGGCGAACCCTCTCAGCAGAAATCCGCTCAGCAAAACGCGCCAGCTGCAACTCGAGACGCATCCCAGCCACTCCCTCGGTGATGAGCATGATCTCGAAATCCGGATTCACCAGGATCCTGCATTCGCCGGGATCATTTTCGTGTCCGAGCTGTTCGCGCCCCAGAGCTGTTAGCCTGAAAACCGCCAGTGACCCATCGATGAGTCCGATTTCGCACATCCCCAGGCAGAGCAAGCGATTGACGATCCAGTACGCCAGGTCGGTTCCCAGCCTCGAAAAGGGGCTCTGCAGGCGTTCACGAGAGAAATCTTCTTCACGTCGCTGTCTCAACAGGCTCGCAACCTCTCTTTCCTCCAGTTCGAGCAGGTAGGTGCTCACCGTGTAGTCGATCAACACCTCGAGAGACATCCAATCTTCCTGCGCACGAACACGCAGGGTGTCGAGCAATATCGCTCTCAGCGATTCCTGATGAAAAGACCAGCGGTTTCCAGCGCTTTCATCGAGGAACTTCTGCAGCAGCACTTCGACCTTGCGGCTGAAGTCGAGACTTCTCCACGCTTTGAGTCGTTCCCTGTTGGCTTGCAACTCACCGGCGAAATTCTCGATGATCCCCAGCCGAAGCGCAACCCGAAGAACACGCGTTACCGTGTCACCATCGAGATGATCTGCCAAACGCTCCAGTGCCATCGCCTGCCTGAGTTGTTCTGCGAGTCGCTTCGGAAAATTACCGGACCGTGTCAACCTCACCGGATGATGCTCAGCATGAAGCGTTAGCGTTTCGAGGTCGATGAAAAGATCAACTCCCGCTTCGAGTAGTTTATCCGGTGTTGTTGCTCCCTGGATTCGCAGCCGGGAGCGCAACTGGATCCACTCCTGGAAGATGATCAACGAAGGGTCAGGGATCGTTATTCCGAAGTCGTGAAGGCTGATACTTCCGATGGTGCCGATTCCTGCGTCTTCCAGAGCTCTACGCCAGCAGTCAAAGTTGTCTTCTCCTGCGCCGGCATCGACCATGAACTCGACATAGTCGTCGGCAGAAAGATCCAGAATCCCGCGCTTCTGGAGGGCCCAGAAGCACAATTTTTGCAGCACGGCGCTGTCTAGTTGTTCAATCCGAGCATCCAGAGTTTTTTCCTCGAAGTCGATTTCAAAGGGCAATCTCTTCTGGCTGATCACATCGGCAGCAGAAACCGAATCCCCATCGACGACCATCACCCGGGCCAGATGATCAGCGAGTTCCTGGGGAATTTCCAGAATCTCGGAACGGCGCCCGTCTCGCTTCTTCTGGCGAGAAATAAAGCCTCTCTCGACCAACTGGCGCAGGGTAGATTCAACCTCGACCCGCGATGCACCGCTCTGGGCCAGGGTTTCCTGTAATTCCGGAAGGGCCGCGCGAGGTTGCGGCTTCGCCAGCACTGCCGTGATCAAACGCCGCTGCGAATTGCTAAGACGGGCGACTCTCTCTTCGATTCCAGCCCCCTTCACCAGCGCCGCGGTCACGCGTTGGCGAAGTTCATCGGCTCGATATTGAACAGACTCCCCGGGAAGCCAGAACTGATGAATGGTCTGGAGCTCGGCTTTTTTCAAACCTCGGAGGGTTTCGCTGACAGCACTCACTGCAGCACCTCCTCTTGCTCCTCGATTTCGTACTGATATCCCTGCTCCATCAAAAAGCGTTGGCGACGCTGTGCGAAATCCTGGTCGCGAGTATCCCGGGTCACGAGAGAATAGAACGTTGCCTCGCGCCCATCTGCCTTGGGGCGTAGAACCCTGCCGAGTCGCTGCGCTTCTTCCTGCCGAGACCCATAGGTCCCGGAGATCTGCACCGCCACGGATGCGTTGGGAAGATCGACGGCGAAGTTGCCTACCTTGCTCACGATGAGCGTCGGGACATCCCCGCTGCGGAAAGCCGAGTACAGCCGATCGCGTTCGTCTTGTGGCGTGTGGCCGGTGATCAACGGAGCGCCGATCGACCGGGCGACTTCTTTGAGTTGCCGTAGGTACTGGCCGATCACGAGAATCCGATCTCCAGCATGCCTCTTGAGAATCTGGCGCAGACGTTTCAACTTCATCGGGTTCTCCGAAGAGATCCGGAACCGATGACGCCGGTCTGCAGCGAGATATCCTTCCCTCTCCTCGGCAGGGAGATCGAGCCGCACTTCCACGCAACGCACCCTGGCGATAAAGCCTTCTTTTTCGAGATCTCGCCAGGGCATATCGTAGATTCGAGGACCGATCAGCGTGAAAACCTCGTCTTCGCGCCCGTCCTCCCGCACCAGGGTTGCCGTTAGCCCCAAGCGCCGACGAGCCTGGATCTCCGCTGTGAACCGGAATACCGGAGCCGGGAGCATGTGGACCTCATCGTAGATGATGAGGCCCCAGTCGTGACCAGAGAACAGCTCGAGATGGGTGAATTCCGCGGTGTTCGAGCGTCGGTGCGAGGTAATCTGATAGGTGGCGACCGTGATGAGGGCGATGTCTTTTCTCACACCCGAATACTCGGCCACATCGTCTTCGCCCAGGGTAGTCCACTTGATGATTTCCTTGCGCCACTGGCGCACACTGGTGATGTTCGGCGCCAGAATGAGAGTCTGACACTTCAGTTTTTCTATCAGCCCGATTCCCACCATCGTCTTCCCCGCACCACAAGGAAGAACGACTACTCCAGAACCACCACCCCCGCCCTGGTGGGAAAAGAACGAATCGACCGATTCTGTCTGGTAATTGCGCAACTCCAACTGAGAGTCTGGACAGAACTCGACGTCAATCGCAGCCCCGGTCCGAAACCCAGCGCGATCCGCTATGGGGAATCCGTTGCGAATCATCGCGATTTTCAGCACGCCGCGATGCGCAGGATCGATACGATAAGCATTGTCTTCTACCTGCTCGGTCAAGATCTTGGCAAGAGACGGTCTAGCCGAAAGTAGTTCCAGATGTTCATCGGTCGGATCCTGCGGACGCAGGATCAATGTTTCGCTGTCGGGCAACCGGATCAACTCGAAACGCCCAAAACTTGCGAGCGCTTTCTTGATCATCTCCACGAGGGCTCTGGGTACCGGGTAGCGGGCGTTGTCTACGAGAAGGGAGAGTATGCGTTCTTCGCTCCAGCCAGACTGGGCGGCATTCCATAAGGAGATGGGGGTCACCCGGTACTCGTGAAAGTATTCGGGGCTCTTCTCCAGGTGAGCGATGGCTGCCAACTCGTGGCGTAGACGTTGCGCCGAAGGATGATGAACCTCCAGAAGCAGCGTTCCATCGCTCTGTACGACGAGCGATTTTTCGTCAGTATTCATCTTCGGGCGTCGGGCAGGTCGACCTCGACTTCGAGCTGTCGCAGAACCCGGGACTCCTGGGCCCCCGCCTGAAACCATCGAAATGCCTGACAAATCTCCTAGCAGAATTCAAGTTCAGACCAGAACCTGCGAGAGGAACGGATCTGGACTGGATTTGTTTCGGTATCACTGGCCACGTATCCGGGATTCCCCGCCTGGATACGTTCCCCCTGATGCGGCGGGAGGATCCCTTCCTCTCGCCACCACGACTGCCGATGCCCTTATCCCCTATTCCCCCACATCGACTACACGCAAGTCTTCAGAATCATGTCTTGAACTGCGAGCCCGTGCCGTTCGTACTTTGGCCCCCGAACTGGTTCCACAGGATGGTAACTCAACTGAGCCATCGGTTCGGATTGTACGATCACGGATGATATGCCATGAACCGGGGGAAGAATCTACCACCCAGTTTCAGAGAGTTTTTCCACAACTAGTCTTGCGTGGCGTCTATTTCTGGTTCCTCTGTTGCCGTCTCGACGAGTTCCATACCGATGACCGCATCCCCAGCCTTGACGTTGATCAGTCGAACTCCCTGGGTATTTCGCCCGATAGGCCGGACATTCTTGAGAGAAATTCGCACCATCATTCCGCCGGAGGTCATCAACATCGCGTCGCAGTTTTCAGAAAGCGCGCGAGCAGCAACCACTTTGCCATTCCTCTTGCTTGTGCGGATGTCAATCAGCCCTTTCCCGCCGCGTTTCTGGGAACGGTACTCGCTGAATCGGGTTCGTTTACCGTAACCATGCTCGCAGACCGTTATCAGAGCACCATCATCGTTGGCGACGGTCATCGAAACGACGTGGTCATCAGCACTGAGAGTGATCCCGATAACCCCTGCGGCATCACGCCCCATCGGACGAGCATCTCGCTCCGAGAACCGAATCGACATGCCCGAGGCGGTGGAGAGAACTACCTCATTCTCACCGGATGTGATGGTGACGCCGATCAGTTCGTCATCCTCGTTGATCTTGATGGCCTTGATTCCGGTCCGCTTGGGACGGGAGTACGCCACCAGGGGCGTTTTCTTGACCTTCCCCATCCGTGTTGCAAAGAGCAACTGGCGATCATCAAATTCTGCTACCCGTATCATGCGCAGAATCTTCTCCTCTTTTCCCAACTCGAGGAGATGTACGACCGGCTTCCCCCGAGCAGTTCGCGCCAGATCCGGAAGTTCGTAGACCTTGAGCCAGTACACCTTGCCTCGATCGGAGAAGAGAAGCAGGGTGTCGTGTGTACCTGCAACGAAGAGGCTCTTGACGAAGTCGTCTTCGCGTACATTGCCGCCTGAAACCCCCTTGCCTCCCCGTCCCTGGGACTTGTAAGTGGTCAGCGGGGTTCTTTTCACGTACCCCTGCTGGGTCAAGGTCACCACAACATCCTCTTCGGTAATCAGGTCGACGTAGTTGATCTCCTCTGCGTCCTCTTCGATGGCAGTCCTGCGCTCATCCTTGAAACGTTCGCGCAGATCGTGGACATCTTCACGGATAATTTCCGTCACCACGTTATCGTCGGTGAGAACCTTGCGGTGATATTCGACTTCCTCACGCGTCTCGCCCAGGTCCACCTGAAGCTTCTCACGCTCGAGACCCGTCAGCCGGCGCAACTGCATTCTCAGGATCGCATCCGTCTGGATCCTGGTCAGCGAAAACTCTGACATCAAAGCTGCACGTGCGTCTTCTTCGCTGCGCTTTGCCCGGATCAATGCGATGACCCGATCGATGCTATCGACCGCACAGATAAGGCCTTCCAGGATATGCGCCTTGCGTTCTGCCTTGATCAGCAAGTGGCGCGACCGGCGACGGATCACTTCCCTGCGGTGATCTCTGTAAGCCTGGAGCAACTCCAGCAGGCTGAGTGTGCGAGGCCTACCGTTGACGAGGGCGATCTGCTGGATACCAAAAGTCGTTTGTAGCTGGGTGTGCTTGAAGAGCTGGTTGAGAATCACCTGCGCGTTCTCATCCTTTTTCAACTCGACAACCAACCGGATTCCTGTCCTGTCAGACTCATCGCGGATATCTGAAACCCCGGTGAGCCGGCCATCCTTGACCAGTCCCGCGATGTCCGTGGCAAGTTTGGACTTCGAAACCTGATAGGGAATTTCCGTGATGATGATCGCTTCTTTTTTCCTGGTCACATCCTCGAAATGGGTTTTGGCCCGCAACGTGAGCAGACCGCGGCCCTTGCTATAGGCATCGAGGATACCTCTGCGGCCGCAAATCACGCCCCCGGTCGGAAAGTCGGGACCCTCGACCACCTCTAGCAGGTCTTTCAACTGAGTTTCAGGGTTGTCGAGCAACAACAGCAAGGCGTCACAGGTTTCCTGCAAATTGTGTGGGGCAAAGTTGGTCGACATCCCAACCGCAATCCCCGAGCCGCCATTGACGATAAGATTGGGAAACTTGCCTGGCAGGACTGTCGGTTCATCTCGAGTGTCATCGTAGTTACGGATGAAGTCGACGGTTTCCTTATCGATGTCTGCAAGCATCTCCGTGGAAGCCTCGGTCATTCGCGCTTCGGTATATCTCATCGCAGCGGGAGGATCACCATCGATGGAGCCGAAATTGCCCTGCCCGTCTACCAACATGTGGCGCATGTTGAATGGCTGCGCCATCCGGACCAGGGTGGGGTAGATCACGGATTCTCCGTGGGGGTGGTAGTTTCCCGAGGTGTCCCCGGCAACCTTTGCGCATTTTCTATGTTTGGAGCGTGGACCCAGGTTGAGATCGTTCATCGCAACGAGAATACGTCGCTGAGACGGCTTCAGCCCGTCACGCACATCCGGCAATGCCCGCTGGATGATCACGCTCATGGCGTAGGTGAGGTACGAACCTTTCATCTCTTCCTGGAGAGACAGGGTTTGGATCTGGTGTTCGTCTGTCATCGAGTTCGGTCTCCTGATCCATCGGCACAGAGGTGCCCCGGTTCGCTAACTGGCTGCCTGAGTCATCTCCATATCGCGCACCAGTGCCCCCAACAATCGGTTGGCTGGTGCTTCTTGCTCGTCTTGCTCTGCGATCCTCACCACCGCACCACAGACCCACTCCATCTCTGTAGGCCTGCCCGCATCGAGATCCTGCAGAGTCGAGCAGCGATTCGTCGCGGTGTCTCGGCATAGATCCCTCAGCGCCTGTTCGGCGTCGACGGCCGACAGGTCCACCCCGGCAGCGATGGCCACCGCCTGCACCTCTCTGGCAGCCTCGACGGAAAGAGCAAAGGCGCTGTGTGCCGGCAGCGCGCCGTTTACACATCCGAGCAATGCGGCCACCGGGTTGATCCCGGCATTCAACATCACCTTTCTCCACACCTGTTCAGTTCCATCAGCAACAACACGAGTTGCCATCGAGCACTCTGAGAAGCGCCGAACCAGTTCTTCTGACGGCTCTGTTGCTAGCGGCTCGCCACCACCCGTGTCCAGAGGGCCGATCACGACCTCGCCGCCATCTCCACAGCGATGTACCGAACCGTCCTCGGCAGCAAGCAGCCCATAGGTAACGGTCGCGGCGACGCATCTCTCGATGCCGAAAGTCCTCAATGTCTCCCCATGGCCGAGCCCGTTGCTCAGTACCGCAACACATCCGTCGACGGCAAGGAGACCTTTGGTTTCCCGAACAGCTGCCGCCAGGTCTCGAGCCTTCGTGCACAACAACAACCAACGAAACTTCTCGTTACAAAAAGCCGTTGCAGGTCCTGAATTGATTTCCTGCAATGGCAACGGTTGCGAATCCTCTTCACCAGAGACGCGCTCTTCGATGATGTGACAGGACGTGGTTCCGGCGTTCGTGCCGGGCCGAGTGACCAGCGATACGTCGATCCCACCAGATGCCAACCTTGCGGCGATCCACCGTCCCAGTGCGCCTGCCCCTACGATCGCGACGTCGCGCGTTGAAGAACTTTTATCCATCTGGCTATCCGCTGAGTTCTGTCTCGGGGTTCTGTTCGGAACCCCTGGCCTCGTCCTTTGGATGTGGCGTCGAGAAAGACTCCTTGCTGGAAGGGAAAGAGCCGGAAGCAACATCCTCCTGGAAACGTTTCACCGCAGCGCGCATCTGCTCTTCAATCTCGACATAGCGGCGCACGAAGCGGGGTTGAAAATCACCAGAGAGACCGACCAGATCATGGAAAACCAACACCTGCGCATCGACATCCCTGCCGGCTCCGATACCGATGATGGGAATCACAAGTTTCTTTGCGATGGAAGCCGCCAGGGGGGCCGGAACACACTCCAAAACGATGGAAAAAGCGCCGGCCTGTTCGAGCAATACGGCGTCTTCGTGAATTTGCCGGGCAGACTTCTCGTCGACACCCTGAACTCGGTAGCCACCCAGTTGGGTAGCATTCTGGGGTGTGAGCCCGAGATGCCCCATGACAGGGATCCCGGCCTCGACGATTCTCCTGACGGTGGCTACGCGGGGACCACCCCCTTCCAGTTTGACGGCATCGGCGCCGCCCTCCTGGACGAGGCGCCCTGCGTTTCTCACAGCTTCGTCTTCGGAAACCTGTACAGCGAGAAACGGAAGGTCGCCCACGATGAACAGTTCCGGCGCTCCTCTTCGAACCGCGGCGGTGTGATGAACCATGTTCTCCATGGTGACCGGGATGGTGCTATCGTATCCCAGGATCACGTTACCGAGCGAGTCTCCCACCAACACCACGGGAACTTCGGTTGCAGCGAGCACGCGCGCGGTAGGTGCATCGTAAGCGGTCAGGCACACCCAACGGCGGCCCGCTCGCTTCCACTTCATCAGGTCTTGTATGGCAGTCTTGGCCATGTCGTCATGCTCCTGTTTTCTCGTCACCTAGATATCGAGTTCCCTCGCCTCGAGTGCGTGCTTCTCGATGTACTCCCGGCGCGGGGCCACTTCCGTACCCATCAATGTCACGAACAGGTCGCTGGTTGCCTGCGCATCATCGATGGTGACCTGGAACAGCACTCTCTTGGCCGGATCCATCGTGGTCTCCCACAACTGGTCCGGATTCATTTCTCCGAGACCCTTGAAGCGAGTCAGCGCCACCTTGCTCTTTATCAACGAGAACATCGCTTCAACCGCCTCCGCCAGGGTGTCACCGCCCTCCTCCGCCGAGTCGATCACAAACCGGTAAGGAGAAGTTGCTTCATGGCCCTCGAGGGAGAAATCGATGATCGGCACCCCAAACTCGCCGTCATCTTCACTCGCCGACAGGATCCCGGTCGCGGGAAATCCTAGCGACTGCAGCGCTTTGACCGTTTCAGTGGCCTGTTTTGCCAACGGCAACTCGAACCCCTGACACTCTTCTCCTCTCGATTCTAGCGCCTCGCTGAGAGCCTCGGCGCTCTCCAGTATCAGCTCCTCTTCAGCGCTTTTCAGGAGGAAAGCAGGCACCACTCGCGCGGAAGCCCACCCTTCCTGCAGCCATTGCTCCAGCAAGAAACCTTTTCTGCGCATTGTTCTCTGGGCGCGCTGAAGATAGTGCACCGCCTCTACCACCGCCTTGAGGTCCGCGCCAAATATCTCGACGGGTTTACCGTCCCTCTCGAAACAAAGTCTGCCGTAATCTGCCGCCAGATCGACCAGGGTCGCCTCGAGTCCCTCCTCGGTGACGATGTACTCATCTCGGTTCTTCCACTTGACACGATAAAGAGGGGGTTGCGCGATGAAAATGTTACCATTTTCTACAACCTTCGTGAGATGGCGATAGAAGAAGGTCAACAACAGCGTACGGATGTGCGAACCATCGACATCCGCGTCCGTCATGATGATGATTCGTGCATAGCGCAGTTTTTCGATATCGAACT
>Ga0310122_10000610_pt1 | contig 22597 bp, 10 predicted proteins | sample CB6_Bottom_1051__FD_203503 | JGI IMG/M metagenome (GOLD analysis project Ga0310122, IMG submission 203503) | Marine microbial communities from Western Arctic Ocean, Canada - CB6_Bottom_1051 | ecosystem: Environmental > Aquatic > Marine > Oceanic | place: Canada: Western Arctic Ocean | collected...
TGCTGGTTGTCAGGGTTTCTCCTCTCAACTCACCGATGTACCGGTCACCGCTGGAACGACTTACTTGATCCGAGTCGGTGGCTGGGGTTCTTCGGATCAGGGTCCTGGTACCTTGAACATTACTCCCACCGCCTGTCCTACTCCTGACGAGTGCGCTGGTGCGGCTGTCGTCGTCGATGGTGCCAACGCTTTTGACACCACCGGCTACACCGACAGCGCGGAGGCAGCTCCGACCGGCTGTACTAACGCCTTCGGCAATAACGCTAGCGATGGCTGGTACTCCTGGACCGCTGGCGCTAATACATGCAGCGTGACTGTCGATACCTGCGACCCAGCCAGTTTCGACACCGACCTCGCCATGTACGATGGTGGCTGCGGTGCTCTCAACCTGCTCGCCTGTGACGGCGACAGTGGTGCTGCTGGTTGTCAGGGTTTCTCCTCTCAACTCACCGATGTACCGGTCACCGCTGGAACGACTTACTTGATCCGAGTCGGTGGCTGGGGTTCTTCGGATCAGGGTCCTGGTACCTTGAACATTACTCCCACCGCCTGTCCTACCCCCGGCGATGAGTGCGTCGATGCCATTACCGTTGGCGATGGTGCCAACGCGATCGACACCACCGGTTTCACCGACAGTGCGGATGCAGCTCCGACCGGCTGTACTAACGCCTTCGGCAATAACGCTAGCGATGGCTGGTACTCCTGGACCGCTGGCGCTTGCGATACAACCGTAACGATCGATACCTGCGACCCAGCCAGTTTCGACACCGACCTCGCCATGTACGATGGTGGCTGCGGTGCTCTCAACCTGCTCGCCTGTGACGGCGACAGTGGTGCTGCTGGTTGTCAGGGTTTCTCCTCTCAACTCACCGATGTACCGGTCACCGCTGGAACGACTTACTTGATCCGAGTCGGTGGCTGGGGTTCTTCGGATCAGGGTCCTGGTACCTTGAACATTACTCCCGTCGCCTGTCCTCCTTCTAACCAGGACGAGTGCGCTGATGCGGGTGTCGTCTTCGATGGTGCCAACGCTTTTGACACCACCGGCTACACCGACAGTGCGGATGCAGCTCCGACCGGCTGTACTAACGCCTTCGGCAATAACGCAAGCGATGGCTGGTACTCCTGGACCGCTGGCGATTGCACAACCGTGACGATCGATACCTGCGACCCAGCCAGTTTCGACACCGACCTCGCCATGTACGATGGTGGCTGCGGTGCTCTCAACCTGCTCGCCTGTGACGGCGACAGTGGTGCTGCTGGTTGTCAGGGTTTCTCCTCTCAACTCACCGATGTACCGGTCACCGCTGGAACGACTTACTTGATCCGAGTCGGTGGCTGGGGTTCTTCGGATCAGGGTCCTGGTACCTTGAACATTACTCCCGGCGGCTGTCCTCCTCCCGATTCGTGCGCAACTGCCACGCCGATGGGCGAAGGTGCCAACGCGTTTGACACCACCGGCTTCCCCGGTACCGGTACTGCACCAACAGGCTGCACTGCCTCATATGGTAATAACGCGGCCGACGGTTGGTTCACCTTCACACCTTCTGGGGATGGAGTCCTCGATATCGACACTTGCGACCCCGCAAGTTTTGATACCGACCTTGCCCTATACAGTGGTGACTGCAGTGCTCTCAACCTGCTCGCCTGTGACGGCGACAGTGGTGCTGCTGGTTGTCAGGGTTTCAGTTCCGCAATCTCTGGAATCATCGTCAATGGCGGCGAGACCTACCTGATTAATATCGGTGGCTGGGGTTCTTCGGATCAGGGTCCAGGCACATGTAACATCACCTTGACCTTGCTGGCGCCAGAAGACTGTTCCACACCGGGTGACGAAGACGGCGATGGACTCGCTGACTGCGCCGACCCCGACTGCGCCGCAGAACCCCAGTGCCAGGAGGCAGGGAACTGTGCTGATAACGTCGACAATGACCAAGACGGTGACATCGACTGTGCAGACGCTGATTGCGCAGCGGACCTGATTTGCCAGGGCTGTCCGATCAAGCTGACTCAGAACCTCGATACCACCACGTCGGATCAGAACCTGGTCGCTTGCGCCTACTCCTCCGGTGAAATCGGTGGTGAAAACAGTTACGGCCGTACTTTTGATACCAGCAGCTATGATTGTCCCGCCGGTATTCGTGTGACTGAGGTCAGCGTTGGAATCGGTGCGGTTACCAATCCTGACGGCCTCGGCGTTACCGTGACTATTGACGTTTACCAAGACGGCGATGGTGGCGCTCCGGATGGCGGCATGACCTTGATCGCGAGTGTGGATATTGCCGTCACCGAGGCAGACGCAAATACGGTCATGTCGGTAGCTATGGACGCTCCTTTGACCTCCGGCGCCACTCTGGTGGTGGCCGCGAGGCTCGAAGATATGGGCGGAACCGGCAACCTCGTACGACTGGGCCGCAACTCGGCTGGCGAAACTGCCCCGACGTACTTGAATGCTCCGCTTTGTGGACTCCCCTGGGGACCACTCTCCGCCATCGGATTCGGTGATCATCACGTCTTGCTACAAATCACCACCGATGATCAGGGTGCCGGAGTTACTGGCGACGAGTGTTCATCTGCGATCCCCGTCACCGAAGGTGCCAACGCCTTTGATACGACCGGCATGTCCGACAGTCCTGAGCCGGATCCGACCGGCTGTACCAGTTCCTACGGGCAGAATGCTTCCGACGGCTGGTTCAGTTACACTGCCAGTTACAGCGGCAATGTGACCATGGATACCTGTGATGCTGCCAGTCACGATACCGACCTTGCGGCTTACAGCGGTGATTGCGCAAACCTGACTCTCCTCGCCTGTGACGGTGACGGCAACACCGCGGCCGGTTGCCAGGGTTTCGACTCCATAATCAATCTTGGATTGGTCCAAGCGGGAGAGACAATCATCGTCCGTATCGGTGGCTGGGGTGCTGCTGACCAGGGTCCAGGTACCCTCAACATCACCAACGTTCCTCCTCTGCCGACCCTCAACGAGATTCGCATCGATAACCCCGGCTCTGACACTGACGAGTACTTCGAACTCGCCGGTTACCCGCAGCCGCTCGACGGACTCACCTACATCGTCATCGGCGACGGTGCTGGTGGTAGCGGAACGATCGAGAGCGTCACGGATCTTGCCGGTCAGGCGATGGGCGCCGGTGGATTCTGGTGGGCTGGCGAGGCCTCGGCCACGCTGGGTACTCCAGACCTTGTAACGACTTTGGGCTTCGAAAACAGTGACAACGTCACCCATATGCTCGTCCTTGGCTTCACTGGCGCAAATGGCGACGATCTCGATACCGACGACGACGGCATTCTTGACGTCGAACCGTGGTCTGCAGTGGTCGACAGTGTCGCGTTGCTCGAGAACGCCATTGATCCCACAACCGGCAACCCCAGCGGCGGCGAGATGGTCTACAGTGCAACTACAGTCGGCCCCGATGGCAATTTCGTGCCAGGCCACGTCGAGCGCTGCCCCGATGGCAGCGGCCCCTGGGCCATTGCCAACTTCGATCACACCGTCGGTAGTGATACGCCGGGCGCTGCCAACAGTTGCCTCGCGCCTCCCACCAACGACGAGTGTGATACTGCGACCGATGCGTTCGTAGGTGTCAACGACCTCTACAACGTTAGCGCCACCGACAGTGCTGACGCCTGGGATACCGCTTGTGCCGATAGCACCGGTGGTGCCATGGCGGCAGACGTCTGGTACAGATTCGTCGCACCCGGCAATGGAACGGTTGGCGTCTCCACCTGTGACACCACTAGTTTCGATACCGATATCAGTTGGAGCACCGGCGCTTGCGGCGCCCTGACCCAGATCGCCTGTAGTGGTGACGCTGGTGACGGATCCGGCAACGGTGGTGCCTGCCAGGCATGGTACTCCGAAATGACCGGCCTCTCAGTCACCGCGGGTAGTGAGTACATGATCCGCATAGGTGGCTGGAGCGCTGCCGATCAGGGTTCGGGGACCTTCACGATCACTTTCGCAGTTGAGGGCGACGAGCCGTGTGATGCGGTCGAGGCCTTCGATGGAACCACCATCGTCGACAACACATCGGCCACTGACGGCACTGTGCCGACTGGCGGTGATGCTGATAGCAACTGCCCCGGTACTTTCCTCGGTCAGTTCGATGCGGACATGTGGTTCAGCTACACCGCGACCTGTGACGGCGTCGTGACCGTCGACACCTGTGACGCCAACGGTATCGACACCGACCTGGCCGTCTACGAAGGTGATTGTGCGACCGTTGATCAACCGATTGCCTGTAACGGTGACGACACTTCCCTGTCCGGGTGCCAGACCTACACCTCGCTTGTCGAGTTCCAAGGGGTAGCCGGTAACGTGTACTTGATCCGCGTTGGCGGATGGGCAGATGACACTGCCGGTATCACAGAGATGCACATCGCGTGTGCTCCGGATGCCGATCCTCCGACAGCGGCCTTCACCGTGAGTGGCGGCGCTGCGCTGAGCATCAACTTCCGTCCGGTCACCCTCAACGATGCCTCCGCCGACGGTGGCGATGCCACTGCAACGGTCGAGATCAACTGGGGCGATGGCAGTCCCAACGAGACTGTCGCAGTGGGTAGTTCCACTCCGCACCTGTACGCGATCGAACTGGTGCCGAATCCGCAGGGCTTCGAGGCCACCCCGAGTATCACAATCACCAACATCGTTGGTAGCGATACGGCAACGGGCTCTACCTTGAGGATCATCCCGATCGGTGATGCCAACAACGATCTCTCGTCGAATGCAGCGGATGCGGTTTACGTGCTGGGGTGGATGTACATAGGCGGTGCCCCGCTGGATTGCTACCAGGCTGGTGATCTGAACGGGGATGAGGTAACGAATCTCGCCGACGTGGTGTACGGACTGTACTACCTGTTCGTGCCCGGATCCGACATCCCGGTGCTGCCGGCGAATCCGAACTGCGATCTCTAGGGAAAAATCTGAGCTCCGTAAGGGAGCGACGATCGACCCCTGGGTGCCCGGGAGAGCGAAAGCTCTCCCGGGCATTTTTATTGGTGTCCTGATCGATCTCGCCACGCCTGTTGCGCCGGGTCTCCCCATGGTGGAAGAGATCCTCTATAGTCGAAATGCGTCGAGTTGGAAAGCTGAGGCTTGGCCCTGAAAGCGAGAGAGCAACGATGTTCGCAGCGACCTCGGGATCGGGCCGCCCTCTCCCGGCGGCGGAGTCCGCATCCGAAATGGGTCTCGTGCGCAGACAAACACACCGAAGTGGGACTCATGCTAGAATTTTCGTCGGTGGACTACTGCTCCCCATCGCTCTCGTATTGATCGGCTGTGGTCCCTCGCCGACTCGTCCCCCGGCTCGACCGGATGGCTTCGTGGAGCCGCTGGTGCTGGAATTGATCGGACCACAGATTGTCCGCATCGAGAATCAACCCGGCGATGCCGCGGAACATGGCACCCTCGGTCTGATGTACGAGGCCAACGAGATGTGGGAAGCTGCAACTCGGTCTTTTGCGCACGCGGTCGAACTCGATCCTGGCAACCCGATCTGGACCGTTCACTTGCACCGATCGCGCAAATCTCTGGGAGAAACCTCCGGAGAGTGGCAACGACTCGAGTCGCTGGTCAGCCGTTTCTCGACCAACGCATCGTTTCTCTACGTGCTGGGCCAGGAACGGTTGCAAAACGGCGACATCGACGGTGCTCGTGAGGCACTCGAAGACAGTCACCGGCTCGCCCTGGGGGAACCCGCCGTGCTGGTGGCACTGTCGGAACTGGCGACGCTGCTCGGAAACCCCCAGCAAGCGCTCCAACTGGCCCAGCAAGCGCTGTTGAAGGCGCCCGGGCACCGTTCCGTACTCAATGCCCGGGGCCAGGCCCTGAGGGCTCTGGGGAGGGCTGAGGACGCAAAAGATGATCTTCAGAAGGGGCTCAATGCCTCGAGGATACCTTTCCCCGACGATGGCCTGCGCAGACTCTCCGGCTACTACGCAGCCCCCCAGAGGCTCATCAGCCATTCCGCCGATCTGATCGAGGCGGGGTTCGCTGCAAGAGCCGAGGCACTGCTCCACAAGGTGCTGCTGTCGAGACCTGGAGACAAGGACGCTCTCAACAATCTGGCGCTGGCACTCAAGAGCATGTCGCGGCCCGAGGAGGCGCTGACCCACTTGCAGGAGGCACTCGAGAGCGATGCGGATTACTTCCCCACCCTCATCAACATCACGGACCTGCTGCTGGCATTGCAACGTCCCCAGGACGCCCTCATACACGCACGCAAGGCGGTCGAGATCGACGTTGAAAATGCCATTGCTCATCGGCTGCTGGGAATGAGCCAGATTCGATTGCGAGATTTCCCCGTGGCTCTCGCTTCGTTCGAGAAGAGCCTGCTGTTGCAGCCGGGCAACTTCGACTGTCATGCTGCTGCCAGCGAAGCAGCACTGGCCAGTGATAACCTGGGTGCCGCCACGCGTCACCTCACGGAGGCCTCGAAACTGCGACCCGAATTCCTGCCCGCTCAGGTGAATCTGGTCCATCTGTTGATCAGACAGGGAAATTTCGAAGATGCAGATCTTCGCCTGCAGGACCTGTTTCGCCGACTCGGTGAACACGCCGAGGTGGTCAAGGCCTACGAAGCTCTGAGGCGGGCTCGTTCCGGCGGCGGAGGCAACCGTTGAGAGTCGCTGGAATCCTGCCGCTAGTGCTTATTATCGCAGGTTGCACCGGAAATTCCGGCACTCCGGTGCCACTGGAAAAACAACACCATGAATCCACGCCCTGGTTCCGGATCCTGACTGCGGAATCGGGATTTGATTTCGCTCATTCCATCGGTGACCAGCGCCGCTACTGGATCCCCGAGATCGTCGCTGGCGGGGTGGCACTGTTCGACTACGACAATGATGGCGACCTCGACATCTATTGCGTGCAATCTGCTGGAACACTCGCAGGTGACCGCACCGGGACTGTCGGCAACCGTCTGTTCCGCAACGAAGGAGATCTTCGCTTCACCGACGTGACCTCTGAGGCGAATGTCGGCGACAACAGTTACGGCATGGGAGCCTGTTGTTCGGACTATGATCGCGATGGTGACGTCGATCTGTTCGTCAGTAACGTCGGGGCAGACGTCCTCTATCGCAACCGCGGCGATGGCACCTTCGAGAATATCACCACGATCGCGAATCTGGGGGATCCAGGTCTCGCAGCTTCTGCTGCCTTCATCGATCTCGATGGCGACCGGTTCCCGGAACTGTACGTGACTCATTACGTACTGTGGAGCCCCGAGAAGGAACTGACCTGTGGAAGTGGCAGCGGACAGGATTATTGTTCACCGAATAATTACCGGGCACCGGCGCCCGATCTTCTTTACCGAAACCGCACAGACGGAAGTTTCGAGAACATCTCCGAGGTGGCAGGAATCCGAACCCGATACGGAAATGGACTGGGAGTCATCGGGGCCGATCTCGACCAGGACGGTAAACCGGACCTCTATGTCGCCAACGACGGCTCCCCCAACCAGTGGTGGCGCAACCTCGGAAATCTTCGCTTCGAGGAGATGGCCGTCACCAGTGGCTGCGCCGTGAACCTCAACGGGATCGCCGAGGCGGGGATGGGAGTCCAGGCCACCGACGTCGATGAAGATGGAGATCTCGATCTGTTCATGACTCACATCCGCAACGAAACCAACACATGGTATCGCAACGATGGAGGGGTCTTCACCGACGCAACGATGCTCACCGGTGTGGCAGCAACCAGCCGCGATGCCACCGGCTTCGGCATGGGCTATCAGGATTTTGATCACGACGGAGTTCTCGACCTCTACGTGGCCAACGGAAAGGTACTGAGGGTTCGGGATTCGAGGGACGGAGACGATCCCTACGCCGAGCAAGACCACCTCTTCATCGGCCTCGGGGGAGCTCGTTTTCAGGAGGTGCAACCTCGTGGTGGACTGCTGTCGGCACCCAGTTACACCGGTCGCGGAGTCGCCTTCGGAGATCTCGATAACGATGGAGACCGCGACCTGGTCGTGATCAACAGCAATGGACCTGCGATGATCCTGGTCAATGAAGCCAAAAAGAAAGGCCGTTCGGTGACATTGGCTCTGGTCGATCGTGACGGCATCTTCGCCGAGGGAGCGGATCTCGAGATCCACCTGGGCGCCCGCCTCCTCCACCGCAGGGCCACCCGCTTCTACTCCTATTGCTCGTCCAATGACCCCAGGATCCATGTCGGCCTCGGTTCATCGAAGCAAATTGACACCATCGAGGTGAGCTGGCCTGACGGCACCAGCAGTGAACACGGGCCATTCCCGGCAGGCTCCTTCGGGCGCATCGAGCAGCCGAACTAGCGCCTCTAGCGCGGCTCCAGCAGCAGCCAGCCCCGCTCCACGTCGAGATCGATACGGAATCTGCCGAGAAAATCCATTCCCAGTAATCCGGTGTCGGGCTGTCCCGGTAAATCCAACACGGTTGCCGTCATCCCGTCGACGACCGCTCCCTCGAGATCGACCTCGGGAAGGGGCACGATGGGAGCCTCGAACTCATCACTGGCTGTCCTGATCAGTCGACGTGGTGTGTTCTCGTCAATATGAATCCCCAGCGCCACCAACGCCGAGGTTGGTACCGAGGTGGCAGAGGCACCGGTATCGATCACGAAATCGATGGGGACCCCTCCGACCAGCGCGGTCGCCCGGATCACCGAAGATCCAGGCGGGAACCGGATCAGGATCCTACCAGCGATCCTCCTGGCCAGTTCCAGGCGTTCGAGAAGTCCCTGGCGAAACGCCTTCAGATCTGCTCGGACCACCACGATGGATAGCAACTCTTCGCTGGCAGCCAGGTGCCCTTCATCGAGCAACCGTTCCGCATCGAGCAAACGCAAGGCATCGTCTCCGGGGAATCTCTTTCGCCCCTCAACGATCCAGTTCGAGGCCATATCCAGGGCACCGCGAGAACGATACGCTTCGGCGCCGGCTCTCCATAGATGGGGAAGCAACTGTACCGAATCGTGCCAGCGGTCACTATTTCCGAACTGCTCGAGAATTACATCTCCGGCCCGTACGGCGCGCGCAAGACGAGATTCATCCCCTGCCTTCAATGCCAGCGACAACCACAAACTGGCCAGTGGAGGGGCTTCCAGCCATATGAACTCTTCGAGCGAGAGGATGTCGAAGTAGGCACCCGGGGCTGTAGAAGCGAGACCGCGCTTGAGTCTGTCGAGAGTTGCCCGTGCCAGTTCTTGTCTGTGATAGGGTCGCGGAATCTCCGCTACAGCGAGCAGACGAGGCCTGCCGATCGCACGAGCGAGCCCCTGGAGTGCAACCAGATCATCTTCGATCGGATCGAGCAGGATCCTGGCTGCCGCAATCTGTCCTCCTTCGAACTCGGCAAGCTGAAATTCTCTCAGCGATGCCCCGAGCAGTCGTTCTTCATCCTGTCCCACCCAGAACCATGCCCCGGGAAGGTGACCCCCGGGAATCCACCCGACGATGGCATCGTCTTGAACGAGCACCGCGGGAGCCGCGTTGTTCACAGATCTGCGCAAAAAGAAACCGATCCGCGTCATCGGCCCCTGGGGGGACCATGAATCCCTACGTCCCGTTGCCATGACGCGCCATACGGGCCGGTCGGGATCCCACGATGCCAGCGGTGCTGAAGCGAGGTCAGGAGATTTCTCGATTCGCCACAGCGACAGGTCATCTCCCTTGCGGAACGAACCCTCCACCACTCGCGCTTCTCCGGCGAGACCGCGACGAAACAGAACCTGGTGAGCACCAAGAAGAGAGATCCGGGGAATTGCGAGCCAACCATCAGAGGTCGCCACCCCGGGGATTTTCGACAACGAGAGGCCCATCGGATCCTCGACATCGACCCAACCCCACAGCAGAGGCACACTCCTGTCGCCACCGCTGCTCTCATCGACCGACCGGATGGTGTCCAGATCAATCAGATCGGTGCTCAGTGGCGACTCTTGCTCGAGGTGATCGCCGGTTTCCATCGGTCCCGGACTGTCGGTTCGATCCGGGGTGCTGGAGTCATCCGATGGAATTCCCCAACGATAGATGCCCACACCGGCCACCAGGATCAGCAGCAGCAACCACCCCGAGAAGACCGCAGATCGGTCTCTGGGAGCAGCACCACCCTCGGCCAGGGGCGACCCGCACTGATTGCAGTGCAACGCATCCGGATCGTTATAACTGTCACATCGTAGGCACTGACGGCTCATTTCGCCTCTTCCCTGTCCCCAACAGGATATCTGCTGGCGTCATTCACGTCACGCTACGGTGTCCCCCTTGCTCGGTCCCCGGAGGGTGCCTATTCTCCGCACATGGAGAGGAGACGACAGTGACGGTCCAAATCGGTAATCCCATCCGCCCCGAAGATGCTCTTTGCGTTCGATACAAGGAGGCGATGAACTCCCTGATCGCTAGATTCCACCAGGATATCGAGGCGACACGCTCGGGGGGATCCACCGATGCTCTCGAGAGGCACCAGGCGCGCGGCAAGATGTTCGTCAGAGATCGGATCCAGGCCCTCATCGATCCAGGTTCCACGTTTCTCGAAATCGGAGCACTGTGCGCGCACGAAGTCTACGATTCACCCCTGCCGTGTGCCGGAATCGTCACGGGAATCGCCAAAATCGAGGATCGGATTGCCGTGATCGTCGCCAACGATGCAACCGTCAAGGGGGGAACCTATCACCCGTTGACCGTGAAGAAGCATCTTCGAGCCCAGGAGATCGCCGCCGAGAACTGTCTCCCCTGCATCTATCTGGTCGACTCGGGAGGAGCCTTTCTGCCGCTCCAGGACCAGGTCTTCCCCGACAGAGATCATTTCGGCAGGATCTTTTACAACCAGGCGAAGATGTCTGCACAGGGAATCCCCCAGATCTCGGTGGTGATGGGCTCCTGTACCGCCGGGGGCGCATACGTCCCCGCCATGAGTGACGAATCCGTGATCGTGAAGAATCAAGGAACCATCTTCCTCGGTGGTCCTCCGCTGGTGAAGGCTGCAATAGGAGAAGAGGTCTCGTCCGAGGAACTCGGCGGCGGGGAGGTGCACTGCCGCGTCAGTGGAGTCACTGACCATCTCGCCGAAAACGATGAAGATGCGCTCCAGCGAGCTCGTGCCATCTTTCGTTCACTGCCGACCCAGCATCGTCAAGGATTTGCTGTCGAAGAAGCCGAGCCTCCCCTGTTCGATCCGGAGGAACTCTGTTCCATCATTCCCGATGACCCGCGACAGCCCTTCGAGGTACGCGAAGTGATCGCCAGGATCGTCGACAGTAGCGAGTTCGACGAGTTCAAGTCTCTCTACGGCACCACCCTGGTATGTGGATTTGCCCGCATTCATGGTCACAGGGTCGGGATCGTCGCCAATAACGGCATTCTATTCTCGGAATCAGCGCTCAAGGGAACTCACTTCATCGAACTGTGTTCGATGCGTCGATTCCCCATCGTCTTTCTGCAGAACATCGCCGGCTTCATGGTCGGAAAAAACTACAGGGAGTTGATAAAGGACGGAGCCAAGTTGGTTCATGCGGTCGCCAACTCACCCTCTCCACGTTTCACGGTGATCATCGGCGGCTCGCACGGGGCGGGAAACTACGGCATGTGCGGACGCGCCTACCAACCACGCCAGTTGTGGATGTGGCCCAACGCCAGAATCTCCGTCATGGGCGGCGAACAGGCCGCCCATGTGCTGCTGCAGATCAAGCGTGACCAACTCGCGGCATCAGGCCAGAGCATGTCCGACGAGCAAGCCAACGCCATCACCGAACCGATCCTCGAGCGTTACGAACACGAAGGCAGTGCCTGGTATTCGACGGCTCGTCTCTGGGATGATGGCATCATCGACCCGGCCTCGACTCGAGACGTGCTGGGACTGGGAATCGAGGCGGCTTCCTGCGCACCGCTGGAGGATCGTCGCATCGGCGTCTACCGGATGTAGAGGAGAACACGATGACCCAGCAACCGAGTACTCTCGAGGTGACCCGAGATGGCGCCAGGGCCGATGTGATCCTGTCTCGTCCCGAAGTTCGCAATGCCTTTGACGATCAACTGATCTCGCACCTCTTGGAGGCATTCCAGAGCATCACAGGGGATTCCAGCGTTCGAGTGATCGTCCTCTCCGGCCAGGGAAAGGTGTTCTCGGCCGGTGCCGATGTGAAATGGATGAGAACCTCCATCGACCTCTCCAGCGAAGAAAATCGACACGACGCTCTGCGCATGGCTCGCCTCTTCTCCGCCATATCTTCGGCTCGCTGCCCGGTCGTCGTCCGTGCCCACGGAGCAGCGCTCGGCGGAGGTGCCGGGTTGGTCTGTGCCGGTGATATCGCCGTGGCCGAGGAAAACTGCCTGTTCTCCTTCTCCGAGGTGCGTCTCGGGATCATTCCTGCAGTGATCTCTCCCCACGCGGTGGCGCGAATTGGAGCCCATCAAGCACGACGCTGGTTTCTCACCGGAGAGAGATTCTCCGCCGAGGTGGCACTACGCATCGGTTTGATTCACGAGATGTGTAGTGAAGACCAACTCGATGAGAGGGTCGATCAAATCGTCGAGGGAATCCTCAGCAGTGGCCCGGAAGCAGTCCAGGAAGCCAAGCGACTGATCCGGGAGGTCTCCGGCCTGCCGACACCGGAATCACTGGCAGAGTTCACCGCCGATCGTATCGCTGCCCGCAGAACCAGCCAGGAAGGACAGGCAGGCCTTCTGGCATTCCTCGAAGGAAAGGATCCGCCCTGGATCGGGGACGAGAGCTCCGAACCAGACGATGGAGCTTCGCGATGACCCCTCCCCGGGTCATCGTTGCTAACCGTGGAGAAGCCGCCCATCGGATCATCCGCACCCCGTCTCGATCGACCGTCAAGACCATCGGTGTGCACTCGGGACAGACCGTGGATCAGACAGAAGCGCTGGTGAATCTGGAACAGGAGTCGAGTCGATGAGCAGCGACTCGGTGAGAATCGTGGAGGTCGGGCCACGCGACGGTCTTCAGAGTCGAGAGACCCAACTCGCTACCCATCTTCGCATCGAATGGATCCGCCAGTTGACGGCAGCCGGTCTGCGTGAGATCGAGGCCGGCTCTTTCGTCCGTGAGGATCTGGTTCCAACGATGGCCAACAGCGAGGCAGTCTTTCATGAAGCCCAGACTCTGGACATCGAGCTGCTCTGGGCATTGATTCCGAACCTGCGTGGATTCGAGCGCGCCCGTGCCTGCGGGGCGAAGGCGTTCGCATACTTCAGTTCCGCCAGCGAGACCTTCTCGCAAAAAAATGCCGGTTGTAGCATCGCTGAATCGATCGTGAACTGCCGTGAGATCCGTCAGGTGGCCGGGAAGTCGCCGCTGCGAGCCTACCTCAGTTGCTGCTTTGGTTGTCCCTATGAAGAGAGTGTCGCGGTAGCCACGGTGACGGACCTCGCGCAGCAGCTGCACGCCGCAGGAGCCGATGAGATCGTCATCTCCGATACCACCGGGATCGCCACCCCGACCGCCGTGACGGCGCTCATCACCGCCCTGGGCAGTGTCGTCCCCATCGAGCAACTCTCTCTTCATCTCCATGACACTCACGGCCAGGCACTGGAGTGCGCCAGGGCAGGTCTTGAAGCGGGTGTCCGCTCCTTCGATGGCTCGGCGGGCGGACTGGGTGGCTGTCCCTTCGCTCCGGGGGCCCCCGGCAACGTCGCCACCGAGGACCTGGTGACCCTTTTCGAGGCCCAGGGCTGCAACTGCGGCATCGATCTGGAACGACTCATCGATTCGAGTTTGTGGCTCGAGGGTGTCATCGGTGAGAAATTGCCGGCCAGAAGTCTGGTTGACCGAAGAAGTGATCCTCCAGCCAGCAATGGATCCTGAACTGATGTCATGACTTGCTGAAAAAACAGGCTCCGTAGCCCGATCGAGCTACGGAGCCTGCGATTGTTACTTCATCGTTGTTTACGGACAGCCGTTGAAACTGTCGCAGGTCAGGGCATCCGGGGTCGGGTCCGGACCACAGGCTCCAGCAGGATCCGGTACCGTCGGGACCGATCCGCCAGAGGGGATCCCGAAGATGACGTTGAGGCTGAAAATCACGTCGGCGATGTTCACGGATCCGTCATCGTTGACATCTCCGGATTTCAGGCATGCGAGCACTCCGCCACCGAACAGGTAGTTCAGCGCCGCCACCGGATCGGCGATGTTGGAGCCCCCATCCTGGTTCATGTCGTTGCGGATGAAGAAGTTGTCACGAACGGCGGTACAGCAGGCAGTCCCGCCGGGTAAACCGCACTGGTTCGCTCCTGTAACACAGATCTGGTAGGAACCAGGGCCCCCGATGGTGACATTTGTGGTGGTTGCTCCGGCACCGAGCGTCACTTCGACAGCCCCGTCCAGAGTTACCGTGACCGAGGAAACAGAACCAGAGTTGGTCCAACTGACGGTGGTCACTCCGGTGGCCTGATCGACCGCGCAGGTCAATCCAGTGGGTGCATCTGGTGTCGGAACTGGGGCGAAGACCAACGAGCAACTATTGCTGTCGGCACTGGTAGTGACATTACGGATGCCGCGCACCGTGAACGAGACCGTGCTCGATCCCGCTGGACTGTAGGTTGTTGAGGTCGCGGAGCCAGCCAGGGTCTCGACCACGCTCGAGTTTGCAAGTACCTCGATGCTGTCGTAGGGACCGCCGTTGGTCCATGACAGTTCTCCGAGACCAATCGCAGGAGAGCCATTGCCACCACACGGATCCAGAACCGAACAGGTGAGCCCTGACGGGGCCGGCGTTCCAACGCTGACGGAACCCGAGACCTTGATGGGAATGCGACTGACGGAGGTGGTTCCTGAAACGATACTGATGATGGTTGCCACCGGAGGAGATCCGAGGGCGTCCGAGAAATCGAGCGTTTCGACAGAACCAGGTTCTGCCGCAGGCGCGCAGTCGTAATTGAAGAGAGCGATCTCATTACCCGATCCGACCGGGATCTCGTCGAGGGGAGCGCCGAAACTCAGGATCACGCCGTAGGTTCCTCCCGGTCCTCCTGCAGGATTGACGTCGGTAAACTCGAAGTCAGGGCCCACTCCACCGTTGGAGGCTGCAGTTACGGCTCCAGCTTCGATGGCGGTCAAGGTCAGAAACGAACCGGTATGAGCCAGACCCATGCTGAAGCCCCGTGCCCCCTCGTCATTGTCGAGAGTGACCGAAGCAGTCACTGAAGCACCAGGAAGGATTGCCTCGTTGGATGCCGTCACGGTGTGATTCTGGCCGTACAAAGGAATCGAGAACAGGCCGGTAAAGACTAGGATTGTAAAGAGATTGCGCCATTTCGGCATCAGATCACCTCTCCTGGACAACTCGGTTCCCCCAGAAAGTCACTAAAGTTCGAAGAGAACCGGTCGAGCCGACAAGAACCGCCAATAAACGGGAGAAAATAACTACCTGTAAACAGCGATGTTACCCCGCCTGTACAGGCAACGCCACCGCCCTAATTTGACTATCAGGAGTTTACTGAGGGGTCAATTCGTAGGAAATGGGCTCCATCACCGGATCCACGCTGTTCGTACCATCGATCACGATCAAATTGTCAAGCGGCGGCGTTCCTTGCGGATTTCCCCATTCGATAGATCCACTCACTCCAACGTTATTGCCCTGGAGGGTTTCAGGTGTCGTGACAAAATCGATGACCACGATCTCTCGTTGCTCATCGCAGGTGAGGTAATCGACCAGGGAGAAGGAGACCAGAAGACCGATCAGGATCATCCCATCGAGAGAGTTCACTGCCCAGAAATCGGGACCCGTTCCGCCATTGAGTAGTTCGATGTCGATGCCCTGAACAGCTCCAGCATAATTGAAGAGAGCCGGATCGTGCTGGATCGCCATCGACAATCCAGCTAGATACGTCGGGAATCCGGGGTTCAGAATCCCCTCCGTGCAATGGAGAGTCAAACTACCACTTCCCTCACCGGTCACCGGGGAGTAAGGAATCTGCAGCGGTCCTCCCTGGAACAGGAACACATCTCGGATGAAGATCTCGATGCTGACCTCGGAACTGCCGTAATCATTTTCAGCGTGGATGACGTGGATGCTTTCTCCTTCTTCCAGTGCTGTTCCCGAGATGATCCCGGTGTCAGGATCGAGTTCCAGACCCTGCGGAAGAGCTGGAGTGGCCAGCCACAGTTCAGCGGCACCACACTCGCTGGTGGGAACTTGCGCGGGTAAGGGCACTCCTGCAGGCTGAGCAAGAATCGTCTGGGGATAACTGAGCCCACAGGGACCCTGTCCGAGCACCTCGAGACTCAACTCGACAACGACACTGCCGGTCTCGTTGCTGGCGACCACCTGAAAAACGGTGGAGGGGATCACCTCGAGCGGGATTCCCGAGAGACTGCCAGTCAGAGGATCGAAACCGACACCGGAGGGCAAATCGGGATCGATCTCGAACAGATCGATCTCGCCACAACCACTGCTAGGAATCTGCGGCGCCATCGGTTCACCGAGCAGGAGAATCAAATCTGTTTCCGGGTACACGAGGTCGCAGGGCGCCTGTGCCTGTACCCAGATATCCAACTCGAAGTTGCTACTGCCACTGCCGTTGACCGCAGATATGAGGTGAGTCTGGAGATCCTGGATGCCCGAGGGGGCACCGGAGATGATGCCACTGCTGGAATCGAGCGACATCCCATCAGGAAGAGCCGGAAGGACCTGCCAGAAATCTGGCGCACCACAACCGATCGACGGCTCGAGAAAGCCGATATCCTCACCGGGTTCGAGAATCAGAGAATCGAGCGGATAGAACAGATCACACGGTGCTAGAGGAACTACCGTGACATTGATCAGGAACGATGTGGTTCCGCTGACATTTCCGGCAAGGATCACGTGATCGAAACGATCATTGGTAACTTGCGGGGTTCCGCTGATGATTCCGCTGGAACTGTCGAGGCTCACTCCCTGGGGCAGCGGCGGCAGAATCGTGTAACTCTCCACCGGGCCACAACCAGAAGTTGGCATCAGGGCAGTCATCTCCTCACCAACGGTGAGGATGAGATCCCCAACGGGATACTGCAGGTCGCAGGGCGGGACGGGAAGTACCGTGATCAGGATCAAGACAACGCTATGTCCCTGATCATTCGAGGCCTCGATCTCGTACAGAGTCGCCGGGGATTCTTCGTCTGGTGCTCCGGAGAGAACCCCCGTCACTGCATCGAGATGAACTCCCTGCGGTAAATCAGGCAATACCTCGTAATTGTCGACGGGGCCGCAGCCGCTAGTCGGGACCAACAGCGACATCTCCATCTCGACCTGGAGAATCAGTACCGTCTCGGGGTAACTGAGATTGCAGGGAGGAGGGGGAACGACTTCGACAATCAGGGAGAAACTGGTCTCTCCGGTCACGTTACTGGCCGTGACGGTATGAATCTCCGGCGCGGCAGTCTCGAGAGCAGTACCCGAGATCCCCCCGGTCGCTGGATCCAGAGCCAGGCCGGCCGGCAATGGCGGATCGATCGAAAAAGTCTCGACTGCACCGCAACCAACCGTGGGCATCAGAGGATCGAGGACTTCATCGACCTGGGTGATCACCAGCGCGACCGGGTAACTCAGATCACAAGGAGCCTGGAGATCGACACGAATCAGCAGCGGGAAACTCGTACTCCCTGAGATATTGGTCGCGGTGACATCATGAACCGTCTCGGGAAGAACCTCGCTCGCTAGCCCAGAGATCACTCCGGTTACCGCATCGAGCAGGACTCCATCCGGAAGAGCAGGAGAGACACTGAAACTCTCCACAACTCCACATCCCGAAGTTGGGATCTGAGGTGACATCTCTTCACCAACGGTAAGAGCGAGCGGAGAAACCGGGTACTGCAGGTCACAGGGAGCTTCAGGAGCCACCGCGATCAGTAGCAGCGTGGCGATTTGCCCGTAAGTGTTCGAGGCGACGATCTCGTACAGAGTTTGTTCGGAGGTCTGGCTCGGAGTTCCGAAGAACACCCCGGTCACCGGATCCAGGTGGATTCCCTGCGGCAACAGTGGCGTTACACCGTAGATGTCCACCGCACCACAACCTGTGGATGGGACCAGTAGCGACATCGGTGTCCCCACCTGTAGATTCAATTCCACCGGCGAATAACTGAGATCACACGGCGGGGAGACCACTTCGATCAGGATGGAGAAACTGCTCTGGCCGGTCACATTGCTGGCCGTGACCGTGTGAACCTCTGCGGCGGCATTCTCCAGGCCAACACCCGAGATCTCTCCAGTATCTGGATCCAGTGTCAGACCAGCCGGAAGTTGTGGTTCGATCGAATAGGCTTCAACGGCTCCACAGCCAACCGTGGCCAACAGAGGTTCGAACGGAACATCGACCTCTGTGGTCAAGATCATGGTCGGATACGCCAGGTCACAGGGAGCCAGCGGATCAACGCGCACGACCAGCGAAAAACTGGTGCTGCCGTAGGCGTTGCTCGCAATGACCTCATGGACCGTCTCGGCAGAGACTTCGGCAGCGATTCCCGAGAAGACACCGGTGACAAGATCGAGATTCAATCCTGCAGGCAAACCGGGAGCAACATCGAAGCTCTCCACCGTTCCACAACCGACCTCCGGTACGATGGTCGGGATTTCCTCCCCTATCAGAATCGAGATGTACGAGGGAGCGTAGAGAAGATCACAGGGAGGAGTACCGAGGACTTCGATGGAAAGCAACACGGTATCGGATCCGACGTTATTGGCTGCGGTCACCACATACTGGCTCGGCGGACTCAGCTGCTGCGGGGTACCGGAAATGGCACCGGTAGCAGGATTGAAAGTGAGACCGGCTGGAATCGCTGGCGAGATGCTCCAGAAAACGGCAGCTCCACAGCCATGAACAGGAATCAGCGGATCGATGGCAATTCCCTGAGGCAACTGAATCGAATCCGTTTCGTACTGCACGTCGCAAGGAGGGGTGGGTAGCACGAAGATCAGCACGACGACCGTCACCTGCCCGCTGGGATTCTCGGCAAAGATGGTGTAGGGGGTAGGAGTCTGGATCTCCAGAGGAGTGCCCGAGATGACCCCGGTCTCGGGGTCCAGCAGAACGCCCTGGGGAAATGCCGGGGAAACGACCCAGTGGCTTGGCGTGCCGCCCTCGATGATGGGTGCAATCGGATTGATCGGAAAACCGATCATGAAGGGACCAAAAGCCGGATAACTGATGGATAAGGGCGGGTACGATTCGACGCTCAAGGTCGAACTGGCACTTCCTCCACACCCTGCGAGGAATGCCAAGGCGAGCAGGACGGGGAGAACGATTCGCCGCATGGGATCCCTCCCTCCTGAGACGGAGGTATCTCTAGTTCGGTATCAGATCGAGGCTGATGTTCGCGGTCACAGGTAGGATTCCTGTCACACCATCGAGAACGACAGTATTCCCGACCGAAGGAACTCCGGGCGTTCCAGCCGAGGAGTTCCCCCACTCGAGATCAGTTGTCACTCCATCCGTATCTCCTGCGAACACATCCGGAATGGTCTCGTAATTCACCACAGCCACCTCGCGTGGCTGATCGGCGCTGATTCCACCGGCTTCGGCCGAGAAGGAGAAGACCACCCCGAGGGTGAATCCTGTTGGAGTTTCGAATGGAGCAAAGAACTCGGGACCATTACCACCATTGAGACCGGTGAGGTCCTGACCCGGCTCGACAGAAACCAGGTCCAGGCGGGTCGTATCGTGACCCAGTGCCAGAGAGAGCATCAGGATCTGAGTCGGGAAGGTCACGTTGTCGCCACCCTCGGTCACGATGATACGAACCTCTGCTCCGCCTTGACCGGTATCCGGGTCGTACTCACCGCTGATCTGTTCCAGTTCATAGGAGAAGACCGGTGAAATTCTCAGGGCAACCTCTGTCTGGTCGCTACCGTGTTCGTTGAGGGCAGTAATCGTGTAAACGATGCGTACTGTTTCCACTGTAGGAGTTCCCGAAATGACGCCGGTAGCCGCACTGATCTCGAGGCCATCGGGCAACGGGGGGTCGATTGTCCATTCCTCTGGCTCTCCACAGCCGACAGTGGGCAGCAAGGGAGACATCGGAGCGTATGGAGAGACGACCTCATCGTCTTCGGCGTATTCGAGGTCACACGGAGCTGCCGGAAGAATCTCGATCAGGATCGAAAAACTGCTGCTCCCCGTCTCGTTTGCTGCGGTCACCACATGAACAGTTGCGAGTTGACTCGCGACCGGGGTCCCGCTGATGATGCCGGTGTAGCGATCCAGCAGAACACCCTCTGCAAGTGCAGGTTCGATGGTGTAATCGTTCGAAGGGCCGCACTCCAGACTGGGGAGTAAAGTCGGAAATTGTGTGAAGGCGATGTGTCCTAGAACCTCATCGACTGGATAGGTCAAATTGCAGGGGGCTGCTGGAAGCACCTGTATCTGCAGCGACACTGCAACTTCTCCGCCGAAATTCGAAGCCGTGATGGTGAAGAAGTTCGCCGGACACGGCTCCAGAGGTGTCCCGGAGATGTCTCCGGTTTGTGGATTCAGCGCCAGTCCGTCCGGAAGCGGTGGAGCGACACTCCAGTGATCGGGAGCGTCGCCGATAATTACGGGAGCTGGAATCACCACGAACTCTCCGACGGTGAGAACCCATTGCGCGATCGGGTAACTGAGGGCGGTGGGAGCCTGGATCTTGGTGCTACGGCCAAAACAGCCACCGATGGCGCCTGCCAGCAAGACAAGGATCAGGATCTTTCCGATGATTCGGGCTACGCTCAGCATCGGTCCTCCGTGGGGTATGAACCCCTACGCCATCCCACTCTCGAGGGAATTACCCCGAAAATGTTCAGACTCGATTCAATCCAGTTTGGGTGCACTCTATCCAGGAAAAGGTACTTCGATTGTAACTCAGTTATGCATGTTGTCTATATTAACGAAATTGCAGAGAGCCCCCCCTACATGGGAAAATTTGGGCGAATTCGGAGTGAATTGGATCTTTAGTTAATCAAACTGAAGTTAACTAGCCCGGGTTCTCTGCGCTTTCATTCACAGTACAATGGGATAACCAGGCTGCAGTGATCTGCCGCAATTTCAATGTTGATTACGTTTCCAGGACGACCAGATCCTCATCCGGGAGGAGAAGCGCCGATGCTCGAGTCCCCTACCCCCATCATGCTGTCGATTCTCGTGGGCCTGAGCCTGTATTCACCCGAACAGCTGCCGGCAGCGGATCTTCTGGTCCCTTCGCAGTTTGCCACCATCCAGTCGGCCATCGAGGCCGCACAGACGTCCGACCAGATTCTCGTCGAACCGGGGGTCTATTTTGAGAATCTCAATTTTCTGGGTCTGAATATCACTCTGAGAGCCATCGAGGGGCCTGAATTGACCGTGATCGATGGATCAGCGCTGACCAGAGGGCCAGGTGAGGGATCGACCGTGGTCTTCTCCGGCGGAGAATCGTCTCTGGCGCGGCTCGAGGGTTTTGCCATCGTCGGAGGTTCCGGAAAAGTCATCACCGATGCAACCGGCACTTTTTCCCGAGGTGGTGGGATCCTGATCTCCGGATCATCCCCTTCGGTGGTCAACTGCCTCGTCAAAGACAACCAGGCGCAGATGGGAGCGGGTATCCACGCCTCGGAGAGCCCAGCCCTCATCGTCGACGAAGTGACCTTTCGTAACAATAGCGGACTCGAAGGTGCGGGGGCTTACTTCTATTTCGTCGATTCCGTCGTTTTGAATCAGTGCTCGTTTCTCACCAATAACGCTCAGACCGCTGGTGGTGCACTGACTGTGGAATCTTGTAACTCGAGTGAAATCAATTCGTGCTTGTTCCAGAACAATGGCGCTCTCATAGGAGGAGCGATAGATTCAAAACTGTCATCGATCCAGATCAACGACTGCGAATTCATTGAAAACGATGCCACCTTGATCGGTGGGGCCATCGCCTTCTATCAGAGTATCTCGATCGTTTCCGGTAGTACCATTATTCAGAATGTTTCCGGGCACGGAGCTGGTATCGGAATCGATGGTGGAACCGTCGCCATTACCAGATCCGTCATCGCCGACAACTTCGCCACCTCGCATGGCGGAGGCATCGCTACAACGCTCAATCAAACCTCCGTGAATCTCAGTCACGTGACCCTCACCAACAACCAGGCCATCCAGGGTAGTTCCGGGATATATTTTCCTCAGCCTTCCCCTGGAACAGGGAACTCGACATTGATCGCGAGTCACTCGATCCTGTGGAATCCAGGTGGACTGGAACTGGTTCTTCCAACTCTCGCCACCACCGATTTCTGTGACGTGGAAGGGGGATACCCGGGTGTTGCCAACTTCGACGCCGACCCCCTCTTCACCGATCCTGCCACGGGTAACTACTCCCTCAGTGTGACCTCCCCCTGTGTCGATCGAGGCTCTCCAACGGCCAGCCCGGACCCGGACGGCACTCTTCCTGACATCGGAGCCATCTGGCACGATCAGCGTCCGGACCCGGCAACCGATCTAGTCTGTGCATTGACGGACCCATGCACCAATACCTACACGCTGACATGGGGCCTCGAAAATCCCGCCGATGCGGTGGTGATCTCGCTGGGAGACGATCCCGGGAACCTGGTTCCCATCACTTCGTTACCGGGAGACGCGACCAGCTTTTCCTGGATCCTGAGTACTCCTGGGACTCCGACTGTGTGCGT